>CEUD01125496.1_pt1 | contig 13857 bp, 11 predicted proteins | sample 356481 | NCBI WGS metagenome assembly CEUD01 (sample SAMEA2623314, study PRJEB7988) | marine metagenome | isolation source: saline water (ENVO:00002010), including | reverse complement strand
AACATGCTCCACCGGCCCCTTAATGGAGATCATTCTTGACTCCCCTTCGGCCGCCATGCCCTTTTGCATATTGCCTCTCCAAGATACTTGGGCATCTTTGCTCGCCATGCCTCTGTACTTTTTCATCCCACCTTTTATTTCACCTGGAGTTTCTATACAACCTGCCAGCATTGAGCCAAGCATTACGGTTTCAGCTCCCGCGGCCAATGCCTTTACAATGTCGCCACTCGTCTTTATTCCACCATCTGCTATGACAGGAATATCGTGCTTTCTGGCCTCTTGGACACAAAGTGCGACCGCACTTAATTGTGGCACTCCACAGCCTGTAATAATTCTTGTGGTGCACATGGATCCAGGTCCAATCCCCACTTTGACAGCGTCAGCCCCTGCGTCAATCAATCTTTTTACGCCATCTGGCATTGCTACGTTTCCAGCAATTACATCAATATGTGGGTGAGTTTTTTTAATATACTCCATGGTTTCGATCATCATAACCGAGTCGCCATGAGCGATATCCACAGTAAGTATTTCCACGCCTGCATCTGCCAACATATCGGCCCTTCTCATCCCCTCCTCTTTTACGCCAACAGACGCTGAAACAAGAAGGCCAGGATTATCCTCTTTCTGGCCAATAAGCCATTTTATCTGCTCTACCTGTTCGGAAGCGGTAATGAAACGGTGTAGAATCCCCATACCGCCAAGTTTGGCCATGCCAAGTGCCATGTCTTTTTCTGTAACTGTGTCCATGTTTGATGAGATAAAAGGGGCCTGGAGTTTATGATTTTTTGTGACTCGTGTGCTGAGATCAGGCATCGTTCTTGATGTGATCTCACAATGTCGCGGCATAAGAAGAACATCATCGTAAGTAAGGCCGGTTTGTCTTTCCAGGATTTGGTTGGCGTCAAACATTAAACTCATAGTTACCCCTTTATTGTTTTGGTTAACTTAAGTCTAACTCCGCTAAATTCATTTGGGAGGCCATTTTTAAAACTTAATGGCCTGTGCGCCACAGCTTAATTTTCTTCGTGTGCTTTAAGGACTTTTTCGATTTCACTTTCAACAAAGGTCCTGGCCTTCGAGTACTCTTCTTCGTATTCAGACAAGACTTCTTCATACCTCAGCTCAACTCGCTCACGTGCCTGATCATTTTCAATTGAAGAGATACCCTCCTCACCATCTAGGCCATCAATTAAGTTTTGGGAGAATTTTTCAGCACCATCTAGAAAATCCCTAAGAGAAGAAAGATACCCGGAGTACATATTCCTAATGCCAAAAAATCTTTGGTAGGAATTCCTAATCGCAAGGTTGTTTATTTCCAAATAATTTAAGGCGTATTCTATGTCTTTTACTTTTTCATTCTCAAACAAGGTCGTGGTTGCCTTGTCTTCATCCATAAAGTTAAAGGCCAACTTTAGGCCAAAACTGATACCTGTGATCCCGCTCTGTTCAACGAGCTCTTTGAACTCTTCCAAAAAACATGGATAGTAATAAGAACCTTGAGCTTTAGAACAATCTTCAGCGATTTCCTCGTAATCCAATTCATCGCTATAATCCCACACAAGATGTAAGTCGTGATGATTTTGATAGTAGAAGAAGGCCATAATACTCAGCCCAAGTCCGCCGAAAATTAAGAAAACGTATTTTAAATATCTAATCATGGGTAATCTTTTATTTTTATCTTCTCAAAGTATTTTTGAAGGAAACTGTCGAAGTCGTCAACGTCTTGTCCTGCGATATCTTTTTCTTCCTCAAGAGACTTCTTTACTAGCTCCAACCAACTTTGTTCTCGCTCTAAAGGCCTTTTAAGCAGATCTTCTTTATGTTTTTTAGCCAGCTCAAACATCGCATCCACAAAAGAAGTTTTATCATCAACCATCGAAAGAACTCTTGCTGAAAACAAGAGCTCTGGTTTTTCTATTTTTTCAAGTTGGCTGCTTACACCGTCACCGTAGTAGGCCGCTATTTTTTCATTACTTTTTACAAATAACTCTATTCTCTTAAGCAACTCACCCGCAGCACTTGATACAGGGACTCTTTTATCTTCAAAGTTTAAGTTTGCATCAGGGTTTCTTCCATCTTCAACTACAAGTTTAAAGTTTGAAGTAATTTCATCACATTCGCGTGAAGAAATCTCAGGACTCTCATCTAACATACAAAAGGTTAAAAAGGCCTGAAGAAACCTCACCTCTTCATCGTTTATCCCCTCTGGCACAAACGGATTTAGATCTAGGAGTCTAACTTCGATATATTCAACGCCATGGTTGTGCAATGCCTGAAGAGCACTTTCACCCGATCGAGCAGTACGCTTTGGCCTTAATGGAGAATAAAACTCATTATCAATTTGCAGAAGATTTGCATTCAGCTGTCTGTATTCATCGCCTACCTTGACGCCTATTTTTTCATAAGGTGCGTAAGGTCTCTTCCTTGCTGTCTCCAAGGTTTTTACATATGTGTTGAGTTGATTATAACAAATAGAGATGTCTTCCTGGGCCGTGCTGGTGTATCCAAGCCCTCCCATTCTTAAACTTGTGGCGTACTTCTTGCCGTAAGTGTCTTTGCCAAGCTTATCCAGACTGTGAACTTTCCCCTCAAGAAATTTCTCATCCACAACAGGTGAAGAACCAAAAAGATATAATAGAAGCCAACCATGCCTTCTAAAATTACGTATCATTTTAAAATAAAGAGCGTTTGTGAACTCTGTCAGATCCGACTCTGGCTTAACCTCTTTATGTAGTTTTGCAATCAAACTGCGGCTAATTGAGAAGTTAAAGTGCATTCCTGCAATGGACTGCATTGAACGTCCATATCTATAGCCAAGCCCCATACGATATAGAGTTTTGAGCTTTCCAACATTTGACTCTCCAAAGGAGGCAATTGGAATCTCTTTATCCCCAGCAAGATAGCATGGCATACTCGCAGGCCAGATACACTCATCACCCATATGCTTTAGGGCAAATGCTTGTATATCAGCGATAAAGTTCAGAAGTTCTTCATTAGTTGTAAAAACGGGTGAAACAAACTCAAGAAGATTCTCGGCATAGTCAGTAGTAATATAAGGATGGGTAAGTTTATGTCCCAACTTGTCCGAATGAACTTCTTTGGAAGCGTATTTGTCACCGCGAACTCTCAAACCTTCTTTCTCAACACCTTGGTGAAAATCAAGTAAATCATCGGAGTTTGCCTCTACCTTGGAAAGAAGGTTTTCTGTAATAATCATTCTACTCTCTTCACAGGTTTAGTCATTGCCACAGCTTCAGAAACATTCAAAGCATGGGCCCTAATTTTTCTTAGAGCGACAACCATATCAGAATAAGTCAAAGCTGAAAGTGGCTCATAGTCACCTTTTGAAACTCTTTCTAGGTGTCTATCCCTAATATCGTCGGCCCAAACTCGAAGCTCTTCAGACTTTTTAATAACCATGTCAGGATCCACTCTGTCAGCACTGTAAATACCTTCTGCACATAACTGAAAGAACTCCCAGACCTCTTCCATAAATTTGTTGTATTCATCAATCGTAGGGCCCGTTTGAGGATCATTTTTGAATCGAGCTTTGTAATTAACAATTCTTTCAAGATAATCAGCGATTGACTCAAATTCGTCTGCAACCTTTATAATTGCTTGAGAGTGTCTCGACTGCTCTGCAGACATTGGTCTCTCCATAACTTTGCATAAAAACAAAGTAACTTCTTTTTGAATATTGTCTGTGATTCTTTCATAATCACGTGCCTTGGCAAGCTTCTTTGGATCCTTATCTTTCAAATACTCTTTAGAGACACTGTACATTCTCTCAAGGATATCTTTCATTTTTCTTACTTCAGTGTCCGCTTGAATAATCGCAGTAGCTGGAAGAATGTCACTAGACTCGCCAATTAGAACTAACTTAGGAGTCTCTTTAACCGCTTTATCTGGTGTAATTCTCTTAACTAGGTTTGCCAAGTGGCCTAAGAATGGAAGGAATGCAAGACTTGCCCCAACATTAAATATTGTGTGGGACGCAGCAATGTGAGCCGCGATCTGAGGCTTAGACCCATCTTCAGCAACAGTGTCGGCCAATCCAGGGATAAGCCATTCAATAAATTCAACATATATCGGGAAGATAGACATCATAAGAACAACGCCCAAAGTGTTAAAAATGGCGTGTGCTCTCGCTGCCCTTTTTGCGTTAACACTTGCCCCAACTGATGCAAGTAGCGCAGTTATAGTAGTACCTATGTTTTCGCCCATTACCAAAGCTGCAGCAGTTGGAAAGCTGATGACCCCAGAGGTTGCCAAGGCCATGGTAATTCCAAGCATTGCAGAGGATGATTGAATAATCATAGTTAAAAGACAGCCTGTTACAACTGAAGCGATATAGCTTGGGTAGTCTTGGCCAGAGAAATAACTAATCATATTTAGGAAGTCTGGATCATTTCGAAGTGGTTTAAAGGCTCCACTCATAAACTCTAGACCGGTAAACACCATCCCCACCCCAAATAACGCCTTCCCGGCACTTTGGAACTTAGGGTTTTTAGAAAAAAGTGCTGGAAAAATACCAAGACCAATTAGCAGAAGTCCGTATTTTCCAATTTTTATTGAGATAATCCAGCCAGTAACAGTTGTACCAATATTTGAGCCAAATATGACACCTATTGCCTGCGTTAACTGCATAAGTCCGGCATTAACAAACCCAACGACCATTACAGTAGTCACTGAGGAGCTTTGCACAATCATTGTTACTATCATCCCGACGACCACCGCGAGGTAGCGATTGGTGGTAAGGGAGTTTATAACCTTGGTGATCACATCACTTGCCGCTTGCTGAAGCGCGTCTGACATGGTTCTCATTCCGTAGAAAAAGATCCCAAGTCCACCGAGTAAAGTGTAAATTATTTGAAATGTACTCATAGACATCCTTGCTTGACTGTTTTACATAAGTTTGGCGCAATATTAACCGAAACTTAGGATTATGTGAAACGCAGAATGCGCATATGGAAAAAATACCACTTCGCACAAAAACTGATGTAGATCAGCAATATTGTGGGGTTTTTTCTACATTTTTGTGACAAAGTCTTAAGTAAATTAAGTAGTATAATCGGCATGTTGAACAATCTAATACTAAACAATTTCCCTAGTGGCTGGGACACCTCAGATCTAGAGTCCAACGGCAACTTCATTATGAAGACTTGCCAGAGAACTTTGGTGCTTTCTTACGACTACAACCCGTGCAACGGACAGGGTGAATCAGAAAGACTTCACCTATCAGGTCAAGATGCATACTCATACCTTCTAGAGGTAATTTGTGGGTTAAAGAGCCAGCTGGTGGGAGAAAACGAAATTGTTGGGCAGTTTAAGACTGCATACAAGGCGTACACGGCCTTAGACGATATAAATACCAACCTTTTATTGATAATTGAAAAGCTCTTTAGAGATGCTAAGACGATTAGGTCTAAATACCTACTAGGACTTAGCCAAAAGACTTACGCTTCCATTGCCAGAAAGCAAATTGTTCGCCAGAGGGACGCACAGGAAGTTCTTATTTTGGGGTCTGGACAACTTGCAGAGGACTTAATCAATCAATTTAAAAAGAAGGCCAAAGTTTTTGTTTGTGCCAGAAATAATGAAAGAGTTCAAGAGCTCGCAAAAGAGCATGGCATAGAGTCCATTGATTGGATAAATCTTGATCAAGTTAGCGAGTTTGCCTTTATTGTTAATTCTATTGGATTTGATGGAACTCTTTTTGACAATGACTTCTTTGAAGCATGGACTCAAAAGTTTGAAAGCAAACTCTTTATAGATCTTGGCTCCCCTTCTATTCTTGAAACAGAATTTGGGATGGATGAAGGAGTAATGCACTTGCAGGACATCTTTAAAGAAGGTGCTATTCATGAATCCCGAAAAAAGCAGCAGATCAAAAAAGCAAGAGTTGCGATGGAAGGGATAGCGGCAAGACGTCATAAACTTCTTGAAACTAAGTTACAAACTAAAATTCTAAATACTCCGACAAATAAAACTAAGATCGCTTATGTCTAATTCAAAATACCTTATTGGTACTCGTGGCAGCCTATTGGCTGTCACTCAATGTACGCTATTAAAAGATGAAATTGAAAGTAAAACCAACGCTTCATTTGATCTAAGAAAGATTAAAACAGAGGGAGACAAAAAAACAGAAAAGCCTCTCTGGCAACTTGATGGGAAGGACTTCTTCACAAAAGAGCTCGATGCAGCCCTTTTAAAAGATGAAGTCGATCTTGTCGTTCACTCCTACAAGGATCTGGGCTCAGAAAGACCTGAAGGATTAAAACTTGCGGCCGTCGGAAAAAGACGCTTTGCCCATGATATTTTATTAATTAAGAAAGAAACAATTTCAAAAATTAAAGATATGGGTGATTTTATTGTGGGAACCAGCTCCCCCAGAAGAATCACAAATATCGAACACTCGTTGAAAAACTACCTGCCACTAGCAAGCGACAATTTAAAGGTTTCGTGCAAAATGCTCAGAGGCAACGTAAACACCAGAATTCAGAAACTGGTTGATGGTGACTATGATGCCATCGTGTTGGCATTGGCAGGGCTTGAAAGACTTGCCAACAAGGAGGATTCTGCACAGATTCTTGAAGGCCTTCTAAAAGATTTAACTTTTCTTGTCTTGCCTCAAAAGACTTTTCCTTCTTCAGCATCCCAGGGAGCACTGGCCGTTGAGGTTCATGACAAATCACCTAAACTTAATGAAATTCAAAGTGTTTTAAACTCAATTCACTGTGATGAGACTGTTCAGGCCGTTCAAAGAGAAAGAAAAGCGTTTGTAGGCTACGGTGGAGGGTGTCATCTAGCAGTGGGAATTCATGTCAAAAAGCATAAAGACCTTTTTATTCATGTACACAGAGGCGAGCACCGAGATAAGAGAATTGATAAACTTGAAATAGAAGGCCATCCCCTCAATGAGGTGAAAGGAAAAAAAGCATTTTTTGTGCTTGGTAGCTTAGACAAGCTTGTAAAACAAGAACCCATCAAAGCCAACATTCCCGAAGGCCACAACCTTTTTGTAACTTCTCAGTATTGCATCGACAGTTTAAACGATGTTAGCTTTGCTTCATTGTGGGCGAGCGGGTCAAGAACACACCAAAAACTTGCAAAGAAAGGTCACTGGGTAAATGGAAGTGCCGACGGTTTTGGACATGAGGAAGTTGGCGAACTAAAAGAGTCCAAAGCTGTTCAAATGATGCTTCCTTCGCAACAATGGGCCGTATTATCTCACACAGAGGCTATAAGCAGTGTAGGCAAAGTTATTGGGTGTTACCAGAGAAGCGTAAGTGAAGATGTTGACATGGATCTTTCTGACGTGGAAGTTTTTTACTGGGGAAGCTACTTTCAATACTGTGAGTACCTCAAAAGATTTCCTCAAATTGAGAGTAAGCTACACGCTTGCGGCCTGGGCAAGACTTACGATAACTTCAAGGCCAATGGGATTAAGGTTTTGCCTGTTGCCGACATGAAGTCCTTCAAAGAGTTAGTAGAAACAAAGGAAATATAGATGAATTCCGATCAATTATTTGAAAAAGCAAATGCATACACTCCTGGCGGAGTTCACTCTCCAGTAAGAAGCTTCAAAGGGCTGCACACCACTCCCCGCTTTATGAAAAAAGCAAACGGAGCTTTTATTGCTGATGAAGAAGACAATGAATACATTGATTTTTGTATGAGTTTTGGTCCATTGATTCTTGGGCACAAGAATCCAGAAGTTCTCTCTAAAGCAAGAGGTGCTTTAGAGAATGGCTGGAGCTTTGGAGCTGCTGAAAAGTACTCCCTGGAACTAGCACAATATATCGTGGATAGAATTGATCACATCGACAAGATAAGATTTATGAACTCCGGAACGGAAGCAGTGATGACTGCCATCCGTCTTGCTCGAGGTTATACAGGTAAAAATAAGATTTTAAAATTCAATGGCTGCTACCACGGGCACATGGATCAAATGCTCATTAAAGCGGGATCTGGCCTAGCTGGCGAAGCCGAAGCTTCCTCTAAAGGTGTAACCCCTTCAACGGCTGAGGACACACTTGTTTGCGAACTAGGCAACCTAGAAGAGGCAAGAAAGATCTTTGAATCACACTCAGATATTGCCGCTGTTTTTATAGAGCCTCTTCCAGCAAATAATGGACTTCTACCTCAAAGCTTGGAATACCTTCAGGGACTAAGACAACTCTGCGACGAGTTTGACGCTCTATTAGTATTTGATGAAGTTATCTCTGGATTTAGAACCTCTTTTGGCGGAATGGCACAAGATACGGGAATAACCCCAGATATCGTGACATATGGAAAAGTCATTGGTGGCGGCTTTCCAGTGGGCGCTGTTGCAGGAAAGCAAAAGATTATGGATCTCCTTGCACCGGTTGGCGGCGTTTATCAAGCAGGCACACTGAGTGCAAACCCAGTTGCAATGGTTGCGGGTCTTGCAACTCTAAAGCAATTAGACGAAAAGTTTTATGAAAAACTTGCAAAAAACTCTGAGGCGGTAGTTAATATATTTAGCGAGTGGCTTTCACAGTCAGATTTTAACGACTACCAAATAGTTCAGAGAGGTTCTCTTTTCTGGCTCGTTCCAGGAGAAGCTCCTAAAGATGCTTCTGAGATACCAGCCAACCTTCTTGATAGATTCAAGAGTCTTTTTGAAGTTCTTCTAAACAAAGGAATCTACTTGTCTCCAAATGGCTATGAAATAGGATTTGTTAGTGCGGCACATGACGAGTCTGTTCAGGAAGAGCTTAAGAAAAGGTTATGGAGTTAGGTAAAACTAAAAATTGGTTTTATGTACTGCTGGGACTGGCGGTACTTTTCATATTTATTCTCGGCGCTTGGTGGCTGTTTCTAGTTTTTAAACTATCAAGCGCTCTACAAGGAATCGACTCCTCTGTTCTTCCAGCTAATTTGGCATTAATGGTACGCTGGGAAGGACTTAGCTTCTTTTTATTAACACTGATCGTAGGGATCGCTATTGGCTGGGTATTCTGGCAAGATCATAAAAAAACAAGATCACTGCAAACATTTTACTCCACCCTAACCCACGAATTAAAAACTCCCCTGGCAAGCATGAGATTGCAGGCCCAAGTCCTATCTGAAACAATGAAGGGACTCAACATTGATCCAAAAGAGAAAGAAAAGGTTGAACGCTACGGGAAACGTCTAGAAGAGGACGTTGTCCGTTTGGAGGGAGAGCTCGACAAACACCTTCAGCTCTCAAGAACCCTTCGAGGAGGAAACCTTGCCCACTCTCCAGTATCTTTAGTGCCACTTATTCTTAGTGAGGCCAAGAAGCACCAAAGTATTGAGTTGAATCTTGAAAAGGCGATCTCGAATCCTGTTGTAATTGGAGACCAAACCGCATTAAACATAATTTTCAAGAACTTGTTTGAGAATACTGCTCGTCACAATAAATCTCAACAAAAACAGGTCACAATATCAATCAAAGGTGAAAATGGAAAAGTTCGAGTCATTTATGATGACCATGGAGAAAAGTTTTGTGGAAACCTTGATAGGCTGGGTAAACTCTTCTACAAGCACGACTCCCCCAAAGGATCAGGAATAGGACTCTATTTAGTAAAGAAGCTCGTCCAGAGACAGGGTGGTCAGTTCGTGGTAAGTAACGAAGCAAGACTGCTTTTTGAGCTTAAATTTAAAAGAGGCGAAGAACTTGAATAGCTTTAAAAATATCCAGCTATTAATTGTCGAAGATGAGCCCAATCTTGCAGACACCCTATCTGAGTACTTAGAGTCAAAAGACTTTAGTGTATGCCTCGCAAGAAACGCTCAGCAGGCCAGATCGGCATTTGATGCCAAAGGGTTTCACCCGCAAGTAGTCTTAATGGATATTGGCCTACCCGACGGTGATGGACTTGAATTGGCGCGAGAATTCCGCTTTAAAAGAAAAGATTTTGTCTTATTGTTTTTATCGGCACAAAATGATCCCGAGACCAAGTACGAAGGGCTTCAAATGGGAGCTGAAGACTATATCACCAAACCTTTTGACCTCAGAGAGCTCACTCTCAGACTTGATAGAATCTTGTCAAACAGGGCCGACCTGGACACTTTATCCGAAGAGATATCTCTGGGTGATCTCAAAATTTGGTTTAAAAGATTTGAGCTTTTAGACGGTGATAAAAATATCGTCTCCCTTGGGCAGAAAGAACAGGCAATTTTGAAACTTCTCTATCAAAATGCCAACCAAGTTGTATCTAGAGACACAATAATTGACGAGATTTGGGGAGAGAATAGCTTCCCTTCCAATCGGACAGTTGACAACTATATTGTAAAACTAAGAAAGTGGCTTGAAAGCTCTAAAGAAGATGCCGCAAAGATTTCAAGCGTTAGAGGCATTGGATATAAATTTGAAATAAAAGGTCCAGAAAATGAATGACATTTTTGAAAACAGAAAACAACTTAATGGAAAAACACAAGTCCCCGTATGGTTTATGAGACAGGCCGGAAGATATCACGATCATTATCAAAATCTTAAAAAGTCACACGACTTCATGCAATTGTGCAAAACACCTGAGTTGGCATGCGAAACGACAATGGGACCGATTAGAGAGTTTGACTTTGATGCGGCCATTCTATTTTCTGACCTACTATTCCCTCTTGAGCAACTTGGCACGGGACTAGTTTATGACCCAGGTCCAAAACTTAGCCTAAAGATTTCCAACATGGATGACCTTAAGAGGTTAAGACAAGACGGTTTCAGCAAAGACTATTATAAGTTCCAAAAGGATGCATGTACGCTTCTAAAAAAAGAGCTACCACAAGACAAAACACTCCTAGGATTCGTCGGTGCCCCTTTCACACTATATGCTTACGCAGTTGAGGGTGCCCATGCTGGAAGCCTTGTCTCCTCAAAAACAGGTCTTTATGATGGGAGATTTGAGAGCTTTTGCGAACTTCTTCTTCCAAATGTTTTGGACGAGATGAAAATGCAAGCTGAAGGTGGTGCCGATGCCATGTGCATATTCGACACGGCGGTTGGCGAGCTAACAGTAAAAGACTTTACCCGAATTGTTCTTCCAAAAATAAAGTTTCTAACCTCTGAGTTTAAGAAGCAATTTCCAAACAAAAAGATTATCTTCTACTCAAGAAACACACATAAAGAGCACTTGAGGGCTATTCAGGATGACAATATAGATGTCATCGGGGTCGACTGGAGACACAACCTTGGTGAGGTTATAAACGAATTTGGAAAGGATTATTACATCCAAGGAAACTTTGATCCATGTTGGCTTCACCTGCCTTGGGAGAAGTGTCAAAAGCTCCTTGAAGAAAACCTCGAGGAAGTCAAAAGAAGCAATGCCGATATGGGAAGATGGATAATGGGCCTAGGCCACGGAGTTCTTCAACACACTCCACAAGAAAACGTTAAGAATGCTGTTGAGTTCATCCACAAAAACTACATTTATTAGTAAAAATGGGGCCTCAACGCAGGCCCCAAAATGTCTTTAAAAAATTCCAAAATTCATAAACATTGAAACCACAAAAGTTCCTAAATGCCTGTTTATTAAACCATTCTTAACATTCTCACATTATATAGAGAAAAAAATTCTAAATTAAATCTAAAGACAGATTTTGTTATTGTGATAGCGTATTTTTTTGTTCTAGTATTTAATCATGATGAAAAGAATAATTTATACACTTAATGCAGGCACCTTCAATCTTGACCCATTATTCAATGGTACAGATTGGGAAAGAATCAACATTGATACTATTAGTCAGATCGACTATCAGTTCACCAAAGAGAACACATGTGTGCTTCTTGTTTGTGGAACGGATGGACAAAAGTTAAAGGAGATGTTCTCAACTTTTGAACTCACTACCTGCAACTTGCCCACGGCCTTTCTGTTAGGGCATGAAAATCAAGAGATAATTAACTTATGTTATAACTTTGATTTCAGTAATATCTTCATCAACACAGTCGACCACCTTCTTCTTAAAACTCATTTAAAATATACTTTTTCAAATTACGAGATGGTGGTAAGAAACAATGGCCAAAAATGGCTTAAGCACATTGATCCAAACAACTTCACTAAGAAAGAGTTCCAAATTATTGAGTACATAGCACAAGCGCCTCTTACAGAGCTTTCCAGAGAAGACCTTCAAAGTTTTATATGGGGACAAGGCAAGAAGACAACAAATAAGCTTGATGTGCATATTTGTAATCTTCGAAAAAAGCTCACCGACCAGAGTGTGATTATTCAAACAAATGAGCGCGGAAAGGTTAGTTTAGGGATCTCAAGGGATTCATATCTAAACAAAAAAGTCGGGGCTTAACCCAGACCTTACGAGCTCTTTAAACCTAGAAGGCACTAGTCCTGTAAAGTCGGGACCATTTTCTTCGTATACAACAATATCTTGGAGAAGAACATTTTCTCCCTCCATGTTGTTTACCTCTGAAATTTTTTTAATAACTCTCACACCTTCTGAGTTTCTATCTAGCTGAATCAAAAAGTCCAAGGCATTGCTAATCTGCCGTCTTACGGCCCTCAATGGAACATCAAATCCTGCAAACAAAAATAAATTCTCCAACCTGCTCAAAGATTCCGACGGCGAGTTGGCGTGGATTGTACACATTGAGCCTTGATGGCCAGTATTCATTGCCTGTAGAAGGTCAAATGCTTCAGCACCCCTAACCTCACCAATTATTATTCTATCTGGCCTCATTCTCAGGCAATTCTTTAAAAGCTCTCTCGTGCCCAGGGGTGATTCAACACTGTCAGCTACGTTTGCCGTGAGTAGTCTTACCGTGTTTGGTGCCTGAAACTGCAACTCTTTAACATCCTCAATTGTAACAATTCGCTCGGTTAGGCCAAGCTCTTGCATAAGCAAGTTTAATAGCGTGGTTTTGCCACTGCTCGTCCCCCCAGAAATCATAATATTCTGTCTTGAGGCCACCAAGGCCTTGAGAAATGAAACAATTTTTGGATTCATACCAAATGAATTTGGAGAATCCTCGAAGCTTGAAATATTTCTCAGATACTTTCGAATTGTAATCGCTGGACTAGAGGCAGTATAAGCAGAGGACACTATATTTACTCTGCTTCCATCAGGAAGAAGTCCATCCAAGATGGGGTTGTCTCTATTAAATAGTCGCTTGTTAAACTGGGCCACCTCTTTACAAAAACCAACCAAGTCTTCAGGGGAAAAATTAACATTAAGTCTTATCAATTCTCCATCCCTTTCAATGTATACATTATCAACATTGTTAATAATTATTTCGCTAATTCCACTTTTTGTGGCCAACTCATTTAAAAGTTTCCAGATTGAGTTTTCAGTATTCATTCAAACCTTTTGGTATAGAAAAAAATCTTTTTCATTAAGGGCGTGCCCATAGGTAGCAATGTCATTGAAAAATTTCATTTTATTTTCATCACTTAAACAAAGAATTTTTTCAGTTATCCCCTTACTACCTACAGCTCCAGCTTCCATCAGATCTTTCTTGCTCCAGTAGTTAAGAAGTGAAGAGAGTATGAGGATTGTCCAATCAAGCTTTTGAACCTTGGCCTGCATTTCACTGAGAATCTCATCAACCTCAGATGATATTGCAAGGAAGCTTGTTGAGCGACCAAATAGCTTTTCACTCTCTAGGTCTTTCATTTTCAAGTACATTCCCAACAGAAAGACCCTAAAGTTGCCTAGGGTTGAAAAGCGCTCAAAGCGGTTCTCAAAATCTTGAATGTCCAATGTATGTCCTAATTCAAGCTCCTCTAGAAATTTTCCAGTCTCAAGTTTGCTTAGGTAAAGTTCACACAACCGATCCCTAAGCCCCTTGATTCCCTTACCGACTAAGCTTGCCTCCAGAGCAGTTGTTCCATGCCCGGCAAGAAGGTTTTTGCGAAGGTG
>CEUD01026517.1_pt1 | contig 13868 bp, 16 predicted proteins | sample 356481 | NCBI WGS metagenome assembly CEUD01 (sample SAMEA2623314, study PRJEB7988) | marine metagenome | isolation source: saline water (ENVO:00002010), including | reverse complement strand
AAAATTCAATAAAAGATTTAATATTTTAGTTGAAATGATTAAATATTTTATTGATAATGAGCCTGAAAAGGAAATTACAACCGAAAAGTTATTTTTTGATAGAAATTGAATTTTTTTTATACTAGTTCAATTTTTGGTTCTGGTTGTATATCATCATCGATAATCTCAATTTGTTGGTATTTTGGTTTTTTAAATCGTAATGCCAAATAAGATAAGATATGAAAAAGAATACCAATTAAAAATATAAATAATATACATTGTGTTTTTGTATATATATCAAATGAATAACGAGATAAAACTTGTTTACCAGTTGTTAAACAAGGTTCTGTTTCTTCGATATCAAAACATTCAAGCGTCTTATCCGCATATTCATTTATAATTAAACCTTGAAAACCCCAAGAGATAAATGAAAAATATTGTAACCAGGATATCCAAACAGGCATATTACTCAAATTACTATAAAATCCACCAAAAAGAAGTATGACAATCATAAAAGGGCTAGCCATGGACATAGCCGCATTTATATTTTTGGCTAACGATGATATGACTAACCCCATTCCCATTGATGCAAGAACTAAAAGAGATATAATAATAAGAAATGTTCCAAAAGCCATTAAATCATTATTTAATCCAACGCTGAAATAAATAATTGAGGAATGCACATAAACAATACAAAGTTCTATTGGATAACTTGAAAGAAATTTTGCTAAGTAAAATGCACTGCAATAATATGATTTACTTTCCCTTTCTTTAAACATAATTTCCCTTTCGACCGCAAATTTCTTTAATGTAGGGAAAAGACAACCAAATGATTGGTTAATACATATAAAAAATAAAAGCCCAAACGTATCTTGAATCGATTTTTGCCCATCGTCAATTCCACTATATATCATGGACAAAATAATACAAAAAAAGAAATTAGTTGATAATCGAATCATTAATGATGTTCTATCTTTTAATTCTTCATTTAATGATCTTTTAAATAATAATTTAAATTGTTCTATCCATGACGAATTAAAATGTGTTTGATTCTGAAATTCTGTAAAATTTTCAATATCATCATCATCGTCTAAAGAAATATCTACAAAATAATCCCGACAATTATGACTTTCAATTAGTGTATTTATTTGTTGTTTAGAAGATTTTAGTAATTCTTCTGATGAGTAATCAAGTGATATTAAATCCAGAATATAATCAGAGGGATTATAATGTGCAGGACATCTAAAGCCTAATTTATTAAAATAATCAATACATTTTTTTCCTCCATCTCCAAAATAAATACTCTGCCCTTGTGATAAAAATAAAATTTTATCAAACATTTTATAAATATTACTACTAGGTTGATGAATAGAACAGATAACAATATGACCATTATTTGTTAAATCTTTTAAAATTTGTATAATATTTTTTGCCTGATAAGAATCAAGACCGCTAGTAGGTTCATCTAAAAAAATTATTAAGGGTTTTGTCAATAATTCAAGACCAATACAAGTTCTTTTCTTTTCTCCACCACTGATGCCTCTTTTTAAAACATTTCCTATTTTTGAATCTTTAACATCAGATAGTCCTAGTTTTCGAACTAAATTATCTACCATTTGCTTTTTATTATTTATTGAAATATCAGAAGGTAATCGCATTCTGGACGTCATTAATAAACTTTCAAAAACAGTCATTTGGGGATACAAAATATCATCTTGTTGGACGAAAGCAGATATATTTTTAAAATTAATCTCACTTTGTAATTTATGATTCAGTGTAATTTTTCCAGTTAACGTGATATATTTTTCTCTTTTTATTTTATTTGATAAAATATTTAGAAATGATGTTTTACCTGATCCTGATGGTCCAAGAATTGCTAACAATTCACCTGATTGAATATTACCTGATAAATTTTGCAATATTTTATGTTCTTTTTCTTTTGTAATTGAAAAATTTATATTATTCCATTCAAATAATATTTTTTTTTGAATTTCCATTATTAAATAAAATTAATATATTTAAGTAGTTTCTCATTTTTAAATATGTTTTTTAAATAATCCAGTCCTTGAATTAATATCAATATGTTTATTTGTTTTTATTATGTATGATATTAAATTAAATTAAAAATAAATTATTAATGCTTACGACTTATTCTTCTTCTCTTTCTGTCCTTTCTTTCCTTTATTCTTGGTGACATTGATTGATATTTCTTTGATTCATATTCATATTCATCTCTCTTTCTTTTTCTTGATGATGTTGAATGACATTTTCTTCTTTCTTCTATTTGTCTTTCTATTTCTTCTCTTTCTTCTCTTTCTCTTCTTTCTCTTCTTTCTCTTTTTTCTCTTCCTTTTTTCATATAATTATGATATTTTTCAAATCTTTCAATCTGATAAATTGCTTCATCTGCAACATTGTTAAATTCTGAATGTTGTGTAAAATTAATTGGTTGTGCTACTACTAAATATTTTTCATTATGGAAACGAATTGTAATTCCTTTATTGCCAAAGTCTATTGCATTTTGATGAGTCCATTTTGATGCATGAACCTTTCCCACGTCATTTCGTCCACCTTGTAAATAAAATTCTTCTGTAGCATGATATTCAACTCCTGTTGGTTTAAACTCGCGTGTTATGTGTATATTCTTTTCGTTGTAATTTTTCCTGTAATGTACCTTCTTATTTGCTGATAATGGATATTGATCATTAAATTCTTTTTCTCTTTGTGAAATTGGCATTGTTAAAAAACAATGTAGTTGTGAACTTAAAAAGTTTTGTTAAAATTGGATTTTAAAAGTTTGTGTTTGTGTTAATTGTTTTCTTGTTTTCTATACATAAACATAAAAAAAATCGATTTTAACTTAAACAAAATAATAAGTCCAATTTTTAATAATTTGTTTAAATAAAACAAATTATTAAAAATAAAAATAAGAAAAATTATTCATATTTATACAATTGGTGCGAATCCAATTCTTTCTTGGCCAACATCAAAAACTGTATAAAATTTACGAATAAAAGGGTCACCCAAAATAAATAAAGGACCACGAGGTGGTGGAACATCAATTCCTGTAAATCCTAAGATGCAAATCTTTTGAGTGAACATACTAACTTGTAAAACATAATCTTCAGCAGTTAATTCAAAATCTTTACATTGTTTATCACTATTACAAAGATTAATCTGAACTGATGGTAAACTATCTAAAGTATTACAAGGTAATGTATATTCATTTGGATTTAACCAACTAGCAGTTGCTCCAACTAATGAAGCAATTTTTTTAACATCTGCGGTTGGTCCAGCAAATAAGGAAGTACCAGTATCTACAATAGCAGTTTTAGTAGAAATAACTTCTTGTCCGTTCATTGTAAATCCATTCATATCAATTTCCCAATAAGTTTCAGATGATAAAGGAACATAAAATAATTCACCCGAATATTTAGTTTGGTCAATTCCTCCTAATAACATTTCTCCTTCTTTACCAGAAGTTGATGTTAAATAAAAAGAAAATACTGGTTGCTCTACTAATTTAGCTGCAATCATTTGACTAAAAATAGGTTCAATATTATCTACAGAAATACTTTTCCAAGCTAATCCTAATATTCCATCAAATTTACCACGTTGAAATACTTTACCAGGTTCATCTGTTACTTCAGCAAAAATAGCTTTTGGGACAGCAGTAGTTCCCATATTAACTGTATCCTCAGATACAAATCCTTTGACTGAACCAGAACCATATCTAATTTCAAAATCAGTTCCGTTTGATACATATGTGCTTGATTTACTATTATCATATTTTTTATGACTTCCACAAGTAGTACAACTAGATGAAGGAACCCATAAATTACTAGAACCAGTATCAAAGATAACAGAAAAAATTTGAGCAGGTGTTCCAACAGAAATATCGCCATAGTATTGAGCATTCATATAATTTTGAATACTTATAGAACTTTGTGGCATAAATCCACAAACCATATTGGTAGCAGATCCAATAGAAGCACATGATAATTCAAAATAATCTTGAGGATTATTTTCAAATTTTTTTACCGGAAGTCTAATTTGGTTACCAGAAACTAATCCAATTAGTACGATGACGGGAATAATAAATTTTTTAAAAAAGGAAAACATAGTTACTTTATATAATATTCATTATCATAAATCCTTATATATTTAAAAAACTAGTTTTTATTTTTAGAATTGAAAAAAGATAAACCTAAAATCGTTGCCCCAATTCCAATTCCTCCAAGAATAGTATAATTATTTAAAGGTATTCTTCTTCTTTTTTTGGTCGTATTATTCAAATTATTATTTTGATTTTCCTTTTCTGCATTATTTTCAGATGTAGAAGTATTTGATGATTGTCTCATTAATAGTGGGTATTCTTGTTGTATTCCTTCTTTATGATATTGATGAGATTGTTTCCAATAATTTGGTGTAGATAATGTTTTATTAAATTCATTTGCTCTTCCTATGAATCCAGATATATTTTCTTGATTTTGTATTTTTTCTTCATCGGTATGTTCATCAATAGACATTTCATTTATCGTTCCTAATGTTTTTAAACTAATTTGTGTTAATCCATATAATTGTGAACTGATGATATCAAAATTAGTTCTAGTTTCACTTCTAATATCATTGCTTAATTTAATAGCACGTGTTCTATTATTATTTTCCACCTTTTCAATTCTATTTTCGTTTTTATCGTCAATATTTTTAACAAGATTTATCGCATCACAACGAGCCTGAATTAATTCTGGTAAAATTTTTGTTTCATAGATATTATCATCTTTAAAATATCTATATACGGCAAAAGATATAACTGAACCAATAGCACTATAAATTATAAATTTTTTAATTTCAAACATTGAATCTTGTTTTTGTTGAGGAGTAATAAATGGAATAATTTGAGGAATATGTTGAGGAATATGTTGATTAATATTTTTGGAAATATTACTTTCCAAATTATTATTTTTTAATTTTTCGGAAATAAATGCTCCACCTGCTAATCCAGATGCTAACCACGCAAAATATGGAATCATAGACATATAACAAAGTTTTATAATAAATTTAAAATAGATTTTATTTTAAGTTAAGTTAAATAATAACAGTTGTATTTTTATATTTTAAGTTTAAAAAATGACAGATTTACAAAACGATTTAACTGGTATCCAAATTAATGATAGGATTGATGAAAATACCAATCCCCAAGACCCAATACGAGTTAAAAAACCAAAGGAAAGTTTAAAAAGAACTGTGGTTAAGGCAATATTTTGGAGAATTATTGCTATTTTGTCAACTCTTATACTTGCGGCGTGGTTATATAATGATTTACAGAAAGCAACGTATTTAGCTGTAATTGATAACATTATTAAATTTATTTTACACTTTATATTTGAATTATCATTTAATAGATGGAAATGGGGAATTATTATGGGATAATTATAGTAATTATCCAGTCCTAAATTAATAGAATTAATCTTCATAATAAAAAAATTTATCTAAAACATCTTTTTCAAAAAGAAATTCTATAATATTAGAATTTATATTAGAATTTGATTCAGAAAAATTATGTAAAACTTTAATAATTTTTTGTTTGAATTTATTTCTTTGATTTTTCCAAATTTGCCATTTCAGTAAATTTACACAATTTTCATTAGTTGTAATCAATCTATATGGTACATGAGATATACTATGTGGTGAAATTTTTGGAATCTTATCATTATATATATTCATGGTTTGATCTGAACCAAAATCATGCAAATAAGTTAAAACAATAGCCAAAATTTCTTTTGGTAAAAATTTAGAAAGATTTCTTTTATTTTGCAAGTATTGTGCTTTTAAAATAATTCTATCCTTGTTCCACACTCTACCAGCCCACCATGCATCTGGATCATTACAATAATTTTGATAACAATTATCGCCTGGTCTAACACATTTATAACATTTTGTTATGCCATATCTACAAGTTGTTTCACCACAAATTACACAATATTCATGAGCAGTTCGTCTTAAAACGGGGATTTTTAAATTGAATGGTTTTGATTTAAATTTATAAAATTTGTCCATGATTTATCAATTAATATAAATATAAAAATAATCAATTTTTATATTAATTTATCACCATTTTTACAATAATATTAGCAATTCCAACTTCAAATCCTTTCTTTGCCCGAATTCCTTTTTTAATTGCTTTTATAATTTCTTTTTTCTTTTGCGCCATTTCTATGTTATAAGCTACATCATAAGAATCTACTAATACTTTAATTGCTTCTAATTCATCTATATGATTTTCATTATAAATATATTCTGAATCATCATCTTCATTTGCAGCATCAATAAAAATGCCTGTTTCTATCATTTCTTCTAAATTTTCTAATCTATTTTTATATTTTTTATAAATTGGTAATGTAATAATTGTTCCATTATTAATTAATATTTCAATTATTTGTTCAGTTTGATAACTATTATGTGAACCAATGCTTGATTCGAATATTATTTCTAATGGTGTCTTTCCCTTAAATTTTGTATTTGGATCAACACCTTCTTCTATTAATTCTCTAATTAATGCAGGTTTTAAATTTCGTAAAGCTTTAGCAAATTTTTTTTTTTTTTTATTTTTTTTATTTTCATAAATTAAATATGATATTTGTATGCAAAATTTATACAACATAATTTATTTATAATTATTATTAAATAAATAATGAAATAATCGATTTTTAATAATATTTTTCAAATTTTTTTTTTGTTTTATTTTTTTTTATTTGTTTTTTATACTTTTTAGATAAAACTTTAAAAATTTCTCTACTAACTTTGGATTTTATCTCAATTTGAGTTATTAAAATGAAAATATTTTCATTTTCATTTTTTGAAAATTTCCTATAACTATTAGCGTTTATAAAAGAACAGACATTAGAAATTAATTTTTGTATATGATTTAATTGTGGGATTATATAATATTTTATTTCATCATTCATATCTTTAATGTCTTCTATATTTTTTATTTTTTCCATCAGTTTTTTCTTTTTTTTTGATTGTTGTGTTATGTATATTTTAAAAGTTAATATTTCTTCTTTATCATCAATATAATAAAATAGATTACATATGTCTGAATATTGATAAATATCATCATTTAAATATTCTGTATAAGATTCCAAATCATATTTGTCATCGCATCTATTATTATCTATTAAATTTCCTAAACCACATAACCATATTAATTGTTCTAATTTATTTTTACATACAAGATATAAAAATTCAGGTTTGTTTTTGTCATTATAATATGAAATTTTTATTGATAATTTATAAATATTAGAATTAAGATAAACGCCTCCTGGAAATTCTTTTAACATATTTTTAGTAGCTTTTTTAATTTTTACAATATTTGCAAGTTTAATACAGCTAGATTCATATTTTTTATTAGGAGAAAACCATCTAAGAGCATAATTCATATTATCAATATAAAAATATCTAAAATTCATTCCAAATTGAGTTCTACATAACTTAATTAAAATACTTCCTTGTTTAATATATTTATATTCAAAACTTTTAGAATCTATCATTTGTAATTTTGGCAATTGTTGTTTGTTTGATTGTTGTTTGTTTGATTTTTTATTATCTAAAATATTTATTTCTTTTTCGTCTTTAGTATCAGTATCAAATAAAGTAGCATATTCAAGTTTTCCATTTTTATCTTTTTTATAGAATTTTTCATTTAATGTCATTATTGTTATCATTATTGTTATTATTATTATTACAATAAAATATATGAAATTATACTTTAATTCAATTTTAAAATATTATTAATATATAATCAGTCCAATATTTAAATTCATTTTATTTATTGTGAAATATTCTGAACATTGCAAACAAATCCAACATATGAAACATCATAATTATCTTCTTCATTTACGTTAATTTTTCCTATATATGTCACATCATAATTATCTTTGATATTAACATTATCCGTATCAATATAACTAAGATATGATACTTCATAATCATGATATTTGGTAGAAACTTTTTTAATGTATGCTGTGTCATAATTTTCATTTTCCCAAATACCTGTTTTAGTAAAAATATTACCATAATTTTCAACCATACAAGATGATCTTTTCATCATTTGATATTGTATTTTCTTTAATTTACTTTTCGGAACGGAAGCATTTTTTGTGGCAGAAAGAATATTTTTCTGGATATTCTTCATACCAGTTTTCCCACCATCATCTAATTGTGAGATTTTTAATTTATCAAATTGTAAGACTTTAACTTTTTTGTTTTCTTTTATACTCATTATTGATAAAAATTGCTAAAATATATTTATAAATTATTATAATATTAGTATTAGTAATCTAAAGATATTTGAAGTAGTATAAGATTAAATAAATCACGAGAAAATCAATTTTAATTTATCTATAAATTTCTTTTAAAGCACGACCAACATTTACCTGATGGGTAAGTTTCGCCATATAAACTAAAAGCATATAGTGAAGATCCTTTCTTCAAAGTAGTAGCACATACATTATCTCCGCATATTTTACAAACAAAGTCAATTGATTTTAAATTTTTATCAATTATTTTCCATAAATCAGAAGGTAAAATATTTTCAATATTTTTAGGTAGATTCGAAATTTCTAATGAGGGATTTTCTATCCATTTTGTACAAGAAATACAAAATTTTTTTTTACATTTTGATTTTAATATATCGTATCTTTCTTCTTTAGTGTTATAAATTAAACACTTTCCATTAAAAGATTTTGATAGATTTTGGGGATCAATGTCAAAATATCCTAAAGAACATAATTTACATTCGTGGCGAATATTAGGAATAATATTAAACATATAGATTCCTAAATCCTTTGGTGTATCAAAAATATATTTAATATTAGTTGGATATTCGTGACAAACAAATTTCATTCCATATTCTGTATTTTCATAATTGAATTTATAAGATAAAGCAAATACAGAATGAAAAGAAGCTTTCATTGGAAAGAAATGTGTATCTTTAACAAGTTGTTTGAAAGTAAAACTTCGGAATTGTTTCCGAACAATAATTTCATTCATTAGTTTAGTATTCATAATATAGATAAAAGTCAATATATATTTAGTAATATCATTGAATATCAATTTTATTTATCATATTTATATATAAAAATAAAATCCAAGATAAAGATAATCATGGATTTTACTTCTCTTTTCAAATATACAGATATTCGTATACAACAATTACAAAAAGAAGAAATAATAGATAAAAAATTAAAAGACTCTTGTTATAAAAAATGTCCTGATATTTTATCCTCATATTTATTAACATATCGTTTAATAAATAGAAAATATTCTGATAAATTCCAAAAGAGTTCAATTTTCAATTATCCAAATTTAATATCAGAAAATTTAACATATTGTGATGATCATTTAAATGATATGGAAGAAGTTGTTAATTCTTGTAATCCTTGTGATAGATTAAAAGAAGTAATAGAAAAAATGAAACAACGGAAAATTTAAATATCATTACTTAAAATTATAATTTCTTTATCTTTTGACGTTTTATTTTTAGACATTCCATATGTCCAAGAAGTAGGAATTATTCTGTAATCTTTATACAATTCTTTTATCTCCTCACAATTGTTATAAGATAATATCCATTTATCTCTCTTTTTTAAGACTTCGCATAATTCATGATGTTCAAAATTATAATGTAAATTTCCTTTATTTCCATATAATTTTGACTTTGATTTTAAATAATATGGTGGATCACAATATAATAAAATATTTTCATGTTTTTTAATAGAATCTCTAAAATGTAATAGTGATACATGAATATCTGTACTATCAAATTTTTTAACTCTTTCAATTGATGATGGCGTAAATCTTTTTGTGCCAGATTGTTTAGAAAATCCACCAGATAAAGTTGAACCACTAAAAGATGATCTATTAATAACAAAAAAATATGCTGCTCTAACATATTCATTTAATTCTGTGTCTGATATTTTTTCTCTTATTTCTAAAAATTTTTCTTTAGTAATTGGATGGTATTTTTTTATTTCTTCAGATAATTTTTCTTTATCTTTTTTAACGCATTCCCAAAAATTTGTTAATGGTTCAAATAAATCATAACCATATATTTTTATATTTAGTTTACGATTACAAAAAATTTCAAAAGCACCACCACCAAAAAATGGACTACATAATTCTTTTGTATCTGATGGTATAAATTTTTTAAGAATTTTGACAGCACGACTTTTTCCTCCTGGATATCTTAATAATGTATTAACCATGACAAATTTAAATTGGTATATATAATTTATAATCAATTTTTTAATATAATAAAACTTACTAAATATATGCACATTGTTCAGGATAATATCCATCAAATTTTGGAATGAGTTTGAATGGTCTAGCACATCCATAAACAGCATTCTGTTGTGATAGATTATCACAAATTTGTTTAGAACTGTGGGGATTTATTTGTTTATTATTATTTTTTAATACACCATGACGAAAAATTTTACAATTTAGTTCTTTTTTCGCGACTTCAATATACAATTTACAATCCTCGTAAGGACATTTAAAAGTTAAAAATGTTCCATCATCTATGGCTCTATTCGACATTTATTATATAAAATTATTTTTGTATTTTTGAAAGAACTAAAAAATTTAAAAATTTAAATATAATTTTTTATTTTTATAAATTTATAAAAATAAAAAAATTTACAACTTTTAAAGATTTTCAGCAAACTGATTTGAGTAATCGATTAAATTCAATTCGACTGATTTTTAAGACTGGACAGTCAACGCCCACAGTTTTCAACTCGAAAGTCGCCATATGGGCGTTGACTGAAACCGATTAAAAAAAGCCCGTTTTTGACCCCTCTTCATTCAAAAAGTAAGACTGGACAGTCTTGTCCCAAATCGAGAAAACAAAAACTTTTTTTAAAAAATTTATAATTGAAAAAAAAAATTTTTTTTTTTTTTTTTTTACGTTTTCTGAAATATAAAGTTTTTTTTTTTTTGGCGGCTCTCTCTCTCTATATTTACTAATTTTTGCTCAAAAATAATTAGTAAGTTTTTTGGCTTTTTAGACTGTCCAGTCTTATTTTCTTTTTTTTTTTGAAAAAAAAGAGATATAAAGAAGTAATCCGAAAATTAGTAAATAGTACCTCCTAAATTAGTAAATTTCAAAAAAGCGACTCAAAAATCGAAAAATTTACTAATTTTCAAATCGAATTAAGGAAATATATCTAACGTAGTGTATATATGGAAACCAAATCTTTCATTTGTATTAGGTGTAACAGAGCCTTTAAATTAAAACATCATTTAAAGGCTCATTTCAGTCGTAAAATCTCATGTCAGCGATCACTCACGGATTTGAGTGATAAATTAGTGATCACTCAAAAAATTGAGTCGTCGAAGACATATAGTTGTAATTTCTGCGATTACAAATCGAATAGGAATCCCAATTTAAAACGGCATTTATTAACTTGTAAAAAGAAAAAAAAAAAAGAAAAAGAAGAAGAAAAAGAAAAAGAGAGGAAAAAAATAAATGAAGATTCAAATTTTAAAAATATAATAGAAAATTTGCAAAAAGAGATACAAGAAACAAAGAATACGATTAGCAAAACAACTCAAAATATTATAACACATCATCATACAACAAATAATACAACAAATACAACAAATAATACATTAAATATAATTGTAAATGATTATGGAAAAGAAAATATTAGTTATTTAAAAAATAGAAAATATAAATTTCTTATAAATCAAATGTTAGGAAATGGTATGGAAGGATTACAAAGATATATTAAATATAAATATTGTAATCCTGAAGCTCCTGAAAATTTAACTATAAAATATACAAATCATAGATCAAATAAGTTAAAAGTTCGACAAGATAATAAATGGAAAACCCGAGATAAAAATGAAGTTATGGATGAATTATATGATAGGGATAATAACGTAGAAGAAGTTTTAAATGTATATGAACATATAAATGATTTAGAGGATAATAATCATATGGATGATATTCAAATTGATTTTATAAATCGAGTAGGTAAATTTTATGACAATGGTGATGAAATTGATGAAGTAGAATTTGAAAATGAAGAAATGAAAAAAATAAAATCTCTCACATTAAATGAATTTTATGATTGTTATAAACAGAATAAAACTAAATTTGATTTATTGTCTAAATAAAATAAAAATTTTATATATAATATTATATGTTTATGATAAGACTTTCTGATGACGTTGTTAAATTAATTAAATCTTATATTCCCCCAAAATGTTATTATTCAAATTGTAATGAGATAGGATGTAATTTATTTATTCCTAATGTTTTCTATGGCCATCCAATATTTGATAGAGGATATTATTGTAATCTACACTTTGATGTACATCGCATTTATTTTAGATATTCTTAAAATTGAAAGAAAAGTTAAAATCGAAATAAAGTTATTTTATGTAAAAATAAAGATGACATCTTTTCAGGTTACATATCAAAAACTAGTTAAAAATAATATTCCAGATAATATTGTTAGAATTATTTTTGATTATGCAAAATGTCAATATGAAGGTTGTTATAATTTTGGCGATGAAGAATTAATTACATTTGAGGGATTTGGCGGATTTGATGGATTTTATTGTTTTAATCATCTTGATGAAGTAACACAAGAAATAGAGGAATTACTTGACGAATTTAATTCATATCGTGATGATGAATTTGAAGATGATGATTATTATGATGATGCTGATGCATTCACGGGATGGGATTTCGGTGCGTCTGTAGATATATAAGGAAATAAAAATATAAGAATTATTAATTAGTTTTTAATAATAAGGACTAATTAATGATTAGTTTAAGAACAAGAACAAGAATAAGAAGAAACCGTTTAAGAATATTACATTGTTTACTTTCCATAAGTTTATTAACGACTCTTATAATTTTGTTTTTATATTTACCAGAAAAACAATGGATTTACCCATATGTAATATTAGTTTCATTATTAATTGATTTGATATTAGTATTAATAAGATTTTATTTTGTTTATCGTAGGCGTTTGGTAACAACAGTTATTTATAATGAAGTTATTTCAGAGCCGGAAAGATTAATAAGCAATGAAAATAGTAGTCCATTTATTGTATCAATTGAAATGGATAATTATGAATATAATAAAGACAAAGAAATCAAAAATTTTGAAACAAGTTACTCATCACATAAATGTTGTAGTATTTGTCTTGATGATTTTAAAGATGGTGAATTGATTTCAAAATTAAAATGTGGTCACGAATATCACGAAAAATGTATAGGTATTTGGGTTTATACAAAACCTCAATGCCCATTATGTAAAAAAATGTTAACTACAGATATTCAGGAAATAATTTAAATGAATATCGTAAAAAATTTAAAATTGATTTTTTAAACCCCTATCTATAAAACAACTTAATAAGTATTATTTACTTTTTAACTCAATCAACTTTTCATTTATTAACATGTCTTATTTTACTAAAGGAGATTTTTTAAATAATTACCGACAATCCAAAACATATACTAAACAAAATATTCAGTCATATGCTGGTGTTCGGTACAATAAAGGGACGTCTCATCAGAAATCAAATATGAGCACAGGTTATATTTCTAATAACTTTTGTTCTCAAATTAATAAAATGAAAACCTGCAAATCGAGGTATGTTTATACTCGTAGCAGTTAAAAAGTTTTAAAAAAAGTTTTAAAAAAAGTTTTAAAAAAAGTTTTTAAAAGTTTTTAAAAATTAAAAAAGTTAAAAAAAAAAGAATAAATCAGTCCCTATATAATTGTCGCTTCGCTTCTCTCTGCGTCAATAATCATATTCTCATTTTCATTTTCATTTTCATTTTCATTTTCATTTTCATTTTCATT
>CEUD01342377.1_pt1 | contig 13941 bp, 10 predicted proteins | sample 356481 | NCBI WGS metagenome assembly CEUD01 (sample SAMEA2623314, study PRJEB7988) | marine metagenome | isolation source: saline water (ENVO:00002010), including | reverse complement strand
TGGGGTTTGCAGAGCCAGCAAGTTCAAACATACTTCTCATGTTAGTAACATTTGTTGTGTTCCATGTGCTGGTGTCTGGAACTGCTTGGGAGGCAAATAGGAACATTGAGCTCATATTTGTCACTTCCGAGGTATCACCACCACTCACTGTCGTCAGATTAGCACAGCCCATAAAAGCTCCAGAAAGAGTTTTCCACCCCACGGTACCCAGTTCAGTTACCGATGTAAGACGTGACCTTGAAGACGATTCGATAGCTAGAGCTTCAAATAGACCAGATATCGTTACAGTAAAAGTATTTGATGACCCGTAAGTGTGGGAAATTGTAGTATTATTAACGTCGTAATTCTCAATTGTTCCATCACCCCAGTCAATGCTAAAGTCATAATTAAAACCTGAGCCCAAGGTCAACTCGATGGTGTTGCCACTAGTAATATTCCACTGAGAGACAAAAGGCACCATTGTTTTAATAGTTAGGTCATATGATGAAGAGTTGGATTCAGTGGATCCTTTGCTTACAGAGTATTCAAAAGATCCCACACCCGTCGCTCCTGGTGTGATTCCAACAGTGCAGACTCCAGAGTCACATGAGCAAGGTGTCGTGACAGAGAGGTTCACCTCCGAAGTTATTGAACAGCTTTCTGCAAGTGTTGAAGTGGAGCTTGAATACTCTAATTCAATAATTTGCTCATAGTTCTCCAAAACACTTGCACTTTCTCCTTCAGTCACGAGGCTTTTGGTGCTTGAAAGACCTCCAACGACCTTAGCAACCTCGGCCTTCCCGCAGCCAAAACTAGCAAAAACGAAGGAGACAAAGCAAAGCATTAAGAGATTTTTCAAAAGTTCCCCCGATTAAGATTTTCTTTATTATACATTTAAACGGCTCTATCGGATGAAGCTGAAGGAGCTTTAAAGACAACAGACCTCTAGGCTATTGGAATATCGAAGTTTGACCATTCTTATTCATTTGTTGAAAACCTAAAATACCCAAAATGTTGGCAATTTTGAGCTTAGATTTTCTACCCTAGATCATTAGTTGCAAATCAGGACTTTGAGTCTTCCGAAAACTTAATTTTCCCATTACGGCTTAAATAGATCCTCGATATGAGCGTCTAGATAAAATGGCCCTATTTTAAATAGGGCCCAAGTCTATAATTTGAATGAAATCATTTTCAAAAGTATGAAGAGCAAGATTAAATTCCCCCACCGTCGGTGAAGGTCCAAAGTTTTGCAACAAGGCTTTGCCTAGCAGTATCTCCAGCTCCACCGTTAGTATATGTTGCTCCACCAGCATTAAATGCAAAAGCAGCAGTTGCAGTTTGATCTAACTGTACTAGCAGACTGTCATAGTTTGCAGTAGATAATGTCGTGTTACCCAAGAACATATCCTTAAGAACTGTGACGCTAGAAAAGTCCCAGCCTGACATGTCAGGATTCGCAGCTCCAGAGTTTTTAAACATATCCCACATGTCGGTCACATTAGTTGTATTCCACCCGCTTGTATCTGGATTTGCAACAAGAGCATTTTGGAACATCCCCTTCATGCTCGTAACATTAGAGGTGTCCCAGCCAGACGTGTTTGGAATTGCATTGTCTGTATAAGCAAACATATTCAACATTGTTGTAACCTGTGAAGTATCCCAGCTTGAAGTATCTGGATTGGCCGCTTTAGCTTGGTAGAACATCTGCCCCATGTTGGTAACCTTGGATGTATCCCAGCCTGCTGTATTAGGATTTGCTGTATTAGTGAGCATGAACATCCCATTCATATTCGTAACCGAAGATGTGTCCCAGCCAGCCGTGTTGGGGTTTGCTGCATAAGCAGCAGCGAACATTATACTCATATCAGTGACATTGGAAGTATCCCATCCGCTGGTGTCTGGGGTTGCTACAGGTGCAGAGTAAAAGACTCCCCTCATATTTGTCACTTTGGAAGTGTCCCAACCACTTGTATCTGGAACAACCAGACTTCCATACGCGAACATACTACTAATATCTGTAACCTCAGAGGTGTCTCCACCAGCAACAGTCGTTAAGTTATAGCAATTCGCGAATGAAGCTGAAAAGGATTTCCATCCAACAGTTCCTAGCTCAGGAATCGATGTAATTTTTCCCCTTGATGAAAACCCAATGCCGATGGACTCCAACAGGCCAGATATTGTTATAGTGAATGTATTAGAAGATCCGTATGTGTGAGAAATAGTAGCACCGCCCTCAGTATAACTTTCTACGGTCCCGTCACCCCAGTCAATACTGATGTTTGCGTTAGCACCTAATACTAGTTCAATAGTGTCTCCGTTAGTAATGCTCCACTGAGAAACAAAAGGGACCATCGTCTTAATAGTCAAATCATATGATGAAGCATTGGACTCTATTAAACCATTGGATACAGTGTACTCAAATGACCCCACACCTGCAGTTCCCGGTGTGATCCCAACAGTGCATATTCCTGTCTCACAAGTACAAGGAGTTGTGACAGAAAGATTAACCTCGGAGGTTATTGAACAGCTTTCTGCCAGGGTTGAGCCAGAACTTGAATATTCCAGTTGTATAACCTGCTCATAGTTTTCTAAAACATTTGCAGTATTAACACCTGGAGTTGTGAAAGAGTCTTGATTTAGAGATTCAAGCACCTTGTCCACTTGAGCTTTTCCACAACCCACAGTAACTAAGAATAAAAGTAAAATGCAGAATGTTTGTGGCGCTTTCAATGTTGTTCCTTTTAAAAGGTTTAAGTTTACTTAACAATTATAATCCTAATACTTAAACTCGGTAAAAATTAAGAAAAACTTTAAATATAAACAGCCTTAAAGTACTGAAATCCCATAATTTGAAACAAATACCTCAAATCTAGATAATCCAAGTGCACAAAATGTTGGCACATTAGTTGGATTTCGGTGCCAGAATCACACTTCTAACAACATCAATGCTTGGAAATACAGATGTAAAATCCAAGACACTTGTGTATACACCTGTGCTGTAGTCATAGTGATAGGCTTCTTGGGAAATGAATACCAGCATGTCGCTAGATCTAGGTATTTGGACAATCCCTCTAACCCAACTAAGATAATTCCCACTTCCAACACCTGGAATTGGGTTTCCAACAGCTGAGCAGCTTCCAACACTGATATCATCGACTGGACACCTTAGGAGTTGATTAAACTTTGTTCCATCTCTATCAGATGGAGTGAAATAAACATTTCCATCAGAGTGAACTGTAAGGTTCCAAAAGTTAGTTCCATTTCCTGGGTCAAATGTTTCAGAGTCCATTACCTGATCAATAGTCCAACTGTCGTTTACTAGTTTTGCTCTTGCAAGATTTGAACTAGTAAATCCCCATGTTCCAGTTTCAACCCAAACGATAGTTTCATTATCCACACCATAGCATTCAGTAATGGCCCCGTGAGTTCCTTTTACTGTGGTGTAAACCGATCTTACAAAGTTATCGTCTTTATCGTATTCATTAACGGCGTTTCCATTGGTAGTTGCCTCTTCGGCAACAACATAGTTCCCGTTTGGAAGGGTGCAAAGAGTGTGGGAGTTAACCTCTGGATCAGCTGCTCCTGTTGGGGAATGCGAGGAGGTTAAATTTAGATTGTTTGTGTACACAGGAGGATTGGTCTCACCTGTTCCACCCACAATTATGTTGCCATCATTTTTCATACTTAAGCTTCTAATATTTCCTGCCACAGAAACAGAAGCGTTAATAACTACCGAGATGGCACTACCAAGAACTGCAGAGTTATCAAAACTAAGCTCATAAACATAACTGTTTGAGCTAGTATCTTCCAAGGCCACAAAGATGTTTTTTTCAAAACTGTTCCAGGATCCAGCATTTGACTGGTCTTGTTCTTGGGCTGCCTGACTTGGCTCTTTATCTATTTTTGATCCTAAACAAGAGCTCAAAGAAATAGACAAAATAATTAAAACACTCTTTATAATATTCACAAAAATCTCCTACAAACGTGCTACTCACAAAGATTAACACAGTGCACCTATCGGTAAAAACGAGATTTCGGTAACTTAAAAAATTATTAAGAAATATTTAAAGAGTATTTTGTTAAGGCCTTGTTAACACAAGGCCCTATTAATTCTATTTAGGCAGCTGTTGTCTGAGACCAAACTTCTTTAGTCCAAGTAGACTTTGTTTCAGAAACCCATTTTTTTGCCCAAAGTTTTTCATGAACAAATGACTCTAGTTCTTTTGGTGTTTGAACATTTACCCAAAGAACCATGTCCCACTCTCCCATTGAGCTTCCCGCCCACTTAACTTCTTTCCATTCTTGTAGCCATGCCCAGTTTTCCCAAACAGGGGCATCTTTTGTCCATTTTACGTGTACTTGAGCAATCCATTCATTTTGCATATTAACTCCTTCTAAATAGCTATGCGTTTAAGGTGCCCTCCTCATCGACAGTGACAAACCAGGCCTTAGGCAAGAATTCTTGGCGGCAAAAATGTAAAGATTACAAGTAAACTTCTGCACTGCCACATATTTTGGTAACTTCCCGCACAATCTTGACTTGGGAAAAGGAAACAGTATGAAAAAAACATTACAAGCACTAGTGCCACTAGTAGTTTTATCATCGCTTTACTCTGTAAATGCGGCAGCAGACAGAACTCACACCTATCCGGCAACCTACCCTTTTGTGCCAATGCAATTGGACTTAAAAAAGGGCGATAATCTAAGTAAAGTCACCATCTACAGTGATGTTAGACGGATTACTGAAGATAAAAAATTCATCAGAAACTTCAAAGATATAATTTCTCTTGGGTTACAGAAAGCAAAAACAAAAGAAAAGCCGTGGACTTCTTCTTACTGGCCTATGAATAAAGGTATGATTGCCGATCCTTATGAAAATAACAGTGTTCCATATTATATCGATATTGGATGGGTTGACTGGGAAAACAATCATAAGTCTTTTCTAAAAAGGCTTGAGGAAGAGCTACCATACGTTGATGAAATGAGTGAAGAAGAGCTTGAAAAGCTTGCTCCTTCCGAGAAGTATGACCTTCTTTTGGGAGATAAAACTTTTGAACTAACAAGAAAGCTTTGGGAGTACTCCTACAAGTGGGGCTCTGAAAAAGAGAATGCTTTCACTGAAGATATTAGAAAGGCAATAGTTGGTGAAAATAACATAGATCTTGCAGAGGACTACATCGCCAGGAACTGGTACACATCCATAGACGATGCTTTTGCAAACTCTTGGACACTAAACACCACTCTCTCTGCAAAAAGGGCCCTGGAGTTGGTAGCCGAAGGCAGATACACTTCAGCAAGGTCGGCATTTCCTGAAGCTATGAAGTATGCAACTCAAGAAGCTCAGAACTACGTTTTAGCAGAAAAAAACAGCAGAATGGCCGCATGGGAAGGCATTTGTAATGGATGGGCAACAGCCGCAGGTCTGGTTCCGAGACCAAGAAAGTCATTTAGCATCGAACTACCAAATGGGAAAAAACTTAAATTCTACCCAGCAGACGTAAAGGCACTGGCAGCTTTGTATTACGTAAACAGCCTCATTCAAGACCCTGCAGCGATTGGCAACGACGGTATTCCTTATACTCAAGGAACCGTAAGTGCAGGTATGAGATGTAACCTTAAAAGTGTCAGAAAAGATATTTGGGGCAGAAGATACGATAGCAAAGACGATCCGTTCAACTCTAAAACACATAGAGTAAGAGATGCAAGATGTGTTGGTGTTCACCCTGCAACTTGGCACATGGGTCTAGTAAATTTAATTGGAAAACAAGGAAGAAGTTTCGTTGTTGAAAGAAAAGTTGGGGCCGCAGTAGACAACCACCCAATGTGGGGATACGAAATGGAATTCTTCAATCCAAACAATGGAAGATCAAGAAAAGACCTCTACGATAATGTTGTAGAGATAGATGAAGACGACCAATTCTTTCAATTTAGACATCCAAAGGCGAAGTACATCGTGGGTGTAGAAACAGTTGCTAAGTATATGGACTATGCTCGTCCTGACAGAGAAGACACAAACTCTGAAGACGATGATGAAGTGGTTAACAAGAAAATGTATTACGACCTAGAGTTAGACGAGGATTACAATATCGTTGGCGGACAATGGAGGGCATACAAAGTTGGGTTGGAGTCCATGCAAGGGGCATCTTCAACAAGAAACAAAAGACCCAATCACAATCAGCCGGACTTTTTCTGGACTATAACTAAGGACTATAAAAAAACAGGATGGTTTGGTGATGTTCAAATGCAAGAGGCCTGGACTGATAAAACAGTTGCCCCACCTGCAAGTTGGTTAAAGGCAGCAAAGCCTTACCATAATTTTGTATACAACATGACCATAGAAAACGGAAAACCGGCCCTATGCCATGTCGTTAATACGAAAACAGAAGAAACTGAAAAGTGGCTGTGTAATCAAAAATATGAAAGGCCACAACCATTTATCAACGTTCTAAATGCTTTAGTTGAACTTTCTCAAGAAAACTAATATTTAAATCACTATGGCCTGGGATTAGCCCAGGCCTTTCTATTTACACTTACCTTTCTATCCCCCTGATATTGCGTTTTAATTTAAAGGTTTCTCTTAATTATCCGATAAATAATGGCGTATTTTTAACGACTAACCTAGGAAACTTATGAGAGTTTTACTTTTAATTTTTGTAGCTACAGTAAGCTTAAATTTAGTGGCATCGGAAGGTAGCTTCCAATGTATACAGGAGCTTGAGGAGCTGAAGTTAAAATACTTTCATACAGAGTCCACACCATGGCTAAGGCTCGATAATAGTGGTAATTGGGGCAAATATGATCCCACCTCAAAATCATTGGTGTTGCCACATGAGAATAACGATAGAGCTTCGGCAATGATTTATACTTCAGACAACACAAGTCAAATTATCTATCTGCCAACAAAAAACCTAAACAAACTTGAGAAGCGAAAAGTTAGAACAATAATTGATGATAAGACGACCTGTATAGAGTATTTTGCGACTGAAAAATCTACAAATATTGGAGAGAGTTTATTCAGATATCTTGAGGGCAAAGAGGAAGCCTATGCAGTTAAAACTCTCCCCTCCTCAAAATGTGAAGGCTCGGTATTCTCATCCGCGATGACGTTAGAAACAAAGGATACTAGGGATTTAATTCAAAAAGCTGTTCAGACAATGGTAACTAGTGAACTAGCTAAATGGAGCGACAATCTTGACTCCAATACTAAAAACATAACTTATACTCTGCAAAACTGTAGACCGGTACTTAGTAAAAAGTGCAAAGTTTCGGAGATAGATTACTACTCAGAATTTGAAGAAATAGTTAAGCGATGTGCAGACAATAGCCACAATCCTCAGCTTAAATTAAAAACAATTGAACAATTAAGAGATAACCACAACAAAGCACTGGCACTAGGGCTCAGAGAGTCAAATAGCACTCCAAATAAAGGGAAAGCTCAGAGTACATTTAATCATTAATTTAAGAAAATCTTAAAATTTCTAAAAATAGACCGACAAGTACGGTGAGGTACTTTATGGGATATATTATTAGTCTGATTTTCACACTTGTTTTTATAAGCTCCGGATGTGGTGGTTCTAAGAGCACGACTACAATCTCAGGAAAAACCGAGGAGCAGGAAAACAAATATATCCCCGATCTAACTCTCATTGACGGGCACGAACAAATCATCACCTTGAACTATCACGAATCATTTTCAGCAACAAGTTGTACACTCACGGATCTTTCAGGTGCAATAGAAACAACATCATGCTCTTGCAGCTCTGGAGTTTGTACAGTGGGCCTTACCCCAATAGAGAACGGTGAAGGAACTTATACTTATACAGTTAGTGACGGAATAAGCTCATCTGATCCAAAAGTTGTTTTAACACAAACTATAGAAGTTGTTCCATTCGCTTCAACTTGGCGTGTAAGCTCAGGAGACCTCACCGTTACACTTCCACTCAGAAATGGTTTTAACTATGACTTTACTGTAGATTGGGGTGATGGCAATACAGCGGAAGTAACGAGCTACAATGACCCCGACATTGATCACACTTATGCTTTGGATGGAGATTATACTGTTTCAATTTCAGGGCTTGTAGAGGCCTGGTATTTCAATGACGGCGGCGATAAACTGAAAATCATTTCAGTTTCGGAATTAGGATCAGTGGGGTGGAGAAATTTAGAGGGTGCCTTTAAGGGCTGTACCAATTTAATTTCGGTTTCAGGTGGTGACACATCTAATGTAAGAATTATGGATGAAATGTTTATGGACACTCTGAGTGTGAGACCTGAAACATCTTCTTGGAATACATCCAACGTTATAAGCATGGTCAGTATGTTTAACAATGCCCGCGTTGCTACCCCTGACACCAGCACTTGGAATACAAGCAATGTGACTGACATGTCAGGAATGTTTATTGGAACCTGGGAGGCCAACCCTGACACAAGTAAATGGGACACTTCTAATGTCACAAATATGACCTTTATGTTTTACAACTCAAACAAGGCGGAACCGGACACGAGTGGCTGGCAGACCTCAAAAGTCACAAACATGAGTAGCATGTTTCAGCTTTCCTCTGTAGCAGATCCAGATATGTCAGGATGGGACTTTTCAAGTGTAACTACCCTAAACAATATGTTTTCAGGCACCTCTCTATCAACAACAAACTATGACAATCTGTTAATTAGATTAGATGCCACTGCAGGCTCTGGACTAAACCTAAATGCAGGTTCATCCCAATATACAAATGGTGGTGCCGGGGAAACTGCACGGTCAAACCTACTTACAAAAAGCTGGACCATAAGCGATAATGGGGGAATTTAAGTAACTGGCCATTACTTGAACATTGTTTCTTAGAACAATTTAAGCTCGTTTTTTTGATATAAGATTTCTAAGGTTTTTAGAGGCTGTTAAGATTCTTTGATTATACTTTTCTTCGATGGCATATCTTTGGTTGTCCTGCTTGAAGCGTTCTTGCTTTGAGAGATCTTTATAATCTTGAAGCGTGGCAAAGCCTTTTACCTCTTCATACATTTCGTGAAAAACTGCAATCCCCTCTTCATCACGAAGAACTTCTATTTCATCAACAAGTCTTTTTATTCTAATACATCCCTCAGTTGGCTCACATTGTCCTTGGGAAAGAGCAAGAGCGATTGTGTCTAAGCTTTCAATGATAGTCTCTTCACGCTCTTTTAAGAGTTGCTCTACTTTTTTATCTTGTGCCAGCTTTGCCTGTTTTTGAACTCTAAGCTTACCGTAAAGAACTCCTAGATAAACTGATAGAGCTAAAACAATAAGGCCTAGAATACCAAAAAGCACAACATAAGAACTTGTCATTCTTCATCCCCTGGAAACAGTTGAAAGATTTTATCTTTGAGTTCACCAAAGTTGACCGGTTTAGACACATACTCAGCGATATTAAGGTGCTTCACATTGTCAATCTGACTACGAGCATCATAAGCTGAAATCAGAAATACCTTAACCAAAGGATAAGACTCGTTTATTTTCTCAGTTAACTGAACACCACTCATGTGAGGCATGTTTATGTCTGTTAAAACTAGTATTGAAGACTCTTCATAATCATTCTCTTCCAAAATTTTGAGGCACGCTTCAGCAGATTGGACAAACTCTAAACCAATTCTACCACTCTCAATTTCATTTCTGAAAAAGTGATCAAAGAGAATTTTTACATCGGACTCATCATCGACAGCAATAAGATTTATCAAAGCTCTCCTTTCAAAGTTTGATCAGGATCAAACCCCTTACGCGATACGCCATTTTCTATTGGGGAATATTTTTATAAATTGATTATCCCATTAAAAAAATCTATAATTTAAATACTTTAAGTCAACTTATTTTTGTTTTATTAATTAAAAGGTCCCCAAAATGAACCCCAAAAATGATTATACACACCTAACAGGATCCGACTCGGCATTTATTGACTCAATGTATGATACTTATTTAAAAAATCCGCAAGAGCTGGATGAGTCGTGGCAAATGTTCTTTAAAGGCTTTGAGTATAAGTTTAATCAGGCCGGAGCTGCAATCGATGCAGAGTCATTTAAAAAAGAAATAAACGTTTTTAGATTAATAAACTCATATAGAGCACGTGGGCACCTCCTGTCTGACACCAACCCTATAAGGGCCAGAAAAGACAGGGCCGCAATGCTTGATATCCACCATTACAATCTTGAAGACGCTGACCTAGAACTAGAATTTGATGCAGGTGAGTACGTTGGACTAGGAAGAGCAAAACTTAAAGATATCATCACACACCTAAGAAGAGTTTATTGTTATAAAATTGGTATCGAATACTACCATTCAAACAATACAGAGATGAGAAGGTGGATTCGTCAAAAGTTCGAAAAAGAAGCCCATACTATTGACCTGCCCGACGAGCAAAAAAAACAAATTCTTCATAAGCTTAACCAGGCCCAGGTTTTCGAGCAGTTTTTACAAACTAAATTTATTGGCCAAAAAAGATTCTCCCTAGAGGGTGGAGAGACAACAATTCCAGCACTGGACGCATTAATAAACAAGGGTGCAGAACTTGGTGTTCACGAATTCGTTTTTGGAATGGCACACAGGGGACGCTTGAACGTCCTAGCAAATACGATCGGAAAATCTTACGAGTTTATTTTCCACGAGTTTGAGGGCGGAAGTTCTCATGAACAACACACGGGTGGCGGAGATGTTAAGTACCACCAAGGTTACTCCTCTGTACAAAAAACACCAAGTGGAAAAGAAGTTTATTTAAAGATCATGCACAACCCTAGCCACTTGGAAGCTGTTGCACCTGTGGCGCTTGGCTACTCTAGGGCCCAAGCAGATATTCGAAACAACAGAGATGAATCAAAGATTCTTCCAGTTATCATTCACGGAGACGCAGCGGTTGCCGGTCAAGGTGTTGTATATGAAACACTTCAGATGGCCGAGCTTGATGCTTACGAGTGTGGCGGAGCGATTCACTTTGTAATTAACAATCAAATTGGGTTCACGACTGATTGGGAAGACGCAAGATCTTCTCACTACTCCACTTCACTTGCAAGAACACTTGAAGCACCAATCTTCCACGTAAATGGAGATGATCCTGAGTGCGTTGTCTATTGTATGGAACTGGCCATGGAGTTTAGACAAAAATTCAGAACTGACGTTTTCATTGATATGGTTTGTTATAGAAAACATGGTCACAACGAAGGTGATGAACCAAAATACACACAACCACACTTATACAATCTAATTGCAAAGTCTAAGAACCCTAGAGAGCTTTATATTGATTTTTTAAGCTCTAGAGGCGAGCACTTTAAAAACATTGCAAAGGATATGCAAAAAGAATTTAAAGACATGCTATCCGATCGCTTTAACAATGTTAAAGAGAACAAGATGCCTGAGAAAAATAAAGGCTATCACACAGAGTGGCTGGATTTAAGATGGTCTAAACCAGAAGACTTTGAAAAATCTCCTAACACTGGTGTTGAGAAGAAATCTTTGGATCACATTGTTGAGAAAATCACCTCAGCACCAAGTGACTTCAATGTTCTAAAGAAAGCGAAAAAGATTTTAGCGGACAGAAAGAAGGCCTACGAAGAGGATCAAATTGACTGGGGTCTTGCTGAGCTTTTGGCCTATGGCTCCCTTTTAATGGAGAAAAATAATATTCGCTTCTCCGGACAAGATGTTGTAAGAGGAACCTTTTCTCACAGACATGCGAAGCTTTATGATGAAAAAACAAATGAGGGCTACTGCGGTCTTGGCAACTTATCAAATGATCAAGGGCAGTTCGAAATCTATAACTCCCACCTATCCGAATATGGAGTATTAGGTTTTGAGTACGGTTACTCATTGGCATCTCCTAAATCATTAAATATTTGGGAAGCTCAATTTGGTGACTTTTCAAACACGGCCCAAGTAATTGTAGACCAGTTCATCTCTGCCGCAGAGGAAAAGTGGGACAGAATGAGTGGGCTTGTAATGCTGCTACCGCATGGTTATGAAGGTCAAGGCCCAGAGCACTCAAGTGCTAGGCCAGAGAGATTTCTTCAAATGTGTGCCAACTATAATATGGTAGTTGTTAATTGCTCACTTCCTGGGAACCAGTTCCATGCTCTAAGAAGACAACAAAAGTGGGAATTTAGAAAGCCTCTTATTTCATTTACCCCTAAATCACTTCTTAGAGATCCAAGGTGTAGATCAACAATCGAAGACCTTGAAAAAGGATCATTTAGAGAGTTGATTGATGATCCAATCACAAACAAGAAAGCTGTTAAGAGAGTTCTTATGTGTACAGGTAAGGTGTACTACGATCTAATGCAGCACCAGCAGGACAATAAGCGCGACGATGTTGCCATTGTTAGATTGGAGCAGCTGTACCCTCTTCCAGTCAACCAGATAAAGGCCATGATGAAGGCATACAGTGGAGCACAAGAGTTTTACTGGGTACAAGAAGAGCCTGAGAACATGGGTTATTGGAGCTACTTGCTTTCTAGACACCCAGATATTTTCGCAGAATTTGGGCTAATTTCTAGACCTTTAAGTGCAACTCCGGCCACGGGGATGGCAAAAAGACACGCCAAAGAGCAACAAGATATTATTAAAAAGAGTTTTGAATAGTAGATAAGTAAAAATAAGGAAACGAATATGGCCATTGAAATTAAAATTCCAGCTATTGGAGAATCAATTACTGAGGTAACCCTTGCAGGTTGGCATGTGGAAGACGGCGACTTTGTAGAGGAAGGAGATATCCTTGCCGACATAGAGTCTGACAAAGCAACGGTTGAGCTTCCCGCTGAATCAAGCGGAACCATCAAGCTAATTGCTGAAGAAGGTTCCGATCTAAAGATTGGTGAAGTGATTGCATCACTTGAAGAAGGTGAAGGAGCGCCAAAGAAAAAGGAAGAGCCAAAAGAAGAAAGTTCTTCGACTCCAAGCCCAGCAGCATCTCAAGACTCTTCAAAAACAGTTCAACACGCTTCTCCAGCAGCAAATAAGATTCTTGCTGAAAAAGGTATGTCAGCAGAAGATATAAAAGGAACCGGCAAAGACGGTAGAGTAACTAAGGCAGACGCCTTGGCCGCAGAAGCAGCTCCGAAAAAAGAAGCGAAAAAAGAGAAGGCACAAGAAGTAGCTCCAGTTCAACTTTCTGGCGGAGTATCCAGAGAAATTAGAAGAGAGAAAATGTCTAGGCTTAGAAAGACAATTGCCAAGAAGCTTACAGCTGCTAAGAACGAAACAGCAATGCTTACAACTTTCAACGAAGTTGATATGCAGCCAATTATGGACCTAAGGAAAAAATATCAAGACATGTTTGTGAAAAAGCATGGTTACAAGCTAGGCATGATGTCATTCTTTACAAAGGCATGCACGATGGCACTTGCAAAAGTTCCAGGAGTTAATGCTCAAATTGATGGCGAAGAAATCGTTTATCATGATTACGCTGATGTTGGGATTGCAGTTTCGAGCGACAGAGGTTTAGTTGTTCCAGTGCTTAGAAATGCAGAGCACATGAGTCTTGCTCAAATCGAAGCTGAGATCATTAGACTTGCAACGAAGGCACGCGATGGAAAGATCACAATAGACGAAATGAGTGGCGGTACATTTACAATCACAAACGGTGGGATTTTTGGATCAATGCTTTCCACCCCTATCTTAAACTCACCTCAATCTGCGATACTTGGAATGCACAATATTGTTCAACGTCCATGGGTTGTTGACGGTGAGATAAAAGTAAGACCTATCATGTACTTGGCCCTATCTTATGACCATAGAATTATTGATGGTAAGGAGTCGGTAACATTTTTGAAAACAGTTAAAGAATACCTGGAAGATCCTGCCAGAATGCTAATTGAGATTTAAAAAGGTTTATATATGAGTGATAAATTTGATGTAGTTGTTATTGGTTCTGGCCCTGGTGGCTATGTATGCGCAATTAGATGTGCACAACTTGGAATGAAAACGGCCATTGTGGAAAGATACCCTACTCT
>CEUD01011191.1_pt1 | contig 13967 bp, 11 predicted proteins | sample 356481 | NCBI WGS metagenome assembly CEUD01 (sample SAMEA2623314, study PRJEB7988) | marine metagenome | isolation source: saline water (ENVO:00002010), including | reverse complement strand
AGGTACCAGCCTGACCTGAACAGCGTGATGTATTTCGAGAGCGCCCAGTCCTATTGGATGTACAAGATGATCAACTCCAAGCGCCCCCTAGAGGAGAAGATCACCCTCTTTTGGCACGGACTGTTCGCGACCGCCTACGGCAAGTTGAACCACGCCAAGGGTGTGGTCAACCAGACCGACACCTTCCGGCGCCATGGCCTGAGTTCCTTCCACAATATATTGATGGAACTGTCCCGCGACCCGGCCATGATCTTCTGGCTGGACAACAAGGACAACCATAAAGACGCCCCCAACGAGAACTACGGCCGGGAGCTGCTGGAGCTCTTCTCCATGGGCATCGGCAACTACTCCGAGGACGATGTCAAGAACTGCGCCAGGGCCTTCACCGGCTGGACCATCGCCAACGATGAATACATGAGTGTTAGGGCCTCCCGGGACTCGATCTGGCCCTCCGGCCGCATCGACTGGCAATTCGAGTACCGACCCGAGGATCACGATGACACCGAGAAGAATTTCCTGGGCCGCACCGGCAACTTCAACGGCGAAGACATCATCGACATCATCGCCATGCGCCCCGCCACCAGTTGGTTCATCGCCGGAAAGCTTTACAACTATTTTGTCTCTGACACCCCAAACCAGGAGGCCACCGCTTTCCTGGCTGAGGAATACCGCAAATCCAGCGGCGATATTCGCTCCATGCTGCGGGCGTTATTCATGTCGGACTACTTCAAGACCGAAGACGTTTGGTACGACAAGGTCAAGAGCCCGGCCGAGTTGGTGGTCGGCACCGCGCGGCTGGCCGGCAGCTTCACGACCCCACAATGGGACATCACCAACCTGGCCAACGACGCCAACTTCATGGGTCAGGAGATCCTGAACCCGCCCACGGTTGAGGGCTGGCACACCGGCACCGAATGGGTGGACACCGGCACCCTGGTGGAGCGGGTCAACTCCTCTGCCCTGGTCATCGGCGACACCGTTCAGCCGGGAGTCCAGGCCATGATCCAGCGGCTCAAAGACAATCAGAAGAGCTACCAGCCCGATCAGTTAGTGGATGAGTGCCTCTTGTTAGTAGGTAGTCTTGAGGTCTCAGAGGGCACCCGCCAGCGGCTTGTCGAGTTCGCCGCCAACTGGGGCGAAGTCAAATTCACCCCCGAAGACGCCGTCGCCTGCTCCGAGCAGCAGGTAGTTGAACTGCTCCAACTGATTTTGGCCACCCGTGAATACCAGATGGCCTAGGGGCCCTTCGGCAGCGGATACCTGCCGGTGGCGACGGTTCTCACCATCCCAACCGTGTTTGCTGTCACCCAGAGTGGAGCGAGGCGTATCATCGCTTGGATGGAAAGGGGCTTCCCCGAGGAAAGAGATTCTTCGACTGCGGCCTAAGAATGACAAATGCGAATAAAAGTTTTAGGTCGCAGACCAAAGATTTAGCGAGCCTTAAATGACCAGCACCAAGACCTTTACATACAGCCACACCATCGGCTTTTTGGCCGCCACTGGGCGGGGGTTCAGCAACCCGGTGGACTTGGCTATCAACTCCAAAGGCGTTATCTATGTCCTGAACCGGGCCGGACCCGAGACGATCGTCCGGCTGCCCTCCAAACGGGTGACCATGACCAATCTGGACGAGGAGTGGTTCGGGGATTTCGGCACCGGCGGGCACGGTGACGGCGAGTTCTGGTGGCCCAGTTCCATCGCCATTGATAGCCAGGACCGGGTGTACGTCGCCGATGAAGGGTTACAGCGGATCACCGTCTTCGACAGCGAGGGCAAGTTCCTGGACAAGTGGGGCGCCAAGGGCTCGGAAGACGGGCAGTTTGAATACCCGTCATGCATGGCCTTCGACACCGACGACAACCTGTGGCTGACCGAGAGTTTTAACCACCGGGTGCAGAAGTTCACCAAGGACGGCCGGTTCATCTCCGCCTGGGGCCAGCAGGGGTCCGGGCCGGGCCAGTTCGACGGCCCTTGGGGAATAGCCCTGACCAGTTCCGGAGATGTCTATATCTCAGACTGGGGCAACGACCGCATCCAGCGATATGACACCGACGGCGCGTTGATCGAAGAGTTCGCTGGGCTTTCCGGAGAAGACGCCATTCGCCGGCCGGCCGGTCTGGCAGTGGACGGGGAAGGCAACATCTACGTCGCCGATTGGGGCAATGAACGGGTGAAGGTCCTGGGTCCTGACGGCAGCCTGCTAGCGACGCTCCGGGGGGAGTCGGTCGACTCAAAGTGGGCGGCTGATTACTTCGCGGTCAATCCAGAGGAAGGCCAGCTGCGCTCTGAAGCAATCCTCTTTCCTGATCTGGACCCGCCGGCCCGCCGCGACCGTGAGATCTCAGCCGGTGTGGAAGGGTTCTTTTGGGGCCCTTCGGCGGTGAAGCTGGACGGCGAGGGCCGTCTCTACGTGGCTGACACGCTCCGCCACCGGTTACAAGTCTACCAAGTCAACTAAGGGCCAAACAACCGCTCATCCTGAGCTTGTCGAAGGACCTTTCCGCCTCAGTATGGTTCGTGGCAGAAAAGTGGTTCGACGTCCTCCTGCGGAAGGAGACCACGACCGAATCTCCGGACTGTTCGGTTTGCCTGGATTCCTGCCTTCCCAGGAATGACGAATCATCCCCAAATCCGCTCTTCCTGAGCTCGGACAGAGTCGCGATGAAATCGGACCTGTCGAAGGACCCATCAGTCGGTCGTAATTTATTTTGAGATAACCTTGGGACGCCTCGCTAACGACTAACCTTTCTTGCGGGACTGGTCCATGCGCGACCATGTATCCCGTAGCGCCACCGTCCGGTTGAACACCGGGGCTTCCGGCGTGGAATCGGGGTCGACGACGAAATAGCCCTGACGCAGAAACTGGAACCTCTCCCCCGGCTTTGCCTCGTCCAGACCCGGCTCCACCTTGGCCGACACCACCACCAGAGACTCCGAGTTCAGATTGTCCTTGAAGTCGCCTCCTTCCGGAACAACGTCGGGGTCTTCCTTGGCGAACAGGTGGTCGTAGATACGCACCTCGGCGTCCACGGCGTGGTCGACCGACACCCAATGGGAAGTGCCCCTAACCTTCCGGCCATCGACAGAAGTCCCGCCGTAGGTTTCCGGGTCGTAGGTGGCGCGCAGCTCGATCACCTCTCCAGTGGTCTCGTCCTTCACGACTCCAGTACAGGTGATGTAGTAGGCGTCCTTTAATCGCACCTCGCGGCCCGGTGACAGACGGTAGAACTTGGGTGGAGGCTCTTCCCGGAAGTCGTCTTTCTCGATGTACACAGTCCGGGAGAACGGTATGCTTCTTTCACCCATACTCATGTCCTCGGGGTTGTTCACCGAGACGATCTTTTCGGACTTGCCCTCGGGGTAGTTCTCGATCACAACCTTGAGCGGGTCCAGCACAGCCATCACCCTGGGCGATCTTTTATTCAAGTCCTCCCGCAAAGTGTATTCCAGCAGGGCCATATCTACCGTGTTGTCCCGCTTGGCCACGCCGATGCGGTCGCAGAAATTACGTACGGCCTCGGGGGTGTAACCCCGGCGGCGCAATCCCGATATGGTGGGCATGCGCGGGTCGTCCCAGCCGTTGACATAGCCCTCTTCGACCAGTTGGATCAACCGGCGTTTGCTGAGCACCGTGTAGGTGAGGTTCAGCCGGGCAAACTCGATCTGCTGGGAGTGGTAGATCCCCAACTCGTCCAGGAACCAGTCATAGAGGGGACGATGGTCCTCGAACTCTAACGTACACACGGAGTGAGTGATGTTCTCGATGGAGTCGGACTGCCCGTGGGCGAAGTCGTACATCGGGTAGATAGGCCACTCATCCCCGGTGCGGTGGTGGGTCTCTTTTTGTATGCGGTAGAGTACCGGATCCCGGAGGTTCAGGTTGGGTGAGGCCATGTCTATCTTGGCCCGAAGCGTGTGAGTTCCTTCATCGGACTCGCCCGCCCGCATCTGCTGGAATAACCAGAGGTTCTCTTCGACAGAGCGGTCGCGGTAGGGGCTCTCCTTGCCGGGCTCAGCCAGGTTTCCCCGATATTCGCGTATCTCATCGCCGGTCAAGTCGCAGACGTACGCCTTGCCGTTCTCAATGAGTTGGGTGGCGTACTCATATAGCTGGCCGAAATAGTCTGAGGCGTAGAACAGGTTCTGGCCCCAGTCGAAGCCCAGCCAGCGGACGTCCTCTTGGATGGATTCGACGTACTCGACCTCTTCCTTGGAAGGGTTGGTGTCGTCGAACCGCAGGTTGCAGGCCCCGTCAAACTCCGCGGCGATGCCAAAATTCAGGCAGATGGACTTGGCGTGGCCGATGTGAAGGTACCCGTTGGGTTCCGGAGGGAAACGGGTGATCACGCGGCCGTCGAATTTACCAGACCTGTTGTCGTCGGCGATTATTCCGCGGACGAAGTCAACTGATGTTTCAGCCTGTGTCATTCTTATCTAATTCCTGTGTTTATAGCCCGTTAGTTGGCGGCGCCAAAGCGCTCAAGGGCGTTCTTTACGCGGCTCACGGTGCGGTCTTTACCCATGACTTCCATCATCTCAAACAGCGGCGGCGATACGGCCCGGCCGGTGGCGGCGACCCGCAGGACGCCAAAAAACTGGCGGCGAGACAAAGACAGTTTCTCGCCAGTGGCCGTCAGCATCTCTTCTAGTTTCTTGGGCGCGTAATCGTCGGTAGCGTCCAGGTCATCCAGGGCTGCCTTGAGGGCGGACAGAGTTGAATCCCGGTCCATGCCCTTCTGCACCAATGTTTCAGTGTCGAACCCTTCGTTAGCCTGGAAGAAGTACAAGGTGCTATCGGCAGACTCCTCCAAACTCTTCATGCGTTCTTGGAGCAGGGGAGCAATCTGCCGCAGGTATTCTCGGTCCACGGGAAGCATGTCTTTGGGAAGGTCACGCTCCAAGAATGGGACCATCTCGCCGGCAAGTTGCTCGGGGGATAGCTCACGGATGTACATCCCGTTCATCCATTGCAGCTTGACCTGGTCGAAGATGGCCGACGATTTGGTGATCCGGTCCAGAGTGAAATTGTCGATCACGGTCTGGGACGTAACAACGTCGGTCTTGTCGTCCAGCGACCACCCCAGCAACACCATGAAATTGAGCAGAGCGTGGGGCAGTATTCCGGCGTCCTTGTACTCGCCGATAGCTGTGGCACCGTGACGTTTGGAAAGCTTGGTCCCGTCCAGCCCCATGATCATCGGCAGGTGGGCGAACTGGGGCGGCTCGAAGCCCAGGGCTTCGAACAATTGCAGGTGGCGGGGCGTGCTGGGCAGCCATTCCTCGGCCCGCATCACGTGGCTGATCTCCATCAGATGGTCGTCGGCTACCACGGCCAGGTGGTAGGTGGGGAAGCCGTCGGATTTCAGGATTATGAAGTCGTTCTGCGTCTCGTTGCGCCACTCGACCTCTCCCCGGATCAGGTCGTTGACTCTGGTGACTCCCTCTTTGGGCATGGCGAACCGGACGACGTTCGATTCCTGTCCTCCACTCAATTCGACGATCTCTTCTGGGGTCAGGCCACGGCAGTTGCAGTCGGCGCTGGCCGACACACGGCGGTCGCGTTGCCTTTCGTCATCGTTGGACGACGGTTTCTGGGCGCAGTAGCAGTGGTAGGCGTTGCCCTGGGAGACCAATCGCTCAGCAAGGTCGTGGTAGATATTCAGCCTTTCCGATTGGAAATAGGGGCCGAACGGTCCGCCGACGTCGGGGCCCTCGTCCCAATCGATATTCAGCCAGCGGAGGCCATCCAACATCGCCTCAATGGACCCTGGTACTAGACGCGCCTGGTCGGTATCTTCAACCCGGACGATGAATTTACCGCCGTAGTGGCGGGCAAAAAGCCAGTTGAAGAGGGCTGTCCGGATGTTGCCGATATGCGGCAATCCGGTAGGGCTGGGCGCGAACCGAACACGGATTTCTCCGGGCAATTTTACTCTCCAAGGGAATAATGATGGGCACCGACCATTGTAGCACGCACACCCGGTAATCTCGGGCTGCCAGGCACGATGGATATGGGGTGAATCCGAGGGTCGGCTGGCCACCCACCGTCATTTGGCGGTTGTTGGATCACTAATGCGGAGGCTCGCTCCCACCCTAACCCTCTCACGGGAAATGGGACAATTTCCGTCGTTCCGACCAATGCCGTGATATCGGATTGGGTCGGCCGGCGTATAAAAACCCGCTCATCCCAAGCCTGTCGAGGGACCTAACCCAGGTAAAACAAATCTGAATTGGCCCCGGCTAACCGCCGCGCAGGGTGTCCACAGCCAGGGCCAAGTCAGATGGCAGGCCGGTCTGGAACTCCAGAGGCTCCCCGGTGGCTGGGTGTTTGAAGCCCAATTGGAAGGCGTGGAGAAAGTGCCGCTCTACTAGAGGGCTCGCCTTCCCGTAGATGGTGTCGCCGACCAGCGGGTGGCCGATGTGGGCCATGTGTACCCTGATCTGGTGGGTGCGGCCGGTCTCCAGGTAAAGCTCCAGCAAGCTATGACCGGAGAACTGCTCCCGGACCTTGTAGCCGGTGCGAGCTTCTTTGCCGCCCACGACCACGGCCATGCGGGTCCTGCGGCGTGTGTGGCGTCCCACCGGGGCGTCGACCTTGCCCTCAAGGGGTTTGGGGGTGCCCTCGACCAAGGCCAGATAACCTTTGGTGACCTGCCGGGCCTTGATCTGGGATGATAGGTCGAGATGCGCCTGGTGGGTCTTGGCCACCATCATCAGCCCTGAAGTGTCCTTGTCCAAGCGGTGAACTATACCAGGCCTGATCTCCCCGCCGATGCCCTGGATGTCGGGGCACATGGCCAGCAGTGCGTTGACCAGGGTCTGGTCGGAGTGGCCCGGCCCCGGGTGAACGGCCAGGCCGGCGGGCTTGTCGATGACGACCAAGTTCTCATCTTGGTAGACAACGGTCACGGGTATGTCTTGGGCCACCAGGTTGGATTCTCTGGGGGGGGGGACGGACAGCAAGACCAGGTCGCCGGCCCGCACCTTGTTGGAAGGTTTGGCCGGTCCGCCGTTGACCAACACTTGCCCATCGACGATCAACCGCCGCAGTTGGCTGCGGTTCAGTCCGGTGTCCTGCCCGGCCAAATATTGGTCGAGACGGGACTGGTCTTCCGCTACCCGAAATTCGTGATTCGCGGTCTCGGTGGTCAAAGCTTTTGGTCTCCGGTGAGTTCCTCCACCATGCGGTCCCCGAACAGAGGTTCACCGATGAGGCTCTCCCGCACGCCGCAGGTAGAGCAACGCCAACCGCCGCCCATCAACGTGCGCATATCGCCGTCACAGACCGGGCACCAACCGTATCCACTCAGAACACTGCCATCTTTGTTGTCGCCTGGGTCGGCGATGATAAAGATGTACGCCAGGATGACCAGGCCTGTGATGATGGAAGCATCGGCCACGTTAAAGATCGGCCAGGTGCCGACATCCACGAAGTCGGTTACGTGGCCCAAGCGCAGCCGGTCGATTAGGTTCCCCATCGCCCCGCCGATCTGCAGACCCAAGCTCAGCCGCAACAGGCTGGTGGGCACACGTTGGCTGCGGTAGATCATGATCAGGATGGCGATGCCCAGGAAAGAGACCAGGATCAGGGGCGTGTTCTGGTCTCTAAAGATGCCGAAGGCACTGCCGGTATTGAAGGTATGGGTAAAGCGGAAGAAGCCGTCTGCAGGGAACGACTCTCGGAAACTAAGCTGATCCCGGACCAGGAATTTGCTGAACTGGTCAACGACGAAGATCAGAGCCGCCAGTTGAATCAGGACAAAGTCCTTGTAGATGGGGATGCGGGGGGTATCGGCGCTCACGTATGGGTCTCCGGGTCCGCCTCGGAAAATGCCAAAGGTCGGATTACTTTAATCTCTCAGTAAAGAACCGGGCGACTTCCGGCACCAAACGGGCTTCCTGACCGTACCAAAAATGGTCCACGCCGTTGAATAGCTTGAACTCGGGGGCGTTATTGAAACTGGACAACTCCGCATCCAATTGGGTCGAGTCCACCAACCGGTCTCTGTCTCCTGTAACGATCAAAGCGGGGACTTTGGATTCTTTCAGGGCCGTCCCTTCGATGGCGCGGAAGGGCGGTGACACCAACGCGATGGCATCGGCTTCGGAGTACAGCTCGCTATGTCCCAAGATCACCGAAGTGCCGAAGGAATAACCGGTGAGACCGGTCTTGTCATTTGTGTCGGGCCAGGCCTTTATCAGGTCCAATGCACCCTGCACTTCTTGGGACTCTCTTTCACCCTCCGTGTGTTCGCCCTGACTGCTGCCCACGCCGCGGAAGTTGAACCGCAGAGTGACGAAACCTTCCTGGGCGAGCCCCAAAGCCAAGGCTAAGACCACATTGTTGTCCATGTTGCCGCCGTGAAGCGGGTGGGGATGGCAGATGACCACGCCCGGCCAAGGGCCAGTGCCATCGTCTGGTTGGGTCACAACACCTTCAAAAGTTAGTCCATCTGCATTGAAGGAAACGGCGCTTTGTCGCAAGATAATTGCTCCTAGTTCAAGTATATCCATCTTAGGTAACCGCCCGGCCTTTGGCAAGAATCTGGCCGGGTTTTGCCCGTTGTAGGCGCAATCCTGCTAGAATATCGCGTAGTCTTGACAGGCATATTGGGAGGGACTTTCAAATGGCATTGATCGACCTGCGTAGCGACACAGTCACCAAACCCACCGACGAGATGCGCCGGGCCATGGCCGAGGCCGAGGTGGGCGACGATGTTTACGGCGAAGACCCGTCCATCAATGAGTTACAGGAGCGGTCTGCCGCCTTGCTGGGGCACGAAGCGGGCCTGCTTACCTCCAGCGGCACCATGAGCAACCTCCTGGCTACCCTGACCTACTGCAACCATGGCGACGAGATCGTCATGGGCAACCAGGCCCACATGTTCTGGAACGAAGGCGGCGGACAGGCCGCCCTGGCCGGCGTTCAAACCAGACTGATCCCGCAGAGCACCAGCGGCGGCATCGACGCCGAGGACGTGGCCCGCAACATCCGGCCCGCCGGCAACCCGCACGTGGCCGCGACCAAGATCGTCTGCCTGGAGAACACCCAGAACCGGTGCAGCGGCATGGTCATGACGCCCGCCGAAACCAAGGTTGTCTGCGATGTGGCCCATGGGTCCGGAGTGGCGGTGCACCTGGACGGCGCCCGCATCTTCAACGCCGCAGTGGCCCTGGAAGTACCGGTGTCGGAGCTGACCCGCGACGTAGATGACGCCAGTTTCTGCCTGTCCAAAGCCCTAAGCTGCCCGGTGGGTTCAGTGTTGGTTGGCTCCAAGGATTTCATCCAAGAAGCCACAAGGTGGCGCAAGATGGTCGGCGGAGGCACGCGCCAAGCCGGTATCCTGGCCGCCGCCGGACTGGTGGCCCTGGACACCATGGTTGACCGTCTGGCCGAAGACCATCAGAACGCCCGCCGATTGGCCGCGGGTCTGGCCAACATCAACGGCCTGACCGTTGACGCCGACAGCATCCAGACCAATATCGTCATCTTCGACATCGATGAGAAGGTTGGCGCGGCCCCCGACTTCATCAAGGCAATGAAAGACGCCGATGTGCTGGTCTCCTACCCCGGCGAGCGGTCCGTGCGCATGGTGACCCACCGGCATATCTCCGGCGACGATGTGGAAGAGGCGCTCTCCCACACCTCCCAAGTTGTCCGGGGAATGCAGGGATAGGGGCTGATCATGCCTGACTTGAACCTGGAACGCGGCCACACGGCAGTACTCATCGCCGACTTTTATGCCGAGATGATGAACTCCCTGCCTCATGCCACCGAGCGTGGCGTGGTCGATAAGGCTGCCGCGGTGCAGGCCGCAGCCCGAAAGGCCGGGGCAATGGTCTGCTACTGCGCCACCGTGTTCCGGCCGGGCTATCCGGAGATCGGGCAGCGGAACAAGACCTTCAGCCGGCGGAAGGCTTCGGGCCAGACCTCGGTCCCTGACCCCATGGACGTTATCCACCCCTCGGTCCGTCCAATCCAAGGCGAGGTGGTGGTGGGCAAGCACCGGGTGAACGCCCTTTACGGCACCGGCCTGGACGTGGCTTTAAGGGCGAACGACATCCACGACCTGGTGATCTTCGGCTATGCCACCAGCGGCGTGGTGCTATCCACCGTCCGCTACGGGGCCGATCTGGACTACAATCTGATCGTTGTCGAGGACTGCTGTGCCGACTCGGACGTCGAAGTCCACGAATTCCTGACCCAGCGCATCTTCCCCCGTCAGGCGGAAGTGACTGGCTCCGACGACGTAATCCGGGCCTTGGAGGCTATCTAAGTGGCCGACCTACCACCAGACGAGCGGTCTCGTAAGCTACAATCGCGCACGTTTTATATCGCCTGCGCTGCCCTGGCCATATCTGCGGGGCACGTGGTCTACGCTTTCTTCCGGGACCACGTCTTTGATTAATCAAACCGTGGCAAATCTCTCGAAAAAACAGGAAACGACCTAAAGCGGCAGAGCTGGTGGGTTGCCTACTCCGCCTTTCGCCATTACCATGCTCTCAGATGCCCGGCCCGGATTGATAGGATAGGCCGAACTACGGGCGCATCGATAACGCATAGGGAGGTGCACAGGTTCTAGAACGCATTCTTTCTTGGTTTCGCCGCCCTACGGCGGAGATTGAAATCGAAACAACCGGCGGGTCGTCACGGCCCGGCGGCACAATAGACATCAAGGTGACGATACGGTCGAAAAAGGCGCTTAAGATCAAGTCCGGCCAGGTGGAATTGACCTGCACCGAGCAGTGGTGGCAAAAAGAATCGCCCTATGACAGTGGGCAAGGAAGACTGGAAACCCACTCTGCTCTGAAACAACCGCTGGTCCAATCATTCATCGCCGACACCGAGATCGACGGTTCCGAGCCCCTTGTCCGGTACGCCAGGTTCCGGTTACCCAACGAGGCCCCGCCCACGATCCACGGTTCCATCGCCCAGGTGTCATGGGCAGTCACGGGCCGGTTGGAGATGGAGTCCGGTGACTCGGTCACCAAGTCCCAGGAGATAACGGTGCTGACTATTCGTGTGGTCAACCCCGGCCGTAGCGCCGCGGATCTGACCGAAGAGGCAACCTTCTCCGGCTGCATCCTAGCCATGGTGCTGGTGAACGACGTTGTCGGCGCCGGCGGCTACCTGGAGGGTGAACTTCGGGCGCGGATGAACGTAACGGACCAGGCCAAGAATATCCGCATGGAACTGCACAGCTCGGAGAAAGCGGGTGACCGCGATGACGAGTCTGTCCGGGAGCGGGTGACCCTGGAAAGCGATGTTCAATTGACTTCAGAGCAGCCATACGTATGGGCCTTCAGTCTGCCGGTGCCATCGCGGACCTTGCCCACGGTGCAGAACGGTCACACCACCGTCTCGTGGCGTCTCAAAGCCGTGGTGGAAACCAACAAGTCATCCGAGGCGTATCACCTGGAGCGGGACGTCCAGATCTTCACGTCGACCTAGGCGTTGGAATCTTCTAGAGCTTGACTGCCCTCGTCGTCCGTCTTGCCGCCCCACCACTGTCTGAGCCGTTTTCCAATTTCTTGCTCGGCCCCTTCTTCACTGGGCTGATAGTACCGCCTTCCCTTGAGTGACGGCGGTAGATACTCCTGCCCCTCGAAATTGCCCTCGTAGTCGTGGGAATACTTGTAATTCTTGCCGTACCCCATGTCCTTCATCATCCCGGTGACGGCATTGCGCAGGTGTATCGGCACCGGCTCGTTGGCCTGCTCACGCACGTCCCTCATGGCCTGATTCAGCGCCTCGTAGGCCGAGTTGCTCTTAGGCGCGGTGGCCAGGTAGACCGTCGCCTCCGCCAGGGGTATGCGCCCCTCCGGCATGCCCAAGAAGTGCACCGCCTGCTGGGCTGACATGGCCACCGACAACGCCTGGGGTTCAGCCAGGCCGATGTCCTCGGAAGCCAGTATCACCAGGCGGCGGGCGATGAACAGCGGGTCTTCCCCCGATTCGATCATCTTGGCCAGCCAGTACAGCGCGCCGTCAGGTGACGACCCCCGGACAGACTTGATGAAGGCCGAGATGGTGTCGTAATGGCTCTCCCCCGATTTGTCGTACATCGGTGTGCGTCGTTGTAGGGCGTCGGCAATGGTCTCCAGGTCGATCAGCCGCTTGCCATCCGCGTCGGGAGTGAAGGCATAGGCCGCTGTCTCCAGGGCGTTCAGTGCGATGCGCGCATCGCCGTTGGCGATGTTCACCAAGTGGTCCAGGGCGTCTTCAACCAAGCTTGCATTCAATGGGCCCAGACCCCGTAAAGAGTCGGACAGAGCCCGGTTAACGATGTCTTTCATCTGGTCGGGCTCCAGACTCTGCAGAGAGAACACCCGGCAGCGTGAGAGCAGGGGGGCGATGACCTCGAATGACGGGTTTTCGGTGGTCGCGCCGATGAAGGTGATGGTGCCGTCCTCCACGTGGGGGAGGATGACGTCTTGTTGGGCTTTGTTGAATCGGTGTATCTCGTCCACGAACAGGATCGTCGACTGCTGGTGCATGCCCTTGCGGTCTCGAGCTTCGGCCACGATGCGCCGCAGGTCGGCCACACCGGATGTGACGGCACTGACGGGCTGAAAGTCGGATTGTGTGGACGTGGCCACCAGCCGCGCCAGGGTAGTCTTCCCGGTGCCCGGCGGCCCCCATAGAATGATGGACGGCAGGCGCCCAGCGGCGATGGACTTCAGGAGCACGCGGTCTGGGTCGACGATCTGGTCCTGGCCCACGAACTCGTCGAAGGTACCGGGCCGCATCCGCTCGGCAAGTGGAGCGTCGCGCTCCGCCTGGGCCTTTCTGCCATGCTCAAACAACGACTCGGATGAGCTCATGGGGATTACCTCATAGCCGGGCTATTGGAACCGGGGCATGACCTCTTTTGCAAATAGCCTCATCGAACTCTCAATCTCGGCGTGCGGCAGCATACCTCCGATGTTGAACCAACACATGAATTCCTGAGGCTCGTAAATCTCTTTGAGCTGCTCCAGCTTGGCGGACACCTGATCCGGCGTGCCCACGGCGGCAAACTCTTCCATCACTATATCAGCCGTCAGGCTATCGGCCCGGCTAGAACCCTTGCTCGCCCCGCGGGCACGGCCGATGTCCCGGAGCGTCCCCAGGTAGTTGTCGATGGTCTTGGTGAACCCGGCCCTGGCTTCTTCCTCGGTGGCGGCCACGTGCATGGGCACGTTCACGTTGATCTTCACATCTGCGGCAGAGTGGCCGTTCTCGGCGAGTTCAGCCCGGTAAGAAGCAAGCCCAGCCAGGGCGCCTTCCGTGGTCACGATGGTCGGCGCAACCAGGATACTGTGGCCCAGCGAACCGACGATGCCAAAGGTGTCTGGGCTGTTGGCGGCCACGTATACGGGCGGATGGGGCTGCTGTATCGGCCTGGGCGTCACCCCGAATCCGTGGGCCTGATAATACTTGCCGTCGTAGGTGAAATCTTCTTGATCCCACAACCCGAATATCAACTCGAGTCCCTCAATGAACCGTTCTCGACCCTCTTCCTGGTCGATGCCGTAGCCCTCAAAGTGGGTGGGCATTGAGCCCCGGCCCACGCCAAAGATGGCACGGCCGTTGGACAACACGTCCAGGGTCGCCACTTCCTCAGCGAGACGCATCGGTTGGTGCAACGGCACCAGGCTTATGGCGTTGCCGATTCGGATGCGTTTGGTGGTCTGGGCGATGGCCGACGCAATCATCAAGGGGGCCGACATCACCGAGAACCGTGGGTTGAAGTGCAGTTCCGCCAGCCAGGCGGCGTCGAAGCCTAGTTCGTCGGCCAGTTGGCATTGGGCGATAGTGTCCTGGATGCGGGCGGCGGGAGTTTGGTCTACCGCGCACGGAAGCTGGTAGAAAACGCCGAACTCCATAAATGTCTCCTAAAGTTGCTCTGAATGGGCACGGGTATTCTAATACAAAAGCCAGGGGCTGGGGATGGGCTGCGATCAGTGATTTCTGACAAGGCAAC
>CEUD01125578.1_pt1 | contig 14068 bp, 12 predicted proteins | sample 356481 | NCBI WGS metagenome assembly CEUD01 (sample SAMEA2623314, study PRJEB7988) | marine metagenome | isolation source: saline water (ENVO:00002010), including | reverse complement strand
TATGGCCTTTGCTCTCAGTAACTTTGGAAGTTACTTGATGCCGCTATTTAATGAAGACCCTGAAGTTGTGTCCTTGGGAGCGTTATACTTTCAAATTGTTCCAATATCTTTTGGCTTTTTGGGAATGCGTTTGATCGCCTGTTCTTCATTCAATGCAATGGGAAAACCATTTTCATCAACTTTATTGGTTATCTTTAATATGGTTGTATTATATCTCCCTTTGGTATTCTTAGGCTCAAAGTTTTATGGAATGAAAGGAGTCTTCTACGCAGGAGCTGTTTCAAACTTAATTGCAGGTATTGTTGGATTTTACTTTATAAGGTCGGCCATAAGGCTACATGACGTTTCTTAGCGCAATCTAACATTTGCTGTCTTGCTATAGGTGATCTCACTATCTCCGTTTATAATTACACTTATCAAAAAATAAGAACACGGAGGTTCTAATGATTTTTAAGACTCTTTTGGCAGGGGTAGTGGCCTTGTCCGCTCATGCAACAACCCCTCTAGTATTTCCACCTTTGGATATCCACAAATTACATCAAAAAGAATTGGCGAATGAAAAACTTGGAGAGGCTCCGAGATTTGCAGTTGTAAGAAACGTTAGTGTTAAACCTCAGTCATTTGAGGAGAGAGATGGACTTTTAGTTTGGAAGCAGCGAGTTAGGGCTCTTAATGCAGTTTCTCTAAATTTTGCCTTTGAGAAGTTTAAACTAACGCCGAATGCAAGACTTTCAATTTATGCCACCGATTTCAGTGTGAGCGTCAGAGACTTTACAGCAGAAGACAATAATATCCATGGTGAGTTGTGGTCTCCAGTAATTTTGGCCGAAGATGTTACTATTGAACTGTCAATTCCTGAGTCGGAGCTTGATGAATTAGAGCTTGAACTTACGAGAGTCAATCAGGGCTTTAGAACATTTTCTCAAACCACTGAAAAGGCAGGCTCGTGCAATGTAGATGTTGTTTGCGAAGAAGGAGATGAGTGGCAAAAGGAAATCAATTCAGTAGGAGTTATTTCAACTGGAGGGAGCACTTTTTGCACCGGATTTATGGTTAATAATACATCAAATGATCGTACGCCTCTTTTTATGACTGCTGCACATTGTAGAGTTCGTGAGTATAATGCAGCCTCTCTTGTGGTGTATTGGAACTATCAATCACAACAGTGTGGTGGTTCAAGAAACGGTAATTTGGATCAATTTAACACTGGTTCACAGTTCTTGGCAGCTAGTGCAAAGTCAGATTTCGCTCTAGTTAAGCTTTTAAATAACCCAGAACCTGAGTGGAATGTAACATATGCGGGTTTTGACGCTAGAGATTTAGATACTTCTTCAGCAACAGCAATCCATCACCCGGCCACTGATGAGAAGTCTATTTCTTTTGAATTTGACCCAACTACTACAACTTCCTATTTAAAAGACAAAGTTCCAGGAGATAGCACTCACATAAGAGTTGAAAACTGGGATGTGGGAACAACTGAACCGGGTTCATCGGGTTCACCACTATTTAACGCTGAAAAACGTGTTATCGGACAACTTCACGGCGGTTATGCTTCATGTAGATCTGCAACACCTGACTGGTATGGAAGGATACACACTTCTTGGGAAGGAGAAGGTGTTCCTGAGAAGAGGTTGGTTGACTGGCTTGACCCTGGAAAAACAGGGGACTTGATAACTGACACAATCGAGTAAAGTATAATTTGAGACCTCGATTCTCGGGGTCTCATTTTCCTGCAATGACATTTCGGTCCACATCTTTTAAAATATCACCTTCTATTAACGTACGATAAGTTGGGATAATTTTGGCTGACCTTAACCGCAATGACTTTCTTTTTGGTTTACTAAAACGTGGGTTCCTTTTCTACCTACTACTACTTTTCATCATGGGAGCTGCCAGGGTATTCTTTATATTTTATTATGCTCCTCAGGGATTGTTAGACTCTAATCAAGCAGACCTTTGGAAGGCCTTAACTATGGGGCTTCGATATGACACAATGGTTGGTTCATATCTATTAGCGCCATATGTATTGCTTTCGATTTTTGTATCAATCTTTAGGTCAAGAAAACTTTCTAATTCTTTAGTGAGCATAAGCTCTTTTTTCTATTTTTTAGCAACACTCCTAGTTATATTCTTTGTTGGCTCAGATCTCGCTTTTTATAATTACTTTCAAGACCGATTGAATATTTTATTCTTTGGCATCTTGGAAGATGACACAAAGGCATTGGCAACAACTCTTTGGAAAAACTATCCCGTTCACTACTACCTCGGAGCAATCTTGGGACTTTTCACGGGAGTTTGGATTGTTTGCAAAAAAATCTTCAAATCCTTTGATAGAAGAAGGTCATTTTTTCAGCCAGGCCCTCTAAAGTTTATTTTTCTATCCGTTTTTCCTGTAGTCCTAATTTTTGGCGGAGCAAGAGGGGGGTATGGCGACCTAGTTTTATCTCCTAAGTATGCAGATTTTTCAAAGAGTCTTTTTTATAATCAATCTGCGCTAAACGGAATTCTTACCTTTAAAAATGCCTATAAGCTAAGAGAAAAAAGAAGCTCTAGTGAATACTCTCTTGAAAAAGAAATGGGGTATAAAAAAATACACGATGCATTCTCTGAATATCTAGGTTATGACACTAGTCCTACTAAGGAGCAATACCTTGTTAGGCTATTGCAAAGAAGAACGCCCGTAAATGAAACGATTGAAACTGCACGACCTCATGTCGTTGTTTTTATTATGGAGAGTTTTGGAGCAAACTGGATTCAATACAACACTCAAAACTTTGACTTTCTTGGCCCTCTGAAAAATCATATCGAACAAGACATGTATTTTAAAAACTTCATTTCTTCAGACAACGGGACTATTGGGTCTTTAATGACAATTGGGACCAATATACCAAATAGGCCTGGGGCAAGGTTTCTATCTGAAAGTCGCTACATGCAAACAGAACTAGAATCTGCATCTCATCTGCCTTATAAGGAAAATGGTTACGAAACAAGTTTCATATATGGTGGTAAATTGGGTTGGAGGGGAATTGGAAAATTCTTCAAGCACCAAAACTATCATCATGTTGAAGGCGAAAGTCACATAAGAGAGTCCTTGAATTTAAAAGGCAGATCCGGCACCGAGTGGGGACTATATGATGAGCATTTATTTAATTACGTTAAAAAGAAGCTTGTCGAGGCTAAACGACCTCAGTTTATCTTAGCCTTAACCACAAGCAATCATCCACCATTTGAAATGCCAGCAAATTACATTGCTCCTTCAAAACTTGAGATTCCCAAAGAACTTAAAAGCAAGATTGCTAGAGAGGAAGGAATGTTTTTAAAGAGGTTTCAGGCCTTCCAATATTCAAATGTATCCTTATCTAATTTTTTGGAAGATATTAAAACTGGGGATCTGGCACAAAAAACTGTTGTTTCATTCACTGGAGACCACAACTTTTGGGGATTTATAAACTATGATCTTAAGGATGCCTTTGCCAAGTACCAAGTGCCATTTTATATCTATGCACCTAAAAGCATTACTCCTAAGGAGTACAACAAAGAAAAATTTGGGTCCCATGAGGATATTTTTCCAACTCTATATAATTTAACTTTGTCTGATACATCATTTTTAGCTTTCGGAGAGGATCTTCTTTCACCTTCTGATAGTTTTGCGCTAGGCACTTCTGTTTATGCTGGAAAGAGTGGATTAGTACTTGGCGGTCAGATATACAAATGGTCTGAGGCACCACTAGTTGAGGGCAAGTCTGATGTGGCCGTTCCTGTGCTTAATCGCGTTTACCGCTCATCTTTAAGCGTTTCTGATTTCTATTTGAGACATAAGTTCAGTGAGAGTCTAGGTAGGTCAAGACACAAGACTGGGCATCCCTAGGTACATTTATAGACTCTAGTTTGCTATTTATATCAAATTTAGTGATGCTCGTATGTTGTTTTTCTGAACCTATTTTTTGATTCTTATCATCGAAATATTCGAATTCAAAAAATGCGTTGAAATTTGCTGTCTCATCTTCCAATAAAGGTAAAATGTTTGCTATCGCATTTTCATCTTTTAATTCACAGGTCGTTTCATAACTCTTATTTTTTACTGAAAACGCTCTTTGGGAGAGGAGGAGGTTGCTAAGCCCTTCTTGTTGTTTTTGAACTTTAGCATTAAGCTTTGGGGTCGGGGATGCGACCATTAACCTTGCGTTCTCTAGAGCTTTTGGATCTCCATAGTTTTCGCATATGTCCAAGTCTATATTTTTAAAATCTTTTGATAGTTTTGAGACATGCTCAGGTGAACAATACTTTCTCAAAGCAACTTCGTAATTCTTTTTGAAATGGTTAAGAAACTTTTCCGAGGAGTAGTGCTTGGAATGATCGCAAGCATTTGCTTCAATATCGATTGGCCCTGGTGCTTCAAGGTTTTTTGCCAGCTCAATGGCCTTTTCTTTTGCGCCTGTGTCTGAGCAGTGATTAGTTTTTAAACCGGCACATGATATTGAAAGTAACATCAGAAAAAGGGTCTTCATTGGGAACCTCTTTAAATTTGATAAGCATTCTGTCTCAATTGGTGATCGGCTATTGTTAACTTGGCCATAGCTTCCACTACAGGTAAAACCCTAGGCAAAATGCATGGGTCATGTCTTCCTTCTTTGGCCTTTTGACCTACTGTTGATGGTGCCCTAAAAAACAGAGTCATAACCAGTTCTTCTCCATTCGAGATACCACCCTCAATACCACCAAAGTTATCTCGTGTCTGAGTAGCGACACTGCCTGGGGTGTGAGTGAAGTCTTCGCCAATCCCAAAAGTGACTCCAACACATGATCCTATGCTGGTCATTGCCTTGGCAAGGTCCGCCTTAAGTTTGTCAAAGACAGGCTCTCCAAGTCCAGCTGAAAGTCCTCTGATATGGAGCCTGACTTTGCCACCAGCACTCTCGCCATTTTTTTTGAGATCTAGAAGGTATTTTTCAATTTCTTCTTCTTTTTCTGGCATACCAAAATGTAATTTTTTAAACTCAGTGCTAAACGGGTCAATTTCACCTGACTCAAATTTAGCTATTTTTGAGATATACGCTTTAAACTGGACATCTTTTAAAACTAGACCTGCAAAATATCCGCCTGCAACTCTGGCAAGGGTTTCTCTACCACTTGCTCGACCCCCTCCACGATGATCTCTGTGACCAAATTTTTGAGTGAATGTTATATCCCCATGTCCAGGCCTTGCCATTTCTTTGTCATAGTCTTGGCTTCTCTGGTTGGTATTTCTGACAATCACTGCAATTGGTGTTCCTAAAGTTTTACCTTCAAAAATCCCACTTAAAACCTCTGCTTGGTCGGCCTCATCTCTGGCGGTCGTTACATTTAATCTACCTGGACGTCTTCTATCTAGAAGTTCTTGTAAATCCTCGAGTTTAAACTCGAGTCCTGCCGGCACACCGTCAACGACTACGCCCAAGGCCACACCGTGGGACTCGCCAAAAGTTGTTATTGAAAACAGTTTGCCAAAAGTATTTCCTCTCATGAGACGCCTTTTCTAAAAGATTTAATTTGTTCAACATGTAACTTTTCGTGAATTTTAAGCAAAAACCTTAGTGAAAAAGACCAGGTGAGGCCTAGGAAAAACTAATGTAGGGGGGCTATTGTGCAAACCAGCAGGAGGACCTTTTAGATGGGCTCCTAAAGGTCTCATATCTGCATTGAAGGCTCGGATAGCTGTCAGTTGTACGCGAAACAGGAGGAAGTTCTACACCCTCTCTTAATAGGCTTTGACTCATTGTTGAAGTGGAAAACGGCATCATTGATTTGAACATATGCCACCCTGCCGCTTCAACTCTGGTAGCTAGATCATCAAATTGAACTCCTAGGTGGGAGAAGTATCTGGGTAGGCACTCAGAAGCAGCAAAAAAATCTGCTTGTCCCTCTTTAGAGAGGTTTTGAGAGCCTTTTAGCTCTTGGAGTGGAGCTCCGCCCAGAATATGACCAATTTCATGGCAGACGAGGGCAGCGTAAGCGTCTTTTGTAAGTCCCTCTATTCTAGTGGTGCCGCCAAGAATCATTAAGGTTGTATTCCCATCTTTTAAGCTTATTCCTGCTCCAAAGTAAGGACTTGTCCAATCCAAATCCAATAAAAATTGTGCTTCAGCTAGGTCTTTGGAGTATAAGGAGATTATTTGAGCTGGAATGGAGTAGAATTGCTCAATATTAATATGCGGATTTATAAAGTGGTTGGCCGGTCTACAAAAGTATTTTGCACCAGCTGGGCAATCACTAAGTGCTGCATTAGAGGATATTGCAATCAAAAATAGGGTGCCCAATAATAAGGTTTTCACAAGTAATTGGTACCAGATAACCAACGTGATTGTGATCTTTTACTGTAAAAGTTATATGGAGTTGTTTTCGACTTAACTATTTGAAGTTGCGTATAGCTTAAATCTCTTTCAGACAGAAGACCCTCTCACGGTCAATATCAAAGCTTATTTTTTGATTTTGTTGAACTTGTTGGTGCCCTGGGACATTCATCCAAATACTCTGTTGTTGTGAGATCTCAACTTCGCATAGTGTGGTCTCTCCAAGAAACATCGTTTGAACTATGACACCTTTAAACTGACCCTGCTCATCTGGCCAAACCTGGGAGGATCTAATAACCAGTAAAACCTCTGAGTACTCCGGAGAGACAAAATCTTCCGGTCGATTTATGGTGACTTGGCCTCCAAACATTTCTACTTCAAGCTTCGTATCTTCTTCTCTGATTAATTTGGCGACAATTGTATTAGTGTGTCCAAGAAACTGTGCACTGAAAAGATTTTGGGGGCGATACATTATATTATAAGGGGTGTCGACTGCTTGAACTTTTCCAAAGTTCAAAATCATAACTCTATCTGAGAAAGCAAGAGCCTCATGATTTTGATGTGTAACCCAGAGAACTGAAATACCTTGAGATTTAAATAGTGGAAACAACTCCATCATCAGTTCAAATCGTAGTCTCTCGTCCAAATTACCAAAAGGCTCGTCAAGCAACAATAGGTTTGGGTTTCTAACTAACGCTTTGCCAATAACTACTCGTTGATATTGACCACCGCTAATATTTGAAGGGTAATTATCAATTTCATTGGTGATATCTAGGAGGGATAGAGTGGATCTAACCTGATTTGCAATTTTTTCCTCATCGTTTAACTCCTGAATCTCCCTGGCCAAATTTTCAAAAACTGTTAGATTTTCATCTAGTCTATCATTTTGGGCAACATGGCCAATTACAGTTTCCTCGGACTGAGAGATTTCACCTGTATATTCCTGAATTTCACCTGCTATACACTTCAGTAAGGTTGACTTGCCCGAACCACTTGGACCGATAATCCCTAAACACTCTTTCTTTCCCAGCACAAAACTGGCTCCGCCAAGACCTGCTGTCGTTCTAGGGTCATAAAGGTTTACTAGATTCTTAATACTAATTAGTGGTTTCTTGCTCATATATCTGCTTCTTCTTAAGTATGCTGTTAATGATAAGACCAAATAGAATGGCCAGTACTGTTATAAAAATTGATAGATATCCAACATCATCAAATCTTTCAAGTTTTCCATCAATGTTTTCCACAATTATCGCACCACCAATTAGGGTGGCAAGAGCGCTTCCTAGAGCTCTAATGGAATTCAATAGTCCCATAAAGGTGCCTCTGTCTTTAGAGTCGGCAATCCCTGAGACTAGAGTCATGATAGGTATAAATCGGCCTGAAACCATTGTCATAAAGGTGGCAGATAATGCCAAGAAGAGTGCAAGTTCTAAAGGTGGAGCACTTGTATAAAGCTTTATGGGAATCATAGAAGTTATGGCCGTGATTAAAAACACTCTGTAGGCCCCAAATCGATCTGTGAGCTTTCCAATTAACCTAGAGGTTATCACTGTGAAAAAACCACCGACCAAGTAGATATATTTTAGCTCTGTCTCAAGAATGCCAACATTCTTTACCGCATACGGAGATAGAAACGGAATGATCATGAAGCTTGAAGTACTTATTAGAAGTATCATCATATAAGCACGGGCATAATCCCAATTTAAAAGCAGCAACCCAAATCTTTTTAAATCATCAAGAGTGGACTTGTTTACAATGTGAGAGTCAAGTTTTGGAAAAACCAAAAAGCTGGCAATCCATATTGGAAAAGAGGTTAGGACTATGAACAAAAAGGAAATTTCCCATCCAAAGCGATTTGCCAACGCCAATCCTATAGGAACGCCAATAACACTTGCTATTGAAAACGAGCTCATAACCACTCCCATGGCAGCACCTCTTCTTTGGAACGGTATCAAGTCGGTTACCATCGCAAAGACAATTCCATTTAAAACCCCACCAAAGCAGCCGGCCACAATTCTCCCAACCAGTAGAGTTTCAAAACCTGTGGATAGAGCACAGAGAAGAGTTCCTCCCATGAAACCTACAAAGCAAAACTGTAAAAGAGTTTTTCTTGCAAAACGATCTGCAATTACCCCGTACAATACACCTGCCACTGCCGCGCTGAAGCTATAAGAAGAAACTAAAGATGCAAATTCAATAGGTGAAATACCAAACACCCTCATGAGTACAGGGCCTAGGGGCATCATAACCACAAAATCTACAATATGCGCAAATTGAATGGCCGCCAAAAGAAAAACATACAGTTTTTCCTTGGCGGGTATGCTGGCACTAATCTTTAAGGCCTTGAAGGTCTTCCAGCTTAGAGCTATTATCCAAGGTTTCAAGGCTTGAGACAGTGGAAACTGTATAATCAACCATGCTTACTGCTGCTGGACGATAGTTTCCAGAGTTCTTTACCCCTCCAAATGGAAGTCTTGAACTTGCACCCACGGTAGATCTGTTGAGGTTGATAAGTCCTGACTGGATATCTCTAAGACAAAGTTCATACACACTCTTATCTTGAGTGAAGACAGAAGCGGCCAGTCCATAGTCTGAAATATTGGCTATTCTTATAGCGTCCTCAATATCTTCGTACGGAACAAAACAACAGTTTGGTCCAAATACCTCTTCTTGGGTGAAAGGATTACTCTTTAAGGCCTCTTCAATGTAGTGGATAGTAGGAACAACATAATGTCCTTTATACTTTGTCTTTGGCGCAGGAGCTTCAAGAATCTCTTTAGCTCCATTTTCCTCTGCAAGTTTGAGGTATTTGTTGTAGGCATTCACTGCAGCCTCATCTATTACTGGACCCATGAATGGTGTTTGCTCAAACTCTATTGGATGGTCAATAATAATTCTCTTAGCAGCCTCTTTAAATTTTTCAATAAGTTCATCCTTGATATCCTTGTGAACCGCAATCAGGCTGGTTGAAGTACATCTTTGACCAGAGCTTAGAAAACAACTTCTCATTAGCTCAGGCACTGCGTGGTCTATGTTTGTATCCTTGTGAAGGATTGTTACGTTTTTACCACCGAGTTCAAGAGCAACCATCTTTGTTAGATCTGTTCCTACTGCCTCAAGGATTTTCTTGCCAACAGCAAGAGAGCCAGTAAAAAAGATTCCTTTAATTGATGGATCTCTAATAAGCTCTTGAGTTGTTTTTACAGTTCCATTTATTAGATTTATAACGCCTTCTGGAAAGCCTGCCTCATGAAAACAATCGACGAGCAACTGTGCTGAATACATCGTTTTTTCACTTGGCTTAAATATAATGCTGTTACCAGTGAGTAGTGCCGCCAAAATTTGCCCATTTGCCAAGTGGCATGGGAAGTTAAATGGACCAATTACCACACTCGGTCCAATAGGCTTTTTAATTATGTGTCCGTCAATATTTGGAAGAACTTGAGTGATAGTTTTATTTTTAACTCGGTCCAATGAATCGGCCAAGGTTACATTTACTTTGGCCGTAACTGCACCAGCCTCGGTTAGAGACTCCCAAAGAGGCTTTCCTGTTTCTAGTGCAATTGCCTTTGCGATCTCATCCTTTTTAGAGGCTGCGATCTCTTGAAACTTCTTCATCAGCTCAGTTCTTTCTTCGACTGATTTTTTGCGCCAAGTTTCGAAACCTTTTTGCGCTGAAGCAATCACTTTCGAGGTGTTTTCGTAATTGATATATGCATCCCAAAGCTTATGGTCGAGGTTTGCCGGGGAATATTTCGTTATTTTTTCGCATGTGTTTTCAATGTCTATTGAACTCACGCCTTCAGGGCGGTCAAAAGATCCGTTGAAGTAGTCGCCTTTTAGTGTAAATTCCATAACTTATCCTTTTGAAATTGTCTGAACGCGGGCATTGTACATCCTTAGGGCTATTTTTGCTATCAATCCAATATAAAAAACGGTGCGCCAAGACAGTAAATGGCCTATAAGCTATTATGTGATCAAAAAAAACGGAGCATATATGTCTGAAGTTAAAACAATCGATGATCTATTGGAAAAAATGTGGTCTGACTACATCAAGCTTAACCCGCAAGCTCAACAAATAGTTAACATGTTTAAAGATAGAGGGGAGGAGGTTGTTAATGATCACATCGCTCTTCGAACATTTAACCACCCCAAAGTTTGCATCGATGTTGTGGCAAAACCTTTTCTTGAAGCTGGGTATAAAGAAAAAGGCGAATACACCTTTGAAGAGAAAAAGCTATATGCCAAACATTTTGAACACTCAAAAGAAGATATGCCCAAAATCTTTATCTCTGAATTAAAGCTTGAAGAGTTCAGTGATGAGCTAAACCAAACAGTCCAAGGACTAATCGATCAAATTGATGAGAATTCAATAACTCGTTTTGACTTTTCAAGTTTGGGAAGACCATGGGAAGTTACGAGCGAAGTATATACCTCGCTTCAAAAGGAGAGCGATTATGCAGCATGGGTGGCAGCAATAGGTTACAGGCCAAACCACTTTACCGTTTTTGTAAACAAGTTAAAAACTTTCGAAGGACTTGAGGAATTAAACTCCTTCCTAAAGGAAAAAGGCTTTAAGCTCAACGCTTCTGGAGGAGAGATCAAAGGTGGAAAGGATGTTCTTCTTGAACAGTCTTCAACTCTAGCAGACAGTGTTGAAGTTGAATTTATAGATAAAAAAATGACAATACCTTCGTGCTATTTCGAGTTTGCAAAGCGATATGCTGACCCGTCAGGAAAGCTATACCAAGGATTTGTTGCAAAAAGTGCAGATAAGATATTTGAATCAACGAGCAAAACTCAATAAGGACCGCCTGTGCCAAAGCTTGCTAAGCTTGATAAGACCCTAGTCTTTGAGATTCTCAAGCACATGAGAGGAGATCTCTCTCAAAAGGAAATTTCTCTTAAAATAGGCGAAAAACCACAAACTTATCATAAGTGGGAGGCCGGGTATAAGGAGTTGTATCTTTCCGACTTTGAGAAAATATGCTCCTTTAAATCAATAGATCTTGCCTCAATTCTTAGAAAGAGCTTTTTCATAACTAAAAAAATTCATTTCGACTCTAGAGTTCTTAAGGACGTTTTGGAGATAAGCTCAATTAAGATTGAGACCGTTGAGTCGATCCTCCATGAAATCGAAATGTCTAAGAGTACCTATTGGCGTTTGATGAACGAAGCTAAAGAAATTAAATTCATAGACTTTCTCAACTTTATTCACCTAGGCCGGGGACATCTGCCAGCCTTCCTAAGGGGGATAAACTTCGAATACGACTTATCTAAAGGAAGAAAAGAAAGCTTTGATAGAAAGGATTTGTTTCTAAAATACCTTAATAGTGAAGAGGTTTTTCTAGATTTCACTTCGGCAATTTACTTTACTAGGGTGCAAAAGGCACATGGCCTAGAGAAAAAGATAGCGGCTCTTGCTGAAATATTGGATTGTGAAGTTCAAAAGGTAAGATCACTCATTGATAGGCTTGTTGAAGACAAAATTATATTCATAAAAGGCGATGAGAATTTGGACTTCAACGCTTTCGAAAATCATGTGAATAGTGATAGAGAGCTCCATCAAACACTCTTTCGTAGGGTTTCGGATCGTATAAGTAAGAAATATCTCTCAGCGAATGACATTGAAACCCAAATTTCATTTCGCACCGCACCTGTTTCAAGTAAAGGTTTTGAACAGGTCCAAAAGCTTAAGAACCAGTTTACAAGGGACCTATTCCAAGTGATTTTGAATGACGCACCTGATGAAAGAGATTGTAGACTTTCAATGGTCTTGGGCCTTGATCTCACAAAGTACTGAAATTTGATTTTTTTTCTCCATAAACCGATAAGGTCGTTATCCGAATAAGAAGTTCCTGTTAGCCTTAATTGCGGAGAAAAAATTTATGTATGACTATAAAAAGGCATTTGAAAGAAACCTAGGATGGGTAACTCCTGAAGAGCAAGAAAAGATAAAAACTACAAGGATCGCTGTAATCGGAATGGGTGGTGTTGGTGGACATCATGCCCATTGCTTAGCAAGGATGGGGTTCTCTCAATTTAAGATCTCAGACTTTGACACTTTTGAGATTCAGAACTTTAACCGTCAGTTTGGTGCCCTAAGTTCAACTGTGGGAAAGAAAAAGACTGATGTCATAAAAAATACCATTCTGGATATCAACCCCGAAGCAAGTGTTGAATGCTTTGACGAGGGGATAAACGAGTCCAATATGGAGGAGTTTCTTCGTGGCGTTGATGTTATTTGTGATGGACTTGACCTTTATGCTTCCCACCTTCGATCACCTTTATACGAACTTGCCCATAAAATGGGTGTCTATATTGTAAGTGCAGGTCCATTTGGAATGGGGACATCTTGTATTGTAATAAACCCAAAGGGAATGAGCTTTAATGAATACTTTGACTTAAATCATCCAAACTTAACAGTGGAAGCAAAGATAATCAGATTCCTAGCTGGAATGGCCCCCACTATGATGCACAGAAAGTATATCGCAGACCCTGAAAGAGTTCAGCTTTTTGAGGGAACCTTGCCATCAATACAGCCTGGATGTTATGCCGCTTCTGCAGCTCTTGGGACAGTTGTTTTAAAGTTGGCTTTGGGAAGAGGTAAAGTTCTTTTCGCCCCGACAACATATCACACAGATTTGTATTTAAATAAAGCTAAAAAGTCCTGGCTTCCATTTGGTAATAGAAACCCATTACAAAAGATTAAAATAAAAATACTGCACAGAATGTTTAAGGTTAAGGTTTTTAAATAAAGAATCTAGACAGCATTACTAACTGAACTGAGAAAAAAAGTTTTTCCGCTTTCAATTAGGTCTAAAACACTGCTTTTGTCTAAGATTATGGCCTTTGACCCTGGTGCAATCTCCACGGTTTCCCTAAGTGCAATATCGTTTAAGAGCTCACTTGCACAAATGAGCCCATTGATTGGCACTTCTCGAGTTACCTTTCTACTTGAACTTAGAGTTATTAATCCTTCTAAGAGGACATATCCGGCCAATGGAATCTGACCCTTGTAAACTAAAGTTTCGGCGACATTAAATTGTCTTGCGGGTGATTGCTCTAAAAGGGTTGCAACTTCTTCATGGCTTAAAGGTAAGACTTCTATTGTTCGACTCATACTTTATATAATAGTCAGAAACCAAAAGGCAGTCCCTAATATAAATCAGGAAATTTACAAAACTTAGTAATCAATATTGGCAAATTCTACTAAACCACCTTCATCTGTGATGAAAATCTTTTTGCCTTCTTGTTTGATTAATCCTTCTTGTTTTAATTCCGACATGAACCTGATCAGTGTTTCACTGGCCGTTCCAATGATTGAGGCCATCTCTTCTCTTGTTAGTTTTATATCAAGAAAAATTCCGTGCTCGCTTTCCACACCATGGCTCTCCTTTAGTAGGAGCAAGAACTCTGCAAGTCTTTCTCGAACATTTTTTTGATAAAAAGAGGAAAGCCTTTGTTCAGCTGCGCCTAGGTCTTTTCCAATTTTTCCTAGTAGGTTGGAGGCGACACTTGGCTTTTCTTGAACAAGTTTAAGAATGTACTTTTTGTCGATAAAGCAAACTTGGGATTCATCAAGGGCCGTTGCTGTTGCATTGTAATATTGTTCAGTAAAGAGGGACCTATGTCCCAAAACATCTCCCGCTGTGGCGATTCTCACAATAGACTCTTTCCCGTCGGCACCAACGTGAGTGATCTTGATATTGCCTTTGCTCACGCAATACATACCGAAG
>CEUD01125504.1_pt1 | contig 14086 bp, 17 predicted proteins | sample 356481 | NCBI WGS metagenome assembly CEUD01 (sample SAMEA2623314, study PRJEB7988) | marine metagenome | isolation source: saline water (ENVO:00002010), including | reverse complement strand
AACTTAACTGCATTATTTAGAACATTAAATAATGCCTGCTTAATCCTTTTGGAGTCGGACAGAATCTTCTCAGGCAACTCGGTTTTATAATTAAATTCAAGTCTAATATTTTTCTTTTCAGTTTTGAATTTTAAAATATTGTATAAATCATCAAAAACTTTTTTAGGCTGAATTTTCTCGGTATTTACATTGAACTCGCCAATTTCAAGCTTTGAAAGGTCTAGAATTTCATCAATCAATTTAAGCAGGTGGTTTGCATTTTGATTTATGGTCTCAAATGCTTCCTTTTTCTCATCTGGACCTAGCAGACCTTCAGAAGAGAGCAATTCCAAGTACCCTAGTATTGTTGTCATTGGAGTTCTAATTTCATGGTTAATATTGGCCAAAAAGTCATTTTTGGCACTTGAAGCGATTTGGGCATTCACAAGAGCTTGGTTTTTCTTCTCAAATTCTACGATGAGCTTCTTGTAGATTGGATGGAAAAGAAGTCCCCAAAACATGAGAATAACAAAGGCAATAAAAAGAATTAGGTAGTTACCAATATTCTTGATCTTATCCTGAAAGATCTGTTGTTCAACTCTCGCCACCTTTCCTGCATTAGTAAATGCAATCATAAGCTTTCGATACGCAATATTACTTATAGGAGACAAGTCGCTTTTAAGGTTTTTAGCAGAGGAGAACTTTTGTTCCGCTTCTTCCTTAAACCTTAAGATAAAAGCCTCAATTCTGTCGCTTAGACCGGCGACATTTAACTGTTCCTTTATCTCTTCAGCAAATTTTTGATCTGGTATAGAGTCTAACTTGCCCACAAACCTCTCGTGGTGGATGCTTAAAGACTTTAACTCCTTTAGTACATGCTCTTGCAACCACAATAACCCTATTTTCCCTTCGGCTTCTTCATAACGTTGAACATAGTCTGAAATGATGACAATAGACTCCATTTGCCCTGCAAGAAGGTTGTCTATAGATTGCAAAGTATTTTGTTTCTCGATTAAACTTGAGTGACTTTTATACAAGAACCCTGTAACCAACAGGGCGACTACCAATGCGAAGATTGAATAAAAATAAAACTCAAATTTGACACGTTTTAAAAAATGTTGAACTTCCATTTAGCCGCTGTAATCTCCAGATAACAATTGGGACTCTTTATACACTATATAGTCCCTTGTATCATTACAAAGTTTAAGACATATTTCTGATTTGCCAAGGTTCATCGCAGCTCTAAACCTCGATGCAAAGGTCCTAAGCCCCCCAAATCCATACGGTTCAGCATAGCCTTCCCATTTATGTAAAATTTTTTTTACATTTTGGTAGTCATCGTCAGAAAGACTTTTTTCAATATCCTCCAAATCTTTCTTTCGGCTGTCTATAAAAGTTTCAAGGTAATCTTCCAAACCATCCTCTGGCACCTCAAAGGCCGTAAAATTTTTAAAGTCTTTCATAAATATTCCTTAAGTATTGCCTTTTTCCTTAGATTTCTCGACGATTTTATTATAGAGAATATAGCATGAGAAATATATTACTAGTTGAAGACGCTGAAGAAATTTACCCGCTCGTTAAAAAATCTTTACTATCAATCGCCACAGTTGACTGGGTGAAAGATTTAAACACGGCAAGAGACAAAATTGCGAACAACGAATATGATTTAATTCTCCTAGACCTATACTTGCCAGATGGAAACGGGATCGATTTTTTGTCTGATCTAAGAAATGACAACTTTGGCACACCAGTTTTCCTACTGACATCAGAGCAAGATATTAGCGAAAAGGTCCTAAGTTTCAGTGCTGGAGCCGACGACTACATCACCAAACCTTTTAATTCACTTGAGCTAATGGCAAGAGTGGACGCCAGGCTTAAAAAAGATAGTTTAAAGAATAAACAAGGGGACACCTTAAAATGGGGCAACCTGGAGCTAATAAAATCCAAACAGCTTGTGAAAGATAAGACAAACAGTGAATTACCTGACATTGAGCTTTCCTCAATCGAATTTAAACTATTCAACCTCCTGGCCATGAGCCAAGGCGATATTGTTTCCAGAGACACCATTCTTAACGAAGTATGGGGCAACGATGTTTTTGTTTCACCTAGATCGGTTGATATCTACGTGAGCAAACTAAGAAAGAAGTTCTCTAGATATCCAAACCTTATAAAGTCTGTACATGGTGTAGGCTACCAACTACAAAAGTAATTCTTTATAATAAAAAAAGAATTTAGAGGGAAAGCAGGACATGAGGGATGCCCTGCTTGGTGAGTGTGTTAGGCGTAATGCATTAGCATCCGATCAGGTGTGAAAAAGAGTTTTACCTCGATAACATCACCACGATTAACCTCTTTGCAAAGATCCACCATTGTGAAGTATCTCGGTATTATTTTTGTTCTAATAAGTTTTTTAATTTCACTATTAAGGTATTTATTCTTAAGAAGCTTTTCATACTGAAGGCACTGTTGCTGAGTGCACTTTAAAAGCTTCTTCATCTCATATTGTTTATCTCCATGGTTTTCTTTAAAGAAGAAGCCTACAAATAATTTTTTAGAGAGATCCTGGTATTTCGTACCGATAATTCTCATTCCTTCATTAAAAATTTTTGTGTGCTCATTTTTAAGCGTATGTGCAAAGGTAAGTTTAGATTCGTCTATATTTCCAACTAGGTCATTATATTTTAAGATGAGATCTTTCTCTTGGTAAATCATCTTCAAAAAATCAATAATAGCTTCTTCCTTCTTGTTCATTTAAAACCTCCCTATCTGAAAAAGAGATTATCAACACGATTTCCAAAAGAATTCTTGTGATTATCAAAATTAGGTAAAGGATTTTTTACAAATCATCAAAATGTCCTATGGCGACAAATTTGCTTCCAATAATTGTCACTATTTACACAAAGGAGGAATTCAATGAAGAAAAAAAGAAATCAAAAAAATGAAAATGTTAAAATTCAAAACGATGAAATAAGAAAAAGAAAAGGGATGAACACACCAAAGACCAAGGAAAGAACAAGCCCAGGAGAGCTGCACAAGGTTCAGTAGAGCTTATTACTTAAATTCTTATAATAAAGAGAACGCGGCAACATGTCGCGTTTTTTATTTCCTACCTAACAAGGCCAGTTTTTTAACCACTTAACTTCACAGTAAAATTAGTTAAAAATGTTAAAGAGTGTAAAAAAATGTTTACATTTTTCATGCCGGGCGTTTACGATCTTAAGCAATTGGCCGTTCCCCAATTCCATAATTATTTATTTAGTACCTATGGAGGGGACAATGACATTTACTAAAAAACTAGCACTATTATCAGTTTTCTTGCTCGCTGCATGCGGGAAAGGTGGAAGCGGAAGTGGAGAGAGTGGCGCGATTACAGGTGCTGACCCAATTTGTGCAAAAAAACTCAACCTTGTAGAAAACCAATCCATGAATGAAGTCATAATTGGTGACCTAAGATGGTCTACTACGGAGCTTCTCACTGACAAAGCAAAGAAAAGCAACGCAAGCTCAACAGCTCACCTAAGCATTCCAGCGAGGTCATCACGCTGTACGGGCTTCTTAATAAACGACGATACGATTATGACAAACAACCACTGTGTTACAAAGGCATCAGATGCTCGAGGCCTAGTGGCTACCTTTAATTACACCAAGAATAACAGTGGAGACAAATATAGTTGTAACGAATTTGTAATGACTAATTCAGGTCTTGATGTGGCACTAATAAAGTGTAAAGGCAATCCTGGAGCTAAACAATCTCAAGTTGTACTTGGTGGGTTTAAAGGTGAAATCAATGATAACATCTATATCACCCACCAAAACTGTAACTACAGAACAAATTCACGTTGCAAGCCAACTCAGAAATACTCTGAAGGTAAACTTTTAGGTAGTAATGCAGGCCAAGTAGAGCATAATGCGGACACACTGCCTGGCTCTTCAGGCAGCCCAATTTTTGAAGCTAAATCGCACAAGGTAGTGGCAATTCACAATGCAGGTCACAACTATGGACCAAACAACGGTGGAATGAATTACGGAATACCAATGTATAAAATTGTACAGTATATACAAAAGAGATACCCAAAAGTTGAGTTAAACACAACAACAGACAGGGCCCCAGCATACTCGAGTTGCGGGCAATAATTTTAAAAGAATCCTCCCATCCCATCGCTCTTTTTGGGCGATGGGTTAAATCCTATTAAATTAATTATCTTTTTTGCCTCTGTATAGATTATTTCAATGGCAAAAGGTTTCTTAATCCTATCTTCTTTATAAAAATATCTCCATCACAAAGGGAGGTATTCTTGAGAAGATTAAATTACAATCAGCTCTATTATTTTTACATCATAGCGTCCTTGGGAAGTATAAAGGATGCTTGCGAGAAACTGCACCTTACGCAACCCACGATATCTGGGCAATTAAAGGCACTAGAGGAAGATCTGGGTTACAAGCTATTTGACCGAAAGTATAGAAAACTAATCTTAAATGACATGGGAAAACAAGTTTTCAATAAAATTGAAAAGGTGTTTTTAGCATCTGAAGAACTTGCAGAGGTGCCCCTAAGTAAAGATAAAGAACAAAGCCACCACTTAAAAGTTGGCATCCTTAAAACTGTACCCAATTCATTCGTGAATAGATTGTATAAGTCACTGTCCAAACATAAGGAAATAAAGGTGACTTTCAAAACAGGTCACCTGGAACAATTCATGGAAATGTTAAATAAGGACCAGCTTGATATCGTTTTGTCTGACACTCCATACACCTGCTTAAAAAATAAATTTAATTCCATCAACTTGGGATCTCACACTCTATGTGCAGTAGGCACAAAAGACTTTTTACCAATTCGAGACGAATTTCCGAACTCATTAAACAATAGGCCTTTTTTACATTACACTAGTGACAACACTCTTCGAGAGGAATTGGAAATGTTTTTTAGCTTTAACAACCTTTCGCCAAATGTCCACGGGATGGTGGATGATGTTAACTTATTAGTGCAAATGGTAAAGGAGGGAGAATTGATAAGTATAGTTCCAAAAGAGAGTATAGAAACGTACTTGGAAGATGGAAGATTATACAATCTTGGGGATATTGAAAGTATAAACTTGAACCGATGGGCCATCCTATCCCAACACTCCCAAAAGAAACCCTTCGTAAAAGAGCTTCTGAATGAGTTAATAAATGACTCTAAGGATACAATTCATAGGACAAGGGAAATGGCCTTAAATTAAAAGGCCATTTCTAAAACGTGGCGAATTAGGAAATACCGTATTGTTTTCTCTTTCGCCACAAAGTAACAGTGGTAATGCCCAAGATCTCACTTGCTCGATCTAGATTTTTAACTCTTTCAAGAACCCGTTTTATATGTTTTTTCTCAACTTGCTCAAGACTCATAAGAGCCTCCTCTGCAGGAGAGGGGCCTTTGGGTGGAGTTTCTGTATCAACAGTTTCTTCATCTTTGCGCACGGACTCTTGCAGAACTTTATCCTCCCATTCTCCACAATCAAGAGGCAAATTGGAAGCGGGATTAGAGATGGATACTTCATCACCAAAATAGTTTTCAGGCAGATCAGCTTCCTTTAGAGTCCAATCATCACTTAAGTAGCACAACCTTTCGATTGCATTTTTAAGCTCCCTAACGTTTCCAGGCCAGGAATACTGATAGAATTTTTCTTTAAGCCCTTCTTCAAGTTCATATGGACGTTCTGAAGGGTAGTTTTTTTCCATCTGGGTTAGAAACTTTCCTATCATAATAGGAACGTCTTCCTTACGATTTTTTAGTGGTGTAATAAGGCATTCAAACATATTTAGTCTGTAGTATAAATCTTCCCTAAAGAGACCCTTCTTTACCATTTCGAGTAGATTCTTGTTTGTTGCCGCAATAATTCTTGTGTCCACATAGAGACTCTTATTACTCCCAACTGGGTCAATTTGTTTTTCCTGTAAGAACCTGAGAAGTTTTGCCTGACCACTCGGCGGAAGTTCCCCTATCTCATCTAAGAACAGGGTACCTTTTTCAGCTTCCTGAATTTTCCCTTTCTTGGTTTTAGTGGCACCGGTAAAGGAGCCTTTTTCATGGCCAAAAAGCTCACTTTCAATAAGTTCACTTGGCAACGTTGTGCAGTGAACTTCAACAAATGGCCCATCTGACACCTTGGAGCGGTCATGAACCTCTTTCGCCAAGTAAGACTTCCCTGTGCCAGACTCTCCAGTCAGTAGAATAGTTGCATCAGTCGAAGCAACTTTATCAATAAAGGTTTGGAGCTTTGCCATCGATTCGGATTTCAGCCCCTTAAAGTAATCTATTTTTTGGGAGTTTCCTACTGGACGCCTTCTCTCCTTCATGTCGACTACTTTTTCCACCTTGGAAAGAAGCTGCTTAAATTGATTGCTATTAAAGGGTTTTGAAATGAAATCGAACGCACCCTCTTTAACCGCAGTGACAGCCTTATCAATTGATGCATAGGCCGTCATCATAACCACAAGAGATTCGACTCCCTTATTTTTCAATTCATTTAAGAAATATAGACCGTCAAAGTCGTCCATTTTATAATCGGTTAGAATCAGGTCAAACCTCTCCGTTTCAAGAAGACTGAGCGCCGCGGTGACACTTTCGGCCTCTTTGCAAAGGTGTCCCAAGTCTTTAATCCTCATGGATAAGACATTTCGAATATTGGGGTCGTCATCTAAAACAAGTATGTTAAGACTCATATTTTCCCTCCATGCAAAAGTCTTTTTCAATTTCGCCAATCACACTTTCAATTTTCTTTAGATCCTTCATCATAATAGAAATAAGAAACTCCTTTTTACTGTCCTGTGATCCAAGTGATTCCATTGCTAACTCATTAGCAACGACCAAGGACTGCAAAGACGATTTAATATCATGAATGTGTTCTTTTAAGTTTTCTCCAACTTTAATACTGTGTGGCTTTTTCATATTACATTTATAAATAATGAAAAAGGTTTTAGCATGTTTAATTATGTAAACTTTTATTAAATCTTTAGTTGCATTGAGATATCAAAGGAATGTCAAACTCATATTGTTTCCAATGATTTTTTAATAAAGTTAACATCAATACATAATGAACAAGTTATTCTTATGCGCTTCAGAAGAAGTTCAATCCACACACAAAGACCTTTTACAAGAAATTAGAAATGAAGGTTTTAATTTAACGCCCTATAATCAACAAGAGTACTCAAAGAACTCAAGAGTTTTGGTGCTAGGTGGTGACGGTAGTTTAAACTACTTCTTAAATCTGCATAAAGATAAAGAGACTCTGCCACAAATTCTTTATCTTGCGTGTGGTACAGGAAATGATTTTTCAAGACTATTTAAAAATAGAGAACCCACGTTAACAAACTTTTTCCAACTCATTAAAGGAAGCACAATAGATCTTCCACTGGCAGAATGCAATGGAGAATACTTCATTAATGTAGCATCCGGAGGTGAATTAGCAAAGATTACCAATCCTAAAAAGGAGGCAAATAAAGAAAGACTTGGCAAACTGAGCTACTACCTTGAAGGCTTTAAAGCAGGTATGTCTCTTAAGAAATCCACTTATAAAGTTTCCATCGATGGCTCAACTAGAAAGATTGAGGCCTTTGGATATATTGTTGCACAAGGAGTATATGCAGGGGGTGGCATAAAGGTAAGTCAAAGTGCAAATATCCATCCCTGTCTTTTTGATTGCTTGTTTTTTAAGGCCGAGGGGGTTGTTGAGATGATAAGATCCTTCATTGAGCTGCAAAAGGATTTTTCTGATTTAGATAATACTTTGGTGGATTTTTTCAAATGCAAATCATTAGTTATAGAACCTAAAGGCAAGGAAATAGTTAAGTTGGACGGTGAGCCCTATTCTGAGAGTAAATTTTACTTTAAACACTCCAACAAGACTCTACCTTTTTTGGTATAAAAAAAAGAGGGACCAAAGGTCCCTCTGTGGTAAATAATTACTCGGCCATCTTACCAGACTGAAAATCATCTAAAAGAATATAAGTTACACCTTTTTTCTTATCCAGTTCAAGCTCTGGATTTAGTGCACTATCAAGATCATTTTCAACTTCATAAAAGTTGGCATGTTTTACAGTTCCGGTGATTGTAACCTTTGACTCCTTGTCTGCAAGGTCTTTAAGATTCATGACCTTTCCCTTTGAAACAACTAAAATGTCGTTTCCAAACCAAGTATCTCCTTCAAGAATAAATGATCTATCCTCCATAACAATGTCGTCGATCTCACCTTTAACCTTTACTCTTTTACCAATAAAGTCCTTGTAGTTGTCATTTATCTTTTCAACATTCACTTCTTGCACAAGAGTTGTTTCCTGTTGTTGCTGTTTCTCATGGCCTTTCTTGTGCCCTTCCATGCCATAAGCAGTGGCGGTAAACATACAAGCGGTAGCGATTGCAATTACGGTAAACTTCATGATTTGCTCCTTTGTAACTTGTTCAACTTCTTACTAAGCATACCTGCAGAATTGATGCCACAATCTCTAAACCACTTATTTTGATTTTTTAAACAATTCATTAAATTTTTTATTATTTTGCTAAGTCTTTTAAGATTCTAAGTGATTGTTTAATATAAACGGCCGGCATCGAGATTGCACCTTAACTCGACTGTTAAGGAGGTTTGTAATGTTACAACTGGCCATATTATTTTTTGTCGTAGCATTAGTAGCCGCTCTATTTGGGTTTGGGGGGGTGGCCACGGCCAGTGCCTCGATTGCCCAAGTGTTATTTTTCTTTTTTGTAGTGGCGTTTTTGGTTTCCTTAGTTATGCACTTTTTTAGGAGAACTTAATAAGGAGTAAGAAATGAAAAAGTTTTTATTGCCAATTTTATTTATTATTTTTGGGTTAGGAATGGCCTCATGTGAGAGAGATTCTGCATTGGAAGATGCTGGTGAAGAGATCGGTGAGAGTCTTGAAGATACTGCAGACAATGTAGAAGATGAAATTTAATAAAAAGGGACTCACCAGTCCCTTTTTATTTATATAAGAAAAAAGATAAAAGATTGGACTGCTCCAATAACTAAGAAGATAACTGAGCAATAGCCCATCATCTCTTTTAATGAACATTTTCCAGCGGCCAAAACAGGGAGGGCCCAAAATGGTTGTACCATATTAGTCCATGCATCTCCCCATGCGATTGCCATAGAGGCCTTGGCGAAATCAACACCTAGTTCCGCCGCGACAGGCAAAATAACAGGAGCTTGTAGTGCCCATTGTCCCCCACCACTAGGAACGAAGAAGTTAACAACTCCTGCGCTCAGATAAGAATAAAACAATAAGGTATCCGTGCTCGCCAAAGAAAGAAGCAACTCACTCAGTTTCGTGCCAAGCCCTGAAGCACTCATCATTCCCATAATACCTGCGTAAAAAGGAAATTGTAGGAGGATTCCACTAGAGCCTCTAACTGATTCATTAAAAGCTCGCAAAAGTGAACTTGGTCGATAGTGAAAAACAATAGACAGAAAAATGAAAATGGTGATCATCATATCCAGTCCAAGCCCACCACGATTAAAAAAGTGATTTGAAATATATACAAAAAATAATATGGCAACTAAGGCATTTAATACGACTGAGTTTTCAAGCTTACTGGCAGGGGTTGATTCATCTTTTGAGATAACCTTCACCTCTTCAACTTCAATGCTCACCTCCTTCACTCCTTTCTTGTCCCTGGCCATCCAGCAGTTAACAAGTGTTAATACTGTGATTGTCGAGACCAACAAAATGATGTTAAAGCTCGCATAGAGTGTTTGTTCAATAGGAATTGAGCTTTGCCCGATAATACTTTGGATATGTTCCTGCGGGTCTGTTAACTTCAAAGGAATGGAGCCTGATATACCACCGTGCCACACCAAAAAACCTGAATAAGCACTAGCTATAAGCAATCCATAGTTTACTCTCTTAAGCTGTTTTGCAACTTCCATCGCCAATAATGCAGACGAAACAAGGCCAAATCCCCAATTCAGGTAACACGCAGCACATGATGCCAAAGTCACAAGAGCTACGCCCTGGACATTTGTCTTAGGCAGGCCAGCAATTGAAACCAGCCCTTTCTTTATCAGGGGTGCCTTGGCAAGTGTAAATCCCGAAATTAAAATCATGGCCATTTGCATTCCAAACTTCTGCAGATTCCAAAATCCATCGCCCCAGTGAGTGGCCATTTCAAATGGACTTTTACTCATTGCTAAAAACCCGGCCAAAAAGACTATCAGCGTTAAAAGAAGGGCAAAAATGTATGCATCAGGAAGATATCGCCTTGTAATATTAGTAAAGACTCTAGCGAGAGACTGCATGTGAATTCCTTAAAATAGTAATTGAAAGTTAAAGCATCCAATTTTCTTGAAAACTTTGTCAATAAGGTCTTTATATGGCCAAAGCCCTGTTTTTTAATTAGGCTTATATAGCAATTTATAAGGAGAAAGCATGACAAACGGATTGAACAAAGTAGTTGAAAACTACGACCAGGCCCTCTCGGGTTTAAAAGACGATATGTTGCTTATGGTTGGAGGCTTTGGCCTATGTGGAATCCCAGAAGGTCTTATACAAAAGGTTGCCGACTCTGGCGTGAAAGGACTCACCTGTATTTCCAATAATGCGGGAGTAGACGGCTTTGGCCTTGGAAAACTTCTTGAAAAAAGACAGATTAGGACAATGATTGGGTCTTATGTTGGAGAGAACAAATTGTTTGAACAGCTTTTCTTAAGTGGGGAAATGGAAGTTATTCTCACACCTCAAGGAACACTTGCTGAGAAGATTCGTGCCACTGGAGCTGGTATTCCGGCTTTTTACACGGCCACGGGAGCAGGTACAAAGGTTGCCGAGGGCAAAGAGACAAAAACATACAACGGTAAAGAGTATATCTTGGAAGAAGCATATCCTAAGGCGGACTTCGCCCTTGTGAGAGCTTGGAAGGCCGACAGGTACGGTAACTTGATATTTAGGAAAACAGCAGCGAACTTCAACCCAATGATAGCCACAGCTGGAAAAATAACAGTAGCCGAGGTCGAAGAGATTGTGGAGCCTGGAGAGCTGGATCCAAACCACATCCATACTCCAGGGATATTTGTCCATCGGGTAATCAAAGGCAAATTTGAAAAACGAATTGAACAAAGAACAGTAAAAGGAAATTAAAATGGCCTTAACTAAACAACAAATAGCTCAAAGAATCGCCAAAGAACTTAAAGATGGCTATTACGTAAACTTAGGTATAGGAATTCCTACCCTTGTGGCCAACTACGTCCCAGAGGGAATAGAAATAATGCTTCAGTCAGAGAATGGACTTTTAGGCATGGGAGAATTTCCAGACGAAGAGAACGTGGACGCTGACTTGATCAATGCTGGAAAGCAAACTGTAACAGCGATAAAGGGAGCAGCATTTTTTGACTCTGCAACAAGCTTCTCTATGATTAGAGGCGGGCATGTTGATCTCACAGTACTCGGAGCTTTCGAGATAGATGAGAATGGAAACATAGCTTCATGGATGATTCCAGGCAAGCTTGTCAAAGGTATGGGGGGCGCGATGGACCTTGTAGCAGGTGCTGAAAACATCATAGTTGCAATGACTCACGCAAATAAACATGGTGAATCCAAAATTTTAAAAGAATGCGCTCTGCCTTTGACTGGAATTAATTGCGTTAAGACCGTGGTCACAGATTTAGCTGTAATGGAACTTAAAGATGGGGCGTTTTATTTAAAAGAAAGAGCTCCAGGTGTTTCCGTTGAGGAGATTCAGCAAAAGACACAGGCCAAGTTGATCGTTGAGGGCGATGTGCCAGAGATTAGCTTCTAATCGGGCGGTAAAGATTTTTTTACATTAACCTACATAAACAAGGAAGATTGTTAGGGTACTCTTAATATACTGTTTACTTAATTAAGGAGCAGTATGAAAATCGCCCTATTAGGCAATCTTCCAAGGCCTTTAGACAATTCTTTATATAGAGGTATTGAAAGTTTCAACTCATCCTTGGCCGATGAGCTAACATCACTCGGACATGACGTTACAGTCTATACGAGCACTCCAACTAACTCCAGTTGTGAACTAAAAAACCTAATAGACCCATCATGCCTAGGAAAACTCAAAGAGCTCTACGACAAAGGTAGAACGAACTCACAAGATTTCGCCAAGATTGCAAGGCATTCCTACTTAAGCGTAATTAAGGAAATTGAATCTCTCGAGTTTGATCTAATTCACAATAACAGTCTTGAGACCCTACCGCTTTTGGCCAGCTCCACAATTAACACTCCGATGTTAACGGGACTTCACCACCCGCCAACTTCAAAACAAAAATACTTGCTTGAGTATCAGACTTATAGGCCGAAGTCTTTCTATTGTGCTAGCTCAAACATCATTAGAGATGTTTGGAAACAGTCATTTCCAGACTTGGATGTTGCGATGATTGAAACAGGAACTTTGAAGCTTAAAAATACAGTGGAGCTAAACCTATCTGAGTCAGTAAAGTCAGGAATTTGGCTAGGATCAATAAAAGAAGATTGCGGACTCAAAGAGGTTCTAGAGGGGTGCAACCTGGCCGGAGTCGATATTAAAGTATTTGGAGAAATTGAGAGTGAGTCATATTTTACAAATGAGATTGGACCACTCCTAAATAAAAGTGTGCGCTACTTCGGACATATGGATATGGAGACTATTAAAAAGCATATGTTTAATTCAAGATTTGCAGTTGCAGGTGCAGACTTAAAAAGGTCATGGATCTTGGAGATGCTTGCAAATGGGCTTCCTATAATTGGAAAAAGTACTCCAGAGCTCAAAGAATTAATAAACGATACAAATGGCAGGCTTTATCCAAAGAATGTGCCCGCGCTGGTGGCAAGGAGTATTGAATCAATAAGCTCACTCTGCAGAGTAAAAATTCAACAAAATGCCATCAAGGATTGGAATACAACAACCATGGCAAATAAATATGAAAAAGTTTATAAGTTTTTAAAGGCGATTCATGACCGAGACAAAAAAGAAAAAGCATATTGGTATTTATATACATCATCAAAACAAAGATCACTGGTTTAGATTCAAGGAACTACTCCCCCACTTCTGTGCCAAGCTTACAATATTTAGCTCCTTGGACTTAAGGGCGGACATAGGGGAAGAGAATACTTTTAAAAAGCTTCCTTTGGAGAAGAAAGAATGTTTTAAAGCATTGGCAGAGTATGCAAATGACTCAGGACCGGAGCTATTCTATATAGATGAGTCTGTGGAGGTGGCCACTTTTATCAACTTACTTGGTATTCCCTATGTTTTTGCTCGAATGAAGAATGGTAAAGAGAATGATTTGGCCTACCATTTGGCCTGTGACGCTTCAGTTTTTAATATTGCACCTTACGACAACTCTATTGAGGAAGACTGGTATAAAAAGACTCCCTATTATGACAAAACAAAGTATAGATTTTCAAAACAAGACGAAATCAACCATAAGCTAGTCTGTATGTATCTTGAGGAGGAGTTTTGTTCTATCCGCAGGGGTTTAAAGCTTAAGTTTTAAAACTTTACTCGCGTGGCTACATTTTTGCCAGCAATAATAGAGAAGCTAAAAGCATTTTTATAGAGGCCAAACACTCCGTAGCAGTTTTCAGAGATCTGACCCCACCAAGGCGTTCTCTTAGCACCCTTGAAACGAATTCCATGCTTTACTCTCCACTTTTCTTTTGGAGGAAGGTTAAAGTCTTTTAAGTGAGAATCTACAAAATCATATATTGCAAAGGCCTCTCTCTCCATCGGTATCTGGCAAGAGTTGTTATTTTCAGACGTTGAGCCTATTAACAATTTTCTATCACTGGCCCTATAAATAAGATGTTTGGATTCGATAGCAAGACTAAAGCTCTTTTCACCATAATCAAAATCAACTTCTAAATAAGTGCCCCTCACCGGTTTAGAGCGGTTCAGATAATCTCGTATTTTCTCATCATCAACCAGAAAATTAAAATCCTGTGCCATATAACCTGCACAAAGAATAAGCTTGTCGGCGATAATGATCTTGGAGTTTTGAGTTTTAACTTCGAACTTGTCTTCGATCTTGTTCACCTCAATTACATGATCATCCAGATGCTCTGTCTTCTTTAATTTAGAATTATGCCATTGATAGTATTCGTATGGATCTATTAGG
>CEUD01125178.1_pt1 | contig 14090 bp, 11 predicted proteins | sample 356481 | NCBI WGS metagenome assembly CEUD01 (sample SAMEA2623314, study PRJEB7988) | marine metagenome | isolation source: saline water (ENVO:00002010), including | reverse complement strand
TCGAAGAAGTCGCGGCGGAGCAGGTGGTCGTCGAGCAGCTTGCCGTGTCAGCAGCCGAAGAAGCCACGGCGCCAGAACTTGGATTAGAAAGCGAAGCGCTCTCCGAGTCCGAGCAAGAGGAAGTATCCGACCCCGAGGCAGAAGCATCCGAGCCCAAGGCAGAGCCAGAACCGGAAGAAGTCTTAGCGCCAGAACCAGCAGAGGCGCATAGCGCAGAAGCAGCCGTTCGTCCGAAGCCAGAGCTAGAGTTTATGGTGGATGGGGTCCCGCGTCAGGTTAGTAAGGCAGTCGAAAGCACGGTGGTCGCTTCGGTTTTTATCGGGATCGGCAATAAACCATTTATACGTGGCAATGGGCCCGGTTTGAGCTGGGATCGCGGGGTGGAGATGGAGTTTGAGGAAATTGGTAAGTGGTGCTGGATGGCTCCGCTGGAGATTGAGCAGCCGATCGAAATACAAATCTTTCGCAATGATGAGGACCCCGACACGACGGGAACTTATACCTTGGAGCCAGGCCAAGAGCTGCGCGTATCGCCAGAGTTTTAGGGCTATTTGCAATAGAATCGAAGATTGCCCGTCGGGAATTACTTGCTTTTAATCCACTACATTTATGAGTGATTCGATTGCAGCCGCCCCCATTGATTTTAAAGCGATTCTTGAAGCGGCTCCAGATGCTGTTGTCGTGCATGACTTAAATAATCGTGTATTATTTTGGAATCAGGCGGCTGAAGCGCTCTACGGTTGGACGGCGCAAGAGATTCAAGGCCGCCCAATTTCGCGAGTGTTGTATTTAGACCTTGCTGAGCGTGAAAAGGCGATGGCCGTATTGACACAAGGGGGCGTCTGGCGGCGCGAGCTTCGGCAGCTTGATCGCAATGGTGATGAGTACCTGGTGCAAGTGCGTCAGCACCTGCAGTGCTGTGTGGATGGCCTGCCGCAGGCGATCGTATCTTTCAACACGGATGTCACAGAGCAGCGCAAGCTGGCGGATGCGCAAGAGCGTGCCCACCACGTGCAGTCCTCTAGTATCTTGGCGGGCGGAGTGGCGCATGAGTTGAATAATGCGCTCGCACCGATTATGTTGTCCTCGGCCATGCTGAAGCGTTCCGTAGAGGGGGAGAAGGCGCAGAGCATGGTCAGCATGATTGAAAAATGTGCGACCAAGGGCGCGACGCTGATTTCCGAATTACTTGCTTTTGAGCGCGGCAAGGGTGGGGGGCGCGATATTATTCGCGGCACTCAGGTGAAGCGTGGCATCTTGCGCGCCTGCGAAGAGCTGCTCGATGAATCCATTGACCTACAAGTCAACGTAAACGAAGAGCTGTGGGAATTTCGCGGGGAGCTGTCTGAAATCTGCGCAGTCTTTCAGCATTTAGTTCAAAATGCACGTGAGGCCATGCCCGACGGAGGCAAGTTGAGCATTGATGTGCAGAATCATCTCTACGATGAGAACTTTGAGAATTTGGCTCCCGAGGCCAAGGCGGGGGCTTACATCAGTTTCGTGGTGAGCGATACCGGCACAGGCATTGCCCCCGAAGCTTTAGCGCATGTGGCGGAACCCTTTTATACCACCAAGCCACCGACACAAGGTTTTGGCTTCGGTCTTTCCAATACCCAGGCGACAGTTAAAGGGCATAAGGGCTTTATGCTGATTGAGAGCCGTAGTGGAGTCGGCACCACAGTGAGTATTTTCATTCCTGCCGATACGGATTCGGTTGTGAAAGTGGAGCCCCTGGAGCCCTACCGCGACCCTAAAAGTGGCGATGGTGAACTCGTGCTGGTCGCTGACGACGAGATGTTTGTGCGCGACACCATTAAGCGAACACTTGAAGATCGCGGCTACCATGTGCTGGCTGCGCAAGATGGCACCGAAGCATTGGCCATTTACGCGAGCCGTCTAAAGGAGATCGACATGGTGGTCACTAATGTGGAAATGCCTTATATGGATGGACCTGCGCTCTGCCGTGCTTTAAAAAAGTTGAACCCTGATGTAAAGATTCTGGTCTCCAGCGGGCATAAGCAAGCGGAGCGGGTGCAAGCGATTAAGTCCTGCGGGGTGAGCGATTTCTTAGCCAAGCCCTACACTGCCGATAGCCTGGCAGATCGTGTACACGCGATCCTCGCAGATGAGCCGATCGACTCGTGATGGTGGCGTGCTGCTCTCGGGGGGGCACGCGATTCTCGCGATTGACGCTATTCCGCGCCAGCGTCGCGCCAGAGCTTTTCTATCAATGCGCTGTCGATGCCATCGCTGGTCACGGCGGTGCCGAGAGCGGTCATTGTGACAAAGCGTAAGCGGCCACTACGGTTTTTCTTATCACGTTGCATGGCTGTCATCAGCGCGCTGATGGGAAGGGCTTGGCTCAGGCGTGTCGGTAGTTCGAACTGTTGGATCACGCGCTCGGCGCGTAGGATGTCGCTGTGTGGGATTTGTCCCAGCTCTACTGAAAGTTGCGTGGCCAGGCTGAGCCCGATGGCCACTGCTTCGCCGTGTAAATATTGTCCATACCCGGCTACATTCTCGATCGCATGTGCGAAGGTGTGTCCGAGGTTGAGCAGTGCGCGACCTCCTGCGGCGGCGGTTTCTTTTTCATCATCGGCGACGACTTGCGCTTTGATGGCGCAACAGCGGCGCACGATCGCTGGCAGTTCGGGCGAGTGTGCGTCGAGCCCGTCAAGTGCCACCAGATCGTTAAAGAGTTCTAAGTCGGCGAGCATGCCGTATTTGATCACTTCGCCCATGCCGGCGGCGAATTCACGCGCGGGTAAGCTTGCTAGCAGTGCGGTGTCGATATACACGGCTTTGGGCTGCCAGAAAGCGCCGACCAGGTTTTTGCCCTCGGGCAGGTTGATGCCTGTTTTGCCGCCCACGGAGCTGTCCACCATCGAGAGTAGGGTGGTTGGAATTTGATAAAAATCGATGCCACGCAAATAGCTTGCTGCCACATAGCCGGTCAAATCGCCAATCACGCCGCCCCCGAAGGCAAAGAGTGCGCAGTCTCGGTTGGCGGAAGCGCTGGCCAAAAAGCTGAGGCACTGACTGAAAAATTCGACCGACTTGGTCGTCTCACCCGCGGGGAGTGAGAGGATCTCGCTATCCTCAAAGCCCGCCTGTAATAAATAGTCTGGATGGGCATGTAAGACGCGGGCATCGCTGATTACGCGAATACTGCGGCCGGCAGCGCGCAGGGCATCGATGTCGGCTTTGAGTGCTTCGGGCACATGGCTGAAGTGAATCGGATAGCTGCGCTCAGCGAGCTGGACGGTGAGAGTTTGCGTTTGCATGATGAATGTTGTAGGGGCTTCACTGGTGAAGCCCGCATTTGCTTCGGGGCGTGTATTCTCGGCGGTCTTCACCAGTGAAGCCACTACGATTATTCTGTGAGCCCAAAGATCGCGTTGGAGTAATTTTCGGCTGAGAACGGCTGCAGGTCATCCGGCTGTTCGCCTAAGCCTACGAAATAAATCGGCAGTTTGAGTTCGCGGTAGATGCCTACCAGTGCGCCGCCGCGGCTGGTGCCGTCTAGCTTGGTGATGATCAGTCCGGTCAGCGGGAAGCTCTTGTGGAAGACACGTGCTTGTTCGATGGAGTTGGATCCCAGGCTACCGTCCACCACTAGCCAGCTGTGATGCGGGGCGGTGGGCTCGCGCTTTTGGATGACGCGGTGCATCTTTTCCAATTCCTTCATCAGGTTACCCTTGGTGTGTAAGCGACCGGCGGTGTCGAGAATCACAATGTCACGTGAGCGACTTTGGGCGGCCTCCAGTGCATCGTAGGCGACGGCAGCGGAATCCGCACCATGTTGGCTGGCTACGATGTCGATGTTCAGGCGGTCGGCCCAATGCTTAATTTGCTCGTTGGCTGCAGCGCGAAAGGTGTCGCAAGCACCGAGTAGCATACTGTGGCCCTCATTTTGATAGAGATGCGCCAGCTTGGCGGAGGTGGTGGTTTTTCCGGAGCCGTTGACGCCGACCAGGCAGATGATCTCTGGCTTGTGTTGGCCGACTTCGACTCGGCCCTCGGCGCCTTTGAGCACCCGGGCGAGCACGGTCGCGCCAATCTTAGCGGCGTCTTCGCCCCTCATTTCTTTGTCGGCTTTGTAGGCCAGCTTGATTTCTTCGATAATTTCTTCGACGGTCTCGTGCCCGAAGTCCGCTGTGTACAGGGCTTCTTCCAGTTCCTCCAATGCGGCATCGTCCAGCATCCCAGCTGCAAAGATGCCGTTAAATGCTTTCTGGAAGGTGGGCGTTTGGCGCTTGAGGCCGTCTTTGAACTTTTTAAAGAGTCCGCGCATAATTTTTGTTTTCGAACTTAGTCGGCCGCGCTACGAAGGGGACGGTCGATCTTGTTTTTCATTTGATCGAGAATACCATTGATGAAGCGCTTCGAATCTGGGTTCGAGTAAATCTTACCGAGCTCGATGGCTTCGTTAATACTGACGATCGGTGGAATGTCGCGCCGCTGTAGTAGCTCATATATGGCCAGTCGTAGGATGGACAGGTCAACTTTAGCGATCCGGTCAAAGGTCCAATTCGCGGCATGAATCTTGATTTGCTCGTCCACGCGCTCCATGTGCTCGATCACACCATGGATCAGGTCCTCGGCGAAGGCGTAATAGTCGCGCTCATGATCTTGCGTTTCGAGGAAGACGCGTAGCGCATCATGCAATTGATCGGGGCGGTTCAGTTCCCATTGGTAGAGAAATTGCACCGCACACATGCGATTATCACGGCGTTGTGAGGCGCGTTTGACTGGTTTTACTTCGTCGTCCATTTTTTTGTAAATAATGCCATTTCGAGGGCAGCTTGAGCAAATTCTTTGCCACGGTTGATTTCTTCGCCCGCACGCGCATGAGCTTGGGCTAAATTGTTGACCACAAGTATGCCGTTCAAGACGGGCAGCTGTTGGGCGATGCTGATGTCTAGTAGGGCGGTGGCGGTGCTGTCGCCGATGATCTCGTGGTGGCTGGTGTCGCCTGCGATCACCACACCGATGCAGATAATTGCATCAAATTTTGAGTGCTTGGCCAGCGTAGATGCCGCAAAGGGGAGCTCGGCGGCACCGGGCACACGTTCGATCACCGGACGCTCTGCGCCGGAGGCTTCGATTGTAGCGCAGGCGTGCTGCACCAACGAATCCACCAGCGCTTCATTATAGCGCGAAGCAATCACAGCGATCCGTAGGCCGCTGCCGTCTATTTCCTGTATACTGGGTATGTCGAGACTCATAAGGAAGCCCACTAAGAACGCCGATCGTCGAACATACAACGCCGAACTTTGTATCTAATTTAGTGAATTTATACGAATATTCGAGATTGGAAGTTATGAGTTCGATGTTCAACGTTCTTTAAATGTTTACATTGATCAAAGAAGACGGTCAGGCGCGGCGCGGAGTTCTCAAGACTCGGCATGGTGAAATCCAGACTCCCATTTTCATGCCTGTGGGCACTCAAGCCACAGTTAAGGGCATGACGCCTGCGCAGATCGAAGAGGTCGGGGCGCAAATTATCTTGGGCAATACCTACCACCTCAATATCCGCCCGGGCTCGGAGCTGGTGCACGAGGTGGGAGGTTTACATTCATTCATGAATTGGAAGAAGCCGATCCTGACCGACAGTGGTGGCTTTCAGGTCTTTAGTCTCTCTAAGCTGCGCAAGATTACCGAAAAGGGCATCGAGTTTCGCTCGCATCTGGATGGCCGTAAACTTTTTCTTGGACCTCAAGATTGCTACGAAATACAAAAAAATCTCGATACGGATATAGCGATGGTACTCGACGAATGTCCGCCTTATCCTTGCGAGCGCGACGAGTGCGAGAGCGCGGTGGCACGCACCATCCGCTGGGCAGGTGAGTTTTTAGAGCACGCGACTAACGACGGCTTTATTGAATCGGGGCACCACGTCTTCGGGATCATACAAGGCTCGATCTACGATGATCTGCGGCAACATTGTGGGCAGGCTCTGGCTGAAATGGATTTTCCCGGCTATGCCATCGGGGGGGTCAGTGTGGGCGAACCGGAGGAAGAGATGATCCGCCAGGTGGCCGCCACGGTGCCTGTGATGCCCAAGGGCAAGCCACGCTATGTGATGGGCGTCGGCACGCCACCACAATTATTGAAGATGGTAGGCCTCGGCATGGATATGTTCGACTGTGTCATGCCTACACGTCTGGCGCGCCATGCGACTGTCTTTACGCCCTATGGCGTGCTGAATCTTAAGAATGAGCGCTTTAAGCACGATCCGAACCCGATCATGGAAGCGGATAACTATACTTGCCAGAATTTCAGTCGCGCCTATTTGCGACACCTGATCATGGCGAAAGAGCTGCTCGCGCATACACTCCTTTCGATTCATAATACGCACTTCTTTCTGGATTTAATGGCACAGGCTCGTGCCCACATCGAAGCGGGCGATTACGCTGCTTGGAGTGCGGCTTGGATCGAGCGCTATAATACTGGCGGAAAATAGCCGCTCATTCGCAATATCGGCGTCTCTTGGGAGGCTTATAGAGACGGCGGTCGAGCGCGTTAGAGACTAATTTCTCCCATTAGTTGCGCTAAACTCGTTCGATCTCGCATTAGATGTTCTTTACTATTTAGGGTTCTATCTTTAGGGTTTCTTATCGTGAAAGAAAAAAAGAACCCTTCCTCTGTGAGTATGTTGGATGCGAATGAAGCGGTGGCCTCAGTGGCTTATCGCGCCTCCGAAGTCATTGCGATTTATCCAATTACCCCGTCGACAAGTATGGCCGAAGTCTGCGATGAGTGGTCTTCTGCGAATCGCCCCAATGTATGGTCGGATGTGCCTGAAGTGGTGCAGCTCCAGTCAGAGGGTGGCGTGGCTGGTGCCATCCACGGCTCGCTGCAGGCGGGCGCCCTATGCACGACTTTTACGTCCTCGCAGGGCTTGCTGTTGATGATCCCGAATATGTATAAGATCGCGGGCGAGCTCACTCCTTTCTGCATGCACGTGGCGGCCCGCGCACTGGCCACCCACGGGCTGTCTATCTTCGGAGATCACTCCGATGTGATGGCCTGCCGCCAAACGGGCTTTGCGATGCTGGCTTCCAACACCGTGCAAGAGGCGCAGGATATTGCTCTGATTTCGCATGCGGCCACTTTGAAGTGCCGCGTGCCCTTTATGCACTTCTTCGATGGTTTCCGCACGTCGCACGAGATTAATAAGATCGAGTTGTTGGATAATTCAGTCATCGAAGCGATGCTCGATACCGATACCATCTCACGCATCCGTGAGAATAGCTTGTCACCGGATCACCCCACGATTCGAGGCACGGCTCAAAACCCAGACGTCTTTTTCCAAGCGCGCGAAGCGGCCAATCCGTTCTACGATGCCTGCCCCGATGTGGTGGAGGCGGAGATGAATAAATTCGCTGAGCTGACTGGACGCCAGTATTCGCTCTATGAATACGAGGGTGCCGAAGACGCCGAAGAGTTAGTCGTGGTTATGGGCTCTGGCGCAGAGACTGCAGTCGAGACTGCCGCCTACTTAAACTCTCAGGGGCGCAAGACTGGGGTGCTGAAGATTCGCCTCTACCGTCCTTTGGATCTTAAGCGTTTGGTCGCTGCGATGCCTAAAAGCGTGCGGCGCATTGCGGTGCTCGATCGTTGCAAGGAGTCGGGCGCACTGGGTGAGCCTCTCTTAGTCGAAATGATGGCCTGCATCGAAGAGGCGCGCCAGGCTGGCCTCTTGCCCGATTCATTCTGCCCCACAGTCATCGGCGGTCGCTACGGCTTGGGCTCGAAGGACTTTACACCTGCCATGGTGAAGGCAATCTTCGATGAGCTCTTGGTCGAGCAACCAAAACGCCGCTTTACGGTCGGCATCGTTGATGATGTCACCGGACTCTCGCTCACTGTTGAAGATGATTTCGATCTTGAGAAAAGTGAAGTGATCCGCGCGGTCTTCTTCGGCCTCGGTTCGGACGGCACCGTGGGTGCTAATAAGAACAGCGTGAAAATTATCGGAGAGGGCACGCCTAACTTTGCACAAGGTTACTTCGTATATGATTCTAAAAAGTCGGGCGCAGTCACCATCTCGCACTTGCGCTTTGGTCCAGAGGTGATCCGTGCCCCTTATCTGATTAAGAATGCCAGCTTCGTGGGTTGTCACCAAGCGCAGTTCTTAGATCAATATGATGTGCTCGAATACGCGGCGCCGAAGGGCGTATTCCTGCTGAACTCGATTTACCCAGCCGATACGGTTTGGGAGCACCTGCCACGCACAGTGCAAGAAGCTGTCATCGAAAAACAACTACAGTTCTATGTGATCGATGCGTATAAAGTCGGACGTGCCGCAGGCATGGGTGGACGTATCAACACGATCATGCAGACCTGCTTCTTCGCGATCTCGGGTGTCTTGCCCAAGGATGAAGCGATTGCCAAAATTAAAGAAGCGATCGAAAAGACCTACGGCAAGAAGGGCCCCGAAATTGTGCAGAAGAATTTTGCTGCGGTGGATCAAACCCTGGCTGCGCTACAGCAGGTCGAGGTGCCTAGCGTTGCCAGTTCTACTTTGGAGCTGCCCCCAGTGGTGCCGGCCGAAGCGCCTGACTTTGTGCAACGCGTCACTTCAGTTATGTTGCAAAATAAAGGCGACTCATTGCCCGTTAGTGTCTTTCGCCCTGATGGCGTCTGGGATGTGGGCACCAGCCAATGGGAGAAGCGCAATATTGCACAAGAGATTCCGATCTGGGACCCTGCTGTCTGTATCCAGTGTAATAAGTGTGTCGAAGCCTGCCCACACGCTGCGATTCGTTCCAATTTCTATGATGCGGATGAGCTCGAAAATGCACCTGTGAGCTTTCGCTCCACCGATTTCCGGGCACGCGACTTCCCCGATAAGAAATTTACCATTCAAGTGGCACCGGAAGACTGCACCGGTTGCTCGCTCTGCGTGTCGGTATGTCCTGCCAAAAACAAGACTAATCCGCGCGAGAAGGCGATCAATATGCGCATGCAAAATCCGCTACTCGAAGAGGAACGCGCCAACTATAACTTCTTTCTCAATCTGTCTAAACCTGACCGCGCGACTCTGAAGGAAGATGTGAAATTCACGCAATTTAAAGAGCCGCTCTTCGAGTTTTCTGGAGCCTGCGCCGGCTGTGGCGAAACGCCTTATTTAAAGATGCTGACACAGATTTGTGGTGACCGCCTATTGATGGCCAATGCCACCGGGTGCTCTTCAATTTACGGTGGCAACTTGCCCACCACGCCCTACACCTGCAACGATGACGGTCGCGGCCCTGCTTGGGCGAATTCGCTCTTTGAGGACAATGCTGAGTTTGGCCTGGGTATGCGTGTTGCGGTCGATAAGCAGGTGGTCATTGCACAAGACTTGCTACGCGGTTTTTCCTCTAGCCTGGATGCCGAGCTGATCGATGCCATCTTGACGGCCGATCAATCCACCGAGGCTGGGATTGCCGATCAACGTGCCCGTGTGGCCGAACTTAAAGCCAAGCTTGAAACGCTGTCGGAGCCTAAGGCCAAGCGCTTGCTCGATGTGGCGGATTATCTGGTCGAGAAATCGGTTTGGATCGTCGGTGGTGATGGTTGGGCCTACGATATTGGTTTCGGAGGTGTGGACCACGTATTGGCTTCCGGTCGCAATATCAATATCATGGTGCTCGACACCGAAGTCTATTCCAACACCGGTGGACAAGCCAGTAAGTCGACACCGATCGGCGCGATTGCGAAATTTGCAGCTTCCGGTAAGGTGACCGGCAAGAAAGATCTCGGTCTGATTGCGATGAATTATGGTAACGTCTATGTGGCGCGCGTCGCCATCGGTGCCAAGGATACCCAGACTGTCAATGCCATCTATGAAGCGATGCGGCACCCCGGGCCTTCACTCATTATTGCCTACAGCCACTGTATTGCGCACGGCTACAATCTCGCCAGTGGATTTGATCAGCAAAAGCTCGCCGTGGATAGCGGTGCATGGCCGCTCTACCGCTACGACCCTGCACGTAATGCGCAGGGAGAGAATCCGCTCAAATTGGATTCGCGTAAGCCGAAGAAGCGGCTCTACGAATTTACCGATAATGAAGCGCGCTTCCGTATGCTTAAGATGAAAGATCCTGTTCGTGCCAAGGAGTTGGGCCAAGCAGCTCAAACCTTCGTCGACGAACGCTTCGAACTCTACGATCGCCTCTCACAGCCTTTTGAAACGGCTGATGAAGATGCAGAATAATTCACGTCGAACCCAACATCCACAGCTATGAACTTAGAAACTAAATACCTCGACCTCGACCTGAAGCATCCGATCATTGCGGGCGCATCACCGCTGCCAGACGATCTTGATAAAGTCCGTGCCCTTGAGGATCACGGCATCGCTGCCATCACGATGTATTCGCTCTTTGAGGAGCAGATTACACAGAACATGGTCGGCAGCGAAGCCCACCTTGGCAGTTATGAAAATTCCTTTTCCGAGGCGGCTTCATATTTTCCAGAGGTCGATCTATTGGATCGGGGGGTCGAGAATTATCTCGACCAATTGGCCAAGGTCAAAGCCGCTGTCAGTGTGCCTGTGATCGGATCACTCAATGGGACGCGGGAAGGGGAGTGGGTCAACTATGCCACTTTGATGGAAAGTGCGGGAGCCGATGCCCTGGAGCTGAATCTCTACTTCCTTCCCACTGATGTGGATGAGAGCTCAATTCAGTTGGAGGATCGTTGTATCCGCATCGTGGAGTCGGTCAAGGCGCGTATCACTGTGCCCTTGGCGGTTAAGCTATCACCCTTCTTCACTGCGCTGCCGCAGTTTGCAAAACGCCTCTCTGGTGCCGGGGCCGATAGTTTGGTCTGTTTCAATCGCTTCTATCAGCCTGATATCAATGCCGACGAGCTGGATATCAAACCGATGTTGGATTTGTCGCACTCTCATGAGCTACGTCTGCGCCTGCGCTGGCTTGCTTTCCTGAGTGGCCGTGTCGATACACAACTCGCGGTTTCCGGCGGTGTGCATACCGGCATTGATGCTGTGAAGGCACTGATGGCAGGCGCGGATGCGGTGCAGGTTGTTTCCAGCCTCTTAATAAATGGGCCAGAGCAAGTGACTGAAATGCTGGATGAGTTAAGTGCATGGATGCAGGAAAAGGAATACGCCTCACTCGAAGAGCTGCGTGGCTGTATGAATTATCTACGCTGTCCGGACCCGGATGCACTGGAGCGTGCCAATTACATGCGCGTGCTCAAGAGCTGGCGTAGCTAGTCAGCCTTCTATACAGGGCCCCTCACTCCATTTTCGTAAGTCGTTGATTTCTGTTCATGAGTGCGATTAGGGCGTCAATCTTTCTTTGATTCGAGCGTATAAAATCGGGTGCGGTTCGCTGTGGCTTGGCCTTTTTCCAGATTTTGAGTGTGACTCCGCGTAGTAATGCGAGGTTCGCGGCGGTGTTTCCAGTGCGGCAACGGCATTTATCCTCTAACAATGTGGCGTCACGCGGATGGTGGTTTTTGTTTTCGACGCTCCATCTATCGCGGATTTTTTGCAGGATTCTCGCGGGTGGTTCGCCGGCGCGGCTGCTCAGGTAGATGCGTTGCCCATTGGTTTGCTGGCCTGTTTTTTTATCGGTAGACTGGCGCCGGATTTCGGCAACTGACTGGATACAGGGGAAGCCAACTTGTATAGGCGTGACGGGGATGTGGCGCACGCCCCGGATGTCGATACGTCCGTGGCTTAACTCGGGGGCTGTGTACAAAAAGGGGGAGCCGACTGGCTCAATTTGCGGGTCGCTTCTTCGAGTGTGGTTTTCTGGTTGGCTTTGAGCTGCACGAGCACTTCACCACCGCGCCCTTGGACGACTTCACGCACGAGACTTTTATTCGAGTAGAGTGCGTCGCCACTGAGGGTTTTGCCTTCGAGGGCACCTTCAGGCAGTGACTCGATTAGTTGGGTCGTCAGCTTCTGTTCTTGTCCGTTGCCGCTGGCTGCGGCTTGGGCGACGGGGCTGCCGTCGGTCGCATCGACGAGCGAGACGATGGTCGCCAGATTGCTTGAGATCACCTTCCCGTCGATAGAGAGTAGCTCGGGTAAGTCGCCGTTTTCGTGTTGGCTTTGCAGCCATGCGTCCAAAGCCTCGGCCAGTTCTTTGGGATCGACCGCTGCGAGCACTTTGCGCCAACAACCCTCCCCGGGAGGCGGCACCACCTTGCGTGCCTGCGGGTTGGAGCGGAAGCCGAGGCTGGCTCTTTGGGGCGAGCTCAAGTCCTGGCAAAAGCGGAAGATGCCCGTCACGGTCGATTCGCCGCAGCACTGCGCCAATACTGCGGTCGCGAGCATCGCGCCGAGAGGAAACTGGCGGCCGCGCCGCGAGCGTGGGTCTTTGACCGTGCGTAGGGCTGCACTCAGACTGGCGGCTTGCTTGCCGGTGACTGGCAATACGCCCGGTGCGCGGGCTTTGGCGTCTTCGCCGGGTAAGAGCCGACTCGGGTCGCGAAGGCGCTCCAAGGCATCCTTCGCCAGCGGCTTGACCCATAGATATTTGGGGCGCTCGTTGTCTTGGTAATACTGCGGCGCTGACACACGGGCATAGCCTTTGGTCCGCCCAAGGCGGGTCCATCCCGAGGCATGATAGCAGGTGCCGTTGTAGCCTTCGGGATCCACGAAGGTTTCTGCCAGCAGGGGGCGTTTGTGATAACGCCTCTCCCATGCATCCGGCAAGGCTTTGACCGCCATGCCCAGGATTCGGCTCGCAAGATTCTGGGGGCGCGTTTGCGGTAATAAAAGGAAGCGGCTGTTCTGCACGATCCAGCCCAGGCGCTTCTCCCGCGTGCGGCCGTCCCAGCCGATATGACTCTCCCTGTCGGCCAACTTGCGGCTACAAGTCGTCCAGATCAGTAGCGCCACCGCTTTGCCCTCGTAGAGCACGACTTGGCGCAGGTGCCGCTTGCGCGCATCCGGACAACCAAGGTAATGGTGCTGGTCTAGTAGATCGACGTAGCTCTGAGCTTCGTCATCCGACCATTCGCGTAGCTCAAGGCTTCGCAGTGACTGTTCGGGGAGGGCTTCGATCCATGCTTCGATTTTCATCCAAGCTTAACATGTCCGGCTTTTTCGAAATGTCTAGCCCAAAATTTAAACACATGAATTACAGTGGATTAACTTTTTTCGATAATGTGCCCTGGCCTTCTATACGTTTTACTGGCGGGGCGTGCGCACTTTTTAGTGAGCGGCCTCGCCAGTTCGTTTTGAAGTCGCATACATACTTGCTTCTATGCCGCTTGAGGCTTTTACAAAGAAGCATGCGAATTCCAATTGAAGATGGCTTTGAAGATGTGCTGTTAAAAGCTGCCGTAGGACAGCGCTTGGGCCATGGAGCACTCTCTGTGCGTTCCGGACTCAGCTTTAAGGAGGTGCGCGCACTGCTGGCGGGCGAGTTCGATGTCGCTCATTTGCGTAAGGTCGCGCAGGTCCTCGGCTTGGATGCCGATAAGCTGATCTCGCTCGCTCAGGGGGATTGGTATCCGTCCACTGTCGATTTGCCCGGTTTGGAGTGCATTTGTATGCCCTTTCCAGAGGCCAGCTATCCCGACGCCACTGTCAATTGCTATGTCGCCTTCGATCAGAGCAGCCGTGATGCCATCGTGTTCGATGCCGGCACTCGTGCAGAGCCTATTTTAGAATTGATTCAGTCGCGCGGGCTTCATTTGCAAGCTGTGTTGATTACACATGCGCACCGTGACCATATCGGTGGTGTCACTGCCTTGTCCGAACTTGCCCCCGCTGGCCAGGTCTACGCACCCGCCAATGAGCCTGTGCTCGGTGCCAGCTTGTTGGAGCCTGAGGCTGAGCTGTCTGTCGGGAAATTTCAGATTAAAGCGGTGGAAACCAATGGTCATTCACGCGGGGCACTGAGCTATATCGTCAACGGACTTGAAAAGCAGGTGGCCTTTGTGGGGGATTCTATATTTTGTCTTTCGATGGGGGGGAGTCAACAGGGCTACCAGTTGGCCCTTAATAATAACCGCAACAAGCTACTCTCACTCTCTACCGATACCGTGCTTTGCCCCGGTCACGGTCCTATGACGACTGTGGCGCAGGAACTCGCTCACAACCCATTCTTCTAGGCGGC
>CEUD01117236.1_pt1 | contig 14157 bp, 13 predicted proteins | sample 356481 | NCBI WGS metagenome assembly CEUD01 (sample SAMEA2623314, study PRJEB7988) | marine metagenome | isolation source: saline water (ENVO:00002010), including | reverse complement strand
GCCCTGGTGGAGGAGCTGAAGAAGGCGGAGATTAAAGGGCTCCTTCCGAAGCCACATAAATGACTCAAGCCCGAGAGAGAGAAGTTCCCCCTAGAAGATGGGATCCCTAGCCATGGCTGCTCAGAACCCTAACTAGGTGGGTATGACCCACCAACGCGCGCGGCTATTTACCTCTGGAATGACACACTCAATAAGGATCTTTATGAATTTGAAGCACTCAGCTTAATCTTCCCCAAGCTTACTCAGGGTGATACCGTGCACGAAAAAACCTATAAATTGTTTACGCGCTTGAACGGGAGCAGTATACTAAATTTGGATGGTCTGAGGGCCGTCCCAGTAAAATAGGAGGATAGTCTCTTTTGAACAGTTCGAGGCTCCATGTTTTTCCCCCTTAGGGGTGTATGTCGATACCCCGTCCATGGTAGTTTTGACCCCTTGAGGTGACTTAACCTCCCCCTTGATGCAGTAGAGGAGTTGGTTGGCATCGGGATGGCTGTGAATTCTGTCTGCCACTCCCATTGGGAACTTTAGCAGTGCCATCATGGCCCCTGTCTCATTGTCTCTCCAGATCACCTTCTACTTCACGTCGGTGAGGTAGTAGCCCCTAGGCGGGTCCTCCCACTCAATCCCTTTAGTGTCCACCGTTATCATTTTCATTCCTCGTAGAGGTTATTTTGAAAGTTAGGGAAAAATCGTGGAAAAAGGTTTGTATTCCAACCGATTGTATTTCTGCATCTAATGGGAGTATTGGTTTTGGGAGAATAAAGGGCACCAACGAAGGGTTAAATGTGTTGAATGTGAAATGTCCGCCTGTGGTCTCCAAACTCGTGGAGAACTGGCTGAAGTTCCTGGGGAGAATGCCCTCCCTCCTCCTAGGTCAGTTCCTCTTCTCCTTAGGGGTAGTGGCCAATCTAAACGCGGGGCTTGGGGTGAGACCGTGGGACGTCCTCTGTGTAGGCGTGATGGGTTATACGCCGTTCACCTTAGGGCGGGTGGCCCAAGTTCTAAGTCTAGTTGTCCTGGTATTTGGGTGGATGTTGGGGTATCCCCCTGGATTCAGCACCGTCACCAACACATACTTTATCGGAGTCTTCATCGACCTCATTATTGTGTGGGACGTGGTCCCATTACCAACCAAAGCGTTTTTGAAACTGGAGCTTCTGATCCTTGCGATAGGACTCTTCGCCGCTGGGTCCCTCTTCTATCTTCGGGTGGGGCTCGGCGCAGGCCCCCGGGATGGCTTAATGATGGGTCTCACAGAAAAGCTAGGCTGCTCTATATCAAGAATCCGTGGGATGATGGAGCTAACGCTGGTCACGCTAGGCTTCTTGCTGAAAGGTCCTGTGGGCTTGGGGACTATAATTATAGCGCTGAGTCTCGGTCCCGCAATCCAGCTCGCGTTCAGAGTGGGGAGATTAGACTCTGAGAACACGGAACAACTGAGCTTTCCCCGGCTCGTAAGCGTTCTCAGAGGTCGCGGGGAGATCTAGTGTCTCTCCTAGACTGGAGAGACCATCAAAAATCGGTCTGAAAAAGGCACACTGATTCGTGGTGGGATATAGGGTCTGTTTTCAGAGGGTCTTTATTTCCTCTCCTTCCATCAGAGCGACAACGTTAAGATACTGAGAGATGCCAGATGTCCGTATCTTACGACCTAGTACCTCCTCTATCTGGAAGACCCCCGACGGGTTTTTCATGTGTACTAGAATGTGGACGGGCTCCGGATCCCCAGACTCGATCTCGACGCTCTTTATTGATAGCGCGGAAAGCGAGTGAATATCTACCTTTCCAGCGTTGTATGGCACCCGTGCCCTTCCCTCTGCCATGTCAGTTCCATCCCCAACGGTGATAGCGCCAGCCTCCAAACTTAAGCACTGGACCTCGGTGTGGTGGGCGAAAATGGAGTGGAGAGCCTCGTGCCTTATTCTGAGGGCGAGCTCCCCGTCGTCTGGGACCACTTTAGTAAGGAGCCTGTCCAGGATGGGGCGGGCGATATTACACCCGTGTATATGGTGATCAGCTCTGTGGATTGAGTTCCCGATATCATGGAGGTAAGCCCCACAAAGAACAATGAGACGCGCGTCTTCCTTGGAGATTCCGTTCTGCTCCGTGTTGCGCTCCATTTTCTTGTCTAAGAGATCGAAGATCTCCAGTGAACTGCCAGCAGTTATCCTTGAGTGAACGGCTCCATGGTCGTTATATCTCAGGCGGTTGACAGTCATCATGTTGGACATTTGGAGGCAGCCCTGGACCTCAGAGTCAGTCTCTAGGAGATCAAACATCTGTTTAACGCGGGGTTCTCCTAGATGGGAATAAACGAGTTCAGTGGTAACTTCTATCATATATATTCCTCCCTAATACTCAGACTCAGTGCAATAGACATAAAATACGCGTTGGGAGTTAGGGTTATGTTTTTCCCTTTGCTGGCATGCTGATAATAATGCGAGAGATTCAACCGTGGTGCGGGAGGTGGGACTCGAACCCACGGAGGACTAGTCCATCAGGACCTGAACCTGACCCCTTTGGCCACTCGGGAACCCCCGCAAGAAAGCCTAATGGGAAGACTCAGCCACGTGCCTAATATACGAAGTGGAGTCCATGAGGTGGACCTTGTCTCCCTCCCAATCCGAGGGCTTTAGCTTCGCGATCCACCCCTCCCCATAAGGAGACTCGTTGATCAGCTCAGGGCTGTCTAGGAGCTCATCATTCACCTCGATGATGGTGCCCCCCACGGGATTGTTCAGATCAGAGACGGCCTTTACTGATTCAAGCGCGCCAATGACTTCCATCAACTCTGCGTCTCCCCCCGCTTCAGGAAGTTCCACGTAAACGATCTCATGAAGCTGCTTCGAGGCATAATCTGTGACTCCTATGACCACGGTGTCGTCGGCCTCTAGTCTAGCCCACTCATGTTCCTCCGTATATAGGAGGTTCTCAGGTATATCAAACTCCTCGCTCATTGTTTATCCCTTTTCCATCCATATATAGAATCATCATAAAAAGGGTGAGACTTAACAATCTTTCCCTCCACAAGCTTCTTCCGGACACGGATCATCACAGGAGTCCCCACTTTACGATATTCGACGGGCACATACCCGATGGCTATACCATAACCTAGAGTAGGGGCAAAACCCCCACTCGTCACCTCCCCGATCACCCTCTCACCGTCACTTTCGAGGATATCATAGTGCTGCCGGGGCAACCCCCTGCCCACCATCTGGATTCCCACTTGGATCCGTTTGATGCCATCCGCTCGGGCTGCCTGGAGAGCCTCGATACCGATGAAACCCCCCTTCTTTTTAAACTTCACCGCCCACCTGAGCCGAGCCTCCAACGGGTTCGTGGTCTCCCCGATATCGCTCCCATATAGGTTGAGCCCGGCCTCCATCCTGAGACTGTCCCGGGCCCCAAGACCACATGGAACTGCACCAGCCTCCACGAGATCGTTCCATACCTTCAACGCTTTATCAGGCGAGCTCACCGGGCAGTCAAGAATAAAAATCTCGAATCCGTCCTCCCCCGTATAGCCCGTTCGAGCCGCCATACACTCCAGTCCAGAGATAGTAAGTTTCGCGATACTAAATCGAGCCACTTGAGAGACGTCCTCCCATGTGACCTTCTGAAGAGTCTCCACCGCTTTTGGCCCCTGGAGGGCAATCATAGCAATCTCGTCAGAGACATCTGTAAGCTTAACATCTAACTCCGAAGTGTTCTGCTTGAGCCAGTTAAAGTCCTTCTCTCGGTTCGCTGCGTTATAGACAATGAAGAAAGCGTTGCCCTCCCTTTTATAGGTGATAAGGTCGTCTACGATCCCAGCATTGGGCCTTAGCATCAAGGCATATAGGCCCTGGGAGGGCTTTAGCTTGGATACGTCATTGGTCACGACCCGGTTTACGAACCTCTCCACATCTGGCCCTCTAGCCATCGACCTCCCCATGTGACTGGTGTCAAACATGCCAACGCTGTTGCGTACAGCGTTATGCTCCGCGATGATCCCCTTGTACCAGACGGGCATAGCCCATCCCCCAAAGTCCACGATGTTACCGTGCATCTCGTGATAGGCGTAGATATGGGTCTTCATGAGCTCCAAAAGTAAATCCTCGCTACCCAATATGCACCGCACGGTTAAATCTGTTGTCTGAGAGCCGCTAATCCTCCATTTCAGGGGCCCGAGGATTTCCGGTACCCATTCTCCCGGTGCCCCTCCATGAGCTTCAAAAGGATCTCCTCGGGCCTGTTCTCAATCATCCTCCGGATCATAAAGCTGGTGGCGTTGTCCACCTGATAACGGGTGATGCTCCTATAGGTGGCCTTCCTCACGACCCTGAGTCCCTTCAACCCCAAGGATCTCTCCTCCTGTAGCTCCGCTGAAAACTTATACCTATTGTACTCAATAAGCCCCACCCCCGGAGGGAGGTTCCCAGGGCTGACGAGGCGCATTGGGGTGAGGAGATAGTTGTAGTTGCACCCCGTACAAAAGAACCCGTTCCTGAAGTCCCCTCGAGAGACCTTCACCTCGATCCCCCGTAATACGTTCTGTCTGACCTCTAGGCGCCGGGGGTCCACCCCCTCATCTGGGATGCCTTGGGGCCTTACGAATCGTTCCCCGACACCGCAGACATCGATGATATGGTGCTTGTCTAACTCGTGGATACGGCTTTGCCCGAACCTGCTGAGGGGAACCTCAGTGTCCACGAGGAAGCAATCCTGGTTGAGGAGGAAGGCTAGCCCAACCTTTTTGAGGAACGCGTGGAGGTCTGACTCACCCAGTCCCAGGCCCCCCTTCCTGCCCGGGTATCCACTCGATCAACTTTCTGCTTTGGAGGCCTCCTCCTCCCCAGAATACGAGACCCTCAAAGGACATGAGACCACCCTGCCCTGTCGCCCTCACAAGATCCACGTATTTCTCCAGATCCACCAAGCCCCTGTATCCCACTGACCTCACTATTCTAAAGGAATTTCCGTGATCAGCGTCCACATACACATAATCCAAAGTTTCCCGCCGCCATATTTTTCCCCACTATCGCGCACGCAATTCTGTAACCAGTCTTGGAAGGATCATAAGGGGGATCTCAAAGTTACTCGAGCATGCGAGTCTAGAGGAAGAGAGGTTCTCGCCTCATTGAAAAAGATAATATAAGAAAGGTCTGAAAAAATTGGCTCGACTTTATTCCCTTTTGGAGTTCATTTTGAGAAAACAGATAAGCATGGCAGGACTAAGGTCCTTCGATATAGTCTATGATGTTGAAGTGGCTGGGCCATGCAAGCTGGAAGATAAATACGGGTGATAAGACGATCTATATAGATCCCTACCAGGGGAAATACGAAGAGGAAGCCGATCTGATCCTCGCGACCCACTCTCATATAGACCACTGTGAGCCCTCTAAGGTCAACATGGTGAAGGGTAAGGAAACAGTAGTGGTGGCCCCCTCGGACTGCGCTGAGAAGATCGGGAGCTCCGTGAAGAGCCTGAAGCCCAGGGAGAAGGTCATCTATTGTGACGTGGAGATCAAGGCCGTTCATGCGTACAACGTTAAACGATTCCGATCTCCGGGGATACCTTTCCACCCCAAGGGACTTGGCGTGGGCTATATAATTAGGGCTAACGGGAAGACCGTTTACCATGTGGGGGACTCGGACTTCATACCAGAGATGAGGGGTTTCGAGGAGATCGATCTACTGCTCATCCCCAGCGGGGGGACCTATACCATGGACAACAAAGATGCTGCTGAGGCTGCCGTCGCCATCCGCCCTAAGAAGGTGATTCCTATGCACATCTGGGACACTGATCCCAAGAAATTCAAAAAGCACGTTCAGAAGGCCTCAGACGTCCAGGTCGTAATCCTGAGTCCTGGCGACACCTACGAACTTTAATCCCCTTTTTCCCTTATTCAGGGAACTCAAGATCCCAAACTCGCGTCAGATCCACTGATCCAAGGGAGGCTTGGCATTCGGAGGCAGGGGTGACGTATATTTTCTCCCCGCGAGCCTCTCCTTCAACTCATCTTGTGCCTTCTTCAAGAGGTCCCTGTCGGTCATTAGTTCCAGAGCCGCTCCCGCCATAGTCTTTGCTGCGAAGAGTAGACTCTTATGTCCTATACTCATCCCGGAGGTGGCGACAGTTGTCCACGAGTGGCCCGGGGTGCCGAGAACGACCGTTGTGGTACTGAACTCCATGGTGGGGGTGTTCCATGATACATCGGCGACGTCTGTACTACCTGCTGAAACATTCCCCTCGTTCCAAGGGTTGAGGATGTCTGTTACAAGATTCACGTCTACATACCTCTTCCATTCAGGGATCTTCCTCTTCCTGAGGCTGTCCATCTTCGCCTGCATGGGAACCACTTCCGCTATCTTAGCTGCAAAAGCAAGTTCTTCATCACTGTATGTAGGGGCCCCAATCTCACGCATGTTAGCAATCACAAGCTTGCTCAGGGTTTTGTTGGGCATCTTGTTGTAAATGGCCTTTTTGAATTCCACCTTATGGGTGGTTCCAGTCATGAGGGCAGCTCCCTCGGCTATTCTAAGAACCCAATTATATATGTGGTCCACCTGGTCCCTCTCTGGGGCCCTGATCAGATACCAGACCCTGGCGTAGTCTGGGACCACGTTGGGCTGATATCCGCCCTCCTCGATGATATAGTGGAGACGGGCCTTCTCAATAACGTGCTCCCTCATATAGTTCACCCCGATGTTCATCAATTCTACTGCATCTAAGGCACTACGTCCCTGCTCAGGACTCCCCGCTGCGTGGGCTGTCTTCCCGTAAAAATGGAACTTTACCGAGTTATTCGCGTTGCTGCTCTGAAGGCTGGCGGTGTTCAAACTATTAGGATGGTGGCTAAGGCAGGCATCGACCCCGTTGAAAACGCCGTCCCTCACCATCCAAACCTTGCCGCTGAGCATCTCCTCAGCGGGACAGCCGAAAAACTTGATTGTCCCGGGGACCTTCACCTTATCCATTGCTACCTTGACCGCAAGAGCCCCTCCGAGCCCAGAGACCCCGTGGATGTTGTGACTACAGCCGTGGCCCGGTCCACCTTCAATGAGAGGGTCCTTAACCGGGACGGCCTTATTGGAAACACCGGGGATGGAGTCATACTCCCCCATGATTCCTATAACCGGCCTCCCGCTGCCCCAAGTCGCCACAAAAGCAGTGGGTATCCCGGCCACCTCCATCGCCACCTTGAAACCTTGGCGCTCTAACTCGTCGACGAGGAGCTTTGCAGACTTTACCTCTACGAATCCTAGCTCGGCGTACTCCCAGATCTCGTCGCTGACCTCGATAAGCCTCTCCCGGTTCTGATCGATCCAGTCCCAGGCTGCTTGCTTCAAACCCGACATTGACGAATCTTCCAGAGTATGTTCAATGTACTATTTATTGACTGGTTAATCTCATTTACCAGATTTGCAGGGATCCATTTGGGGTAAGTATTCCTGAAATTTGGGAATCCTTTCAAGTGCCTCCGTCTTTGCAATTCTGAACGCGGGGTAATAAATAGTCCTTGAGGGTTCAGAGTGTTACGGAGATGTGAAACTTCATTATAATGTTCCCTATCAATCATGTCGAGCTCCGCGGACGCGGCCTTTGGGGGAGCAGTGTAGCAGACTAAAGGAAAAAAAAGCGGTCCTCTGAAAAGCGATTATAAACAACAGAGTTGTATCTCTTATAATGGGTCAATACAAGGCCGTGATTTTTGACCTTGACGGCACCCTCCAGGACTCCAAGATAGATTATCAGAAGATGATTGAGTGCGTGCGGGTGATCCTGATAAGAGAGGGCATAAATCAGAGCGCCATTTGCGACAAAGGTGGAGTCTATCGTATCATCCGCGGCGGTAGAGCCTCACTATTTGAACTCGGCGTGAGAGACAAGCGGGTCCAAACAGTCCTCGACCTGATGACCGAGGCCATGAATGCGACCGAGCTGGAAGCTGTGGATCGTGTAGAGCCAAAGCCCAATGCTCTCCAAACCCTCAAAATTCTCCGTCAAAACGGTATCCTAATGGGAATAGCAACCAGGAGCCATCGGGTATACGCCGAGAGATGTCTCGCCAAGATGGGGATGCGCAAATATCTGCAGGGGATTCTGGCCAGAGACGACGTGTCCTATCCAAAACCCGACCCTCGCCATCTGTTTGAAACCATATCCCTCCTTAACGTTAACCCTAAGAATGTGCTCTTTGTAGGAGATACAACCACCGACTTTGAGACAGCCCGAGCTGCCGAGGTGGATTTTATAGGCTACAGAAGGGATGATGAGTGGGGGCAGCGTCTCCTGGACGCTGGATGCACGGTAATGGCTGAAGACCTCCTCGAGGTTGCTGAGATGGCTCTGAAGTCAAGAAAAGGATAAAAAAAAAGTTGGGTGCTACCAGTCAGATTTCCTGTTGAGCCAGGCCTGGGTCTCAGGGAGAATCTCTTTCCAGGTTTTAATGTATTTCTTGGTCTTCTCCGCGAGCGTTACGGTCTTGTCGAAGCCTTGTTTCTTTATAAACTCCTGGATCTCCTCAGGATTCTTCCTCCTCGCTGGCCACTCTTGGACATTAGCAATCCTGAAAACGAACCGTGAATAGTTCGCAGCTGCGAGCCGGAGAAATTGCTGGTCTACTTTGTCGACGGTGTCATATTTCGTGTGGCCATAGCCCCTCCCTGTTCGGGTCCTCCTAGCCTCAGGGTCTCCCCCACTCCCGCAAGGTACGCTACTTAGGAAGAACGGCCAGTGGTCGCTGTAGGGGCTTATTTTCTGATCCGTGGGCATCTCAACGTTCATCTCGGCGGCCCATTGCCTGAGGAGGGTTTCGAGCTCGGGGAAGTTGTGGAATATCACCCCTTTCTTCCCGGGGCTCCCCCCTGAGTCGAGGTTGAGCATGAATCGAGCTTTGTCCATCTCGTTTCTGTGCCTTGCAACGTAGTTATAGGAGCCGTACAGACCGATCTCCTCAGCACCGAAGCAGATACACCGGACACGACGATTCAGATTTTTCTTGACTTTATTTAGGACCCTAGCGATCTCCATCACGGTGACGGTCCCTGAGGCAGGATCCATGGCGCCTTGGCTGATATCGTGGCCATCGTAGTGGCTCCCAACCACAACGTACTCGTCATCCACCGGGTCTTTTGGCTCCACGTCGCAGATCACGTTAAAGGTATCAACATCATAATTTGTGTCCGTGGTCCGGAGTTTCACGATGACCTCATCACTTCTCTCGGTGAGCCTCACGAGATAACTACCGTCCTCATAGCTGATCCCAACCGCAGGGATGACGGGACTAACTCCCCCCGTAGGGGGCCCGTAGGCTTGGTAGTGGTTCATAAAGATCCAGCCCTTGGCCCCCGCAAGGACGCTCCTCATATACTTTTCAGACCTGTGGAGGAATCGTTGTATCCCCATGGGGTTCCTACTTGTCACCAGCACAATGTTCCCGTCGATCTCATCCTTCCTGCTTTCGTAATCAGCTATGGCCCCGTCCCCGAGGTAGACTAGCTTCCCCTCGATCTCTCCTCCGAGGCTGTGGGGGAGGCTGATGACCTCGAACCTCTTCTTGATAGGACCTGTTACCCGGAGCTGGGCGGGTCCCCTCTTCCACCCTGGGATTGTGTAGGTCTCATAGTGGGCGTTCTTGAGACCATTTCTCTTTAGTTTCTTGACCATCCACTTGACCGAACCGAAATCCCCCTTAGTACCTGGGAAGCGGCTATCGTAGACATCACAAAGAACCTTGAGGTTGTCCATGGGCTCCGAGGAAGTATAGACCTCAGAGACAATCTTCTTGTCCACCTTGAGGTATGGGTTTTCCACTAGAATTACACCGGAACATAATCGCCCATATATGTTATAAAAACATCTGAACAGGACGTAAAAGAGGTGAAAAGGGAGTTAAATATGAAGGGCCTCCCGGTCTGGTTTACCCCCTCTTTCTAGTTTACGGATTACGAGTTGAAAATGTCTCCCCCGCGTGCGATGGTCCTTCTAGGAGCTAATTCTTTAAGGCAAGGAACGGAGTCTGGCTGGGAAACCTCTTGGAAATAATAATCTTCACCGACAACCCAATGGTTACGGAGACCCAACTGGTCATTGAGGAGCTTAAAAGTAGAAACATCCGGCACCGATTCTTAGCGCCTTGGGACATTGCCCTGCCGGAGCTCCAAAAACTTGATGCGGATATGGTCTATGTTCCCAGCAACATGTTCAATCGGGGCTCCACCTTCGAGCTCATCCACCGGCTACTAATCCTTCGGGAGTTTGAGAGTCAGGTAGGCAATATCGTGAACCCCGTGGATAGCATGCTCATCTACTCCAAGGGGCACTTCACCCTCCAGTTAAGCGACCTTGGTCTCCCCCATCCCCCGACCATTGTGACTGAGAACATAGGTAATGCCCAAGAATTCGCGTCAGGACTCCTCGACGCGGGTAAATCTGTTGTCCTTAAACCCATCTGTCGGGGCCGGGGAATTGGGGTGGTCAGGCTCGATAGGATCCGGAGTCGTAGCGATCTCCTTCAGTACCTCATGTGGTACAACAGATCTTTTGGTCAGGGCGTCTTCTATCTCCAGGAGTTCATTCCGAATCTGGGCTACGATGTGCGGTGCATGGTGGTGAACGACGAGGTTGTGGGTCGAGAGAAGCGGTCGAATCCCCAGGACTTTAGATACAATGTGAGCACAGGGGGTTTGGCTGAGGCCTTTGATGATCCCACCTATGATGAGATCTCAATAAATATCGCAGAGGCTGTGGACCTCAGGATCACAGGCATCGACATCCTTCCCACAGAAACTGGCCCATACCTTTTGGAGGCGAACTGCTTCCCAGGATATACCGCCCTTATCGATGCCACCGGTATCCCTGTCCACGCTAGAATAGTGGATTATTTCCAGAGCCTCATGACTAGGTGACCGGTGTCCAAGCCGTTTGTCCCACCATCAAGATTAAGTAGTTTTCTGATCCATTCAAGGGAGGGGACTAGTTTGGCCCCGCGTTCCGTCCACGGCTAGTGCACAGAGTCACAAAAGAGGAAGGTAGAAGGACACAGCATATGATGGAGATAGGGAAAAAAATGGATAATGGAACCCAGTCTGGGCAGAATGGCGAACGGGAATTTGTTATGGTGAAGCCTGACGGCGTCCATAGAGCGCACGTTGGGGACATCATTACCAGGATAGAGAGGGTCGGACTCAAAATTGTCGCCATAAAGATCCTTCAGGTGACCAAGGACCAGGCTGAGAAACACTACGCAATCCATAAAGACAAACCTTTCTACAAAGGGCTCATAAAATACATCACAAGCGGCCCCTCTGTTGCGATGGTAGTGGAGGGTCGGAATGCAGTGAGTCATACCCGGAGGCTTGTCGGAGCCACTGATCCCCACAACGCCAATCCTGGATCTATCCGTGGGGATTATGGTCTAGACATCGGGAGAAACATAGTTCACGCGGCGGACTCGGTGAATAATGCCAAGATTGAGTACTCGATCTACTTTGACGAGGAGGAATTGATCGCTTACACCCGGATTGACGAGTCCCAGCTCTATAGCTGAGACGCGAAATTAAGCGTCGGAAAAGGGGTACTTTCTTTCCAGCGCCTCAACTTAGATGACGACGACAACGTTCGTCATCGCGATGCCGTGGATGAAAAGGCAAGGATACGCCCTTGAACGCTAAATATTTCTGAGCGTTTTTCCGGTGATAAAAGTTATATAATCTCCCAGTGAGTTTGTATCAGGTAACAGTATTGAATTGTCCAGTATGTAGTGGAGTTGCTCAAGCGACTGGTAAAGAATTTAAATTCGGGGTTTTCGATGGGAAGCAGCATAAGTGTCCAATTTGCGGTAAAATTTTTAATGCCTTTTACAGGGATGGCAAATTCACTCACACGGTGCCCAAGTCTAAGAAAGACTAGGGACCTTTACCTCTTTGTTTACGCGTTTGATTAAAAAGGAGTTTACAAAACCAAGTATTCAATTTGGTTAAGAAGGGTAACAGGGGGCATCTACAGATTATAAGTGTGAAGCTGGAATTTGTGCGATTAGAGGGAGCTCAAATCATGCAAACGAAGTCTATTGTTCTACATCTGAGTCAGAGTAGTAAAATATCCTTTCATGCTCAGATTTGTCTCTATTTATAAGGAAAGACCTAGACAATTCGCCCTGTTTCCGGGACTCATGTTCTCTGTGCATGTGTTGGATATTAGAATTTGGTTGATTTGGGGTTATTTAGTTCCGATTTGATTATGGAGGTATTGTTCTTTTATATATGCGCGTGTTTTTGTGTTATTGTGTTTTTAGAGAGAAAGTAAGAAAGAGGGGGAAGGTGTGTGGGTGAATAAGCTGTTTCCCCGCCCCTAAAGATATAAAAGCGAGGATAAATGTCCAATTACGAACTTAGATAGATTCGAGGAGGCGAGACATTGAAAAAAAAAGCTCGACTTAACCTAGTAAAGATTAGGGACTTCCTGATGGAGGATATTGGGCATGGAGACATAACCTCATCCTCCCTCATCGGAGCGGATCAGATGGCCAAGGCACGGCTATTTATCAGGGAGGCTGGTATTGCTGCAGGACTCGAGGAGGCGGCAATGATTTTCGAGCTCCTCGGATGCGACGTCATTACACACGCCTATGATGGAGAGAGCGTTAACCCGGAGAAAATCCTTTTGGAGTTAGAGGGTTCGGCTAGAGCTATATTGTCTGGGGAGAGAACCGCCCTCAACATCGTGGGTCGAATGGCTGGGATAGCGACCGCAGTAGCGGAGGCCCAGAAAATCGCAAATGAGGTGAACCCCTCGGTAAGGGTTGCTGCCACGCGGAAAACCCTTCCAGGGCTGAGGGAACTCGACAAAAAAGCCGTTTTACTAGGGGGAGGAGATACCCATCGGTTGCGACTCGATGACTGTGTTCTCATCAAAGATAACCACTTGAAGTTAGTCCCTTCTATCACTGATGCCGTTAGGAGAGCCAGGAAGGGGGTGAGCTTTACAAAGAAGATCGAGGTAGAGGTAAGAAGCCCCGGTGAAGCTGAGGAAGCGGCAGAAGCGGGGGCCGACATAGTCATGTTCGACAACATGAGCCCGAGGGAAATCCGTATATGCTTCGGTGTACTGAAGAAGAAGGGACTTCACAAAGGTAGGCTGTTCGAGGCGTCCGGAGAGATCACCCGCGAGAGCTTAGCCAACTACGCCGGCTCAGGAGTGGATATCATCTCAATGGGAAGTCTCACCCACTCCGTGAGGAGCCTAAACGTCAAATTAGAGATAGAGATGGTTTAGAATGGAACTCAACACGATCCAGAGCAAAATAGTGGCGCTAAAAGAGGAGAAAAACGCACTCCTCCTCGCCCACAACTATCAGACAATCGAAATACAGGAGGTTGCCGATTTCGTGGGGGACAGCCTAGAGCTCTGCCGGAAGGCCCAGGGCGTAAAAGACCGGGACCTCATCGTCTTCGCCGGTGTAGACTTTATGGCAGAGACTGCATCAATCCTCAACCCGCAGAAGAAGGTCGTGATCCCTAGCACCAAGGCGATTTGTCCTATGGCCGCAATGCTCCCACTTAAAATCCTTAAAAATATGAAGAAAAAATACCCAGGGGCACCCGTGGTGCTCTATGTGAATACCCTTGCTGAGGCGAAGGCCGAGGCCGACGTCACATGCACATCAGCAAACGCCTCTGAGATCGTGGCCCAATTAGAAGGGGATACCGTCCTTTTCGGGCCAGACGTAAATCTGGCCTGGTACGTCTCCCAGAAAGTTCCAGGAAAGACGCTTATCCCTGTACCGGATTACGGGCATTGCCGCGTCCACCGCTTCCTGGGAGATGGCTCCGAGGCCATGGAGCTTAAGAAGAAATATCCCGACGCCGAGCTTTTGGCTCACCCAGAGTGCGAGCCGGAGTTCCAAAAGAAGGCTGATTTCGTCCTGTCCACAGGGGGAATTTATCGGCGCTGCCAAAAGTCCTCGGCCAAGATATTTATAATCGGTACAGAGGTCGGGATGGTAGATCGCCTTACGAGGGAGATCCCAGGTAAAACCTTTCTCCCTGCAAAGAAATATTCTGAGTGCGCCTCCATGAAGAGGATCACCCTAGAGAACATATTCTCCTCTATGTTGAACGAGGCCCCTGTCATCCACGTTCCCGAGGAGATCGCAGATAAAGCCCGAA
>CEUD01125591.1_pt1 | contig 14165 bp, 10 predicted proteins | sample 356481 | NCBI WGS metagenome assembly CEUD01 (sample SAMEA2623314, study PRJEB7988) | marine metagenome | isolation source: saline water (ENVO:00002010), including | reverse complement strand
CCGATGTCCTTGTGCTATCTGTTACCGATGTCTTTGTGCCGCGCCCCTTCTGCTATCTTGGGGGATTCCGGGAATGTTCCTCTGCGTGCCGATCACAGTGATCATCATGATCATCTGCTCCTACTTCCCCACGACCCGCCCTCTGGCTATTCTTCTGTCCGGAAATGGAAAAGTCGCCAGTGGGTTGAAGAAGGAGTCGGTGGAAACGTAGGGGCTTCACTTGTGAAGACCGCAGCGTTGTAGGTCGCAGCTTAGGTTCGGCGGACGTCATAAATGACGCCCCTACGTTTCGACCACTGCAACTCCTGTTTACACCCGCATCCGCACCAATTTCTCTAACTGACTCTACCCAAACTACCTCAGACTACCCATACATGAAGAAGCTCCTAGCCGCCAACCGCAGCGAGATCGCTGTCCGTATTTTCCGCTCCGCGACTGAACTCGGCTACCGCACCGTTGCGGTTTACGCCGCCTAAAATGTCAAGAGCTAGGATTTGCAAATGCTTCACTGGGAGAGATTCCCGGAACTTACCTTCTTCTTCATGAGTTGCTCAATCTGGTGATTTGAGCCTGCGACCCCGATCATATGGCCAGTGGCTAGGTTGATGGCGACTGTCCCATAGCCATAATAATTCTCGACTGGATTGCAGCTGGCATACAATTCCCCTTGGCCGAGATCAATTCTGACGTTTCTTTCATCTACTTTAAAAATCTTGGCTCCTCCTCCTGATTTGACAAAAAACGCAGTATATATCCTAGCAAAAACGGGCCCCGATACAGACGACGCTTTTACGTGAACCGTCGCTCCCTTCAGCCTGACTTTTTCGGTTTCTGCGCGAGCAGTGGCTGTAACCGTCGTTTCTACGGTGATCCAGTCATAATCCCAATACACGGAACTTGAAACATTGACATCAATTAAGGTTCGGCCGGTTTCTCTGATGATTGATTCGTCGTTTGTTCTGGCAGTGGTGCAGCGCAGTGAGATCTGGGTCACATTTCTTCCCGGCAGGTTCAGCTGTGGGTTTTCCTTTGCCCATTGCTTGAAGTAAGCTTGATCCTTTTCACTAAATCGGGATTGCGGTAAGGAAAATTCCTTTTTGTCGGAATCACGAACCACAGTGACCGTATTGCCTTCCACTTGAAGGATCTGACCCTCGAAACTGGCACCGTCGTTCGAAGTAAACGTGTAGGAATGGCCGGCGGTATTAAGTGTTAGCGCCAACAGAATCAATTTGAGAAGATATTGCCATTTTTTGCATCGAATCTTAGTTTTGTTAATCTTTGTTACTGCTAGGATCATGTTAGACGGATCGTAAAAAGCTAGTGGTTTGCGTAAGCTGTGTTCATGGAATTTTCAACGTCATCCTCTAAAGCGTGAATATTATGTAAATTTTGCTTGCCTCAAGATTATTCTAACGGCGGTGTATGTTTGTGAATCAGAGCGCGCGTAACCCCAACGAGATCGGCAATGCGTATTACTACGCTCAGAACGGTCATGCCTATGGGCCATACAGTTTAGCGGATTTGAGAGGCCTGCTATCTTCTGGACGTATTGATACTAAAGTCCTAGTTGCTGCCTCGGGGGATGAAAAATGGTTGCCTCTACATTCTCTGCTGGCTGTGGCTCCATACCCTGCAACAAATACCGTTCATAGGCAAGATCGCCGACCAACAGGCTCCCCGAAGGGACTTTTTTCCTTCCTTGACTGTATTTCGGGGCTGCCTCCCGCCAAGTCGTTGCCTTGGAAGGAAATCTTCAAGAAGAGTTTTGCCGTGAATTCCGAGGCGGATGCCGAAGCTGTTCTATTATCTGGGAATAGTGGACAGTCTGTCCCTTGGGTCTTCTCTAGGGTGCTAGTTGGTGGCCTTCTTTCGATGGTCTCTTTGTTATGGGCGCTGGAAACGTTTGAAAATCTCAAATTGATCCCAGGCTTCTTTTTCGTCGGTTGCGTCACGGTTCCGGTGGCCACTTTGATTTTCCTCATGGAGTTGTGCAGTGCGTCGCAGCTCAATGGGTATCGTGTGGCGAAAGCCGTCGTTGTCGGGGGGCTACTGTCGATTATTTTCACTCTTGTTTTGAATGACTTACCGGTTGTTTCGAGCTTTACCTTTACTCCCATGCTCGCAGGCCCCGTGGAGGAGACTGCTAAGTTGGCAGCTGCAATGTTTATTGCCCGTAATTGGACTAGAACTCGGCATGTGCAAGATGGACTCGTTCTCGGTGCATCGGTAGGTGCGGGATTTGCAATGATAGAGACGGCGGGCTACATTTTTGAGAGCTTTTTGTTGATTCATGATTCTGGTGTAGCCTTGGACTGGTATGGAGCTGTAGGCACTCTGTCTTTGAGGGCGATTATGTCCCCGTTTGCGCACGTTCTATGGGCCGCAGTGGTGGTCGGTTCGCTTTGGTATTCCAATCGGGGTTCAAGTAAGCAAATTAAAGGTCTCTGTTCTCATGTGTTCCTCAGGATATTCATTTTTATCGTTGGCCTCCATGCGATTTGGAATAGCCCGTTCCTGCTTCCCTTCACGGACTCATTCACTGCGGTGTTCGGCAAGTTTGCCATAATCGGTGCGTCCGGTTGGTACGTGTTACTTCAATTAAACAATGTGGACACTCACGATGCCCAACAAGGAGATCAATTATGACTGATAGCGAAGAGATAGAAGATTCAAAAAAAGAAAAGAGATCGATGCTAGACGGATTGGAGGCACAAGCATCAGGCGCTGGGAAGACCAACAAGTCTTCGGCGGGCGATGCTTCATCGGCGGGCTGGAAGTCCGTTTCATATCTCGACCCAGGCCGTTCGAAGACTCTATTCTTAGGGATCGTTTTCACCTTGATATTTTATGTCTTGGTTTACGCTTTGGGGGCTTCGATCTCCAATGAGCGAATAAAGGGCGTGTTCGATATATTTTTGAAGCCGCGGAATCTCATCGTCGTAGTGCCTGCATGTGCTCTGTTCTTCTGGGGAATCGCCATCCTGATCATCAAGCGGCTTAGGCTACGAAAGCAGAAATCAGCCCTCGCCTTTTCGATTATTCCTCAGGATCCGACCTTTGTTTTAAACGCTGAAACGGCCAAGCTAGTCCTTGGGCGTTTGGAGAAAACGATTAGTGATCCCGATCAATTCCTGCTCCTTCGCAGAATCCGCATATCCATCTCCAACTTGAGGAATCTCGGTCAAGTGAGTGATGTTTCGGAAATTCTCCGGGCGGAGTCCGAAGAGGACGTTGCCCGGCATGAAAATTCATATGCTCTAATTCATAGTTTTGTTTGGGCAGTGCCGGTTCTAGGATTCATCGGGACGGCGATCGGACTGAGCGTGGCGATCGGTGACTTCGGAAGTGTTCTGGCAGGAGCGAACGACCTCAGTGCAATTAAAGAGTCCCTAGGATCCGTGACCTCAGGCTTGGGCACCGCCTTCGAGACAACGCTCGTTGGCTTATTTTTAGCCCTATTCCTTCAAATGTTGGCCGCTATTCAGGAAGACGAGGAATCGAAGTTTTTGAACGATTGTTCCGTCTATTGCCAGGAGGCCATTGTTTCTAGGCTTCGAATTTCCTCAGAAAAATAGGAAACCATCACTGTGCCACGATCACGACCAAAGATTCCATTCATGATGTTCCAAGACGTCATTATGGCGGTCTTTGGTATATTGATCCTGCTTGTCATTTACCTACTGATTAACGCCAAGGTTTCGGATATCGAGTTCATCGAAGCACTCGATGAAATGCGCCAAGAAAAGGCTAGCTTGGGTGAATCAGTCGAGGAGGAAGCCGCACGGCAAACGGCACTCTATGATAACTCGATAAAAGCCATTCAGAGCCGGGAGAATCTTGAGTTGCGCAAACAAATCGAGGCCAATGCAGGACAAATTGCTCAATTTGATCAGGAGATTGAGCGTCTGGCCGAAGAGGTTGAGGTAGGGTCAGGAGAATTGTCAGACACCCTCTCAGAGCGCTTTGAAAATCACTCCGGGGTGGTGCGTGCGCGTGAAGAAGTCATCAAAAAGCAGTCGGAGATCGATGCGCTTGAAGAATCAGTAGAGAAAGCGCAATTGGAGGCCGAGGAAAGCCAGCGCATTATTCAAACCACAGAGACCTATCTGGAAAAGCTGGATAAGCAATTTAGAGTCGAGATCGACGAGTCTTTGGCGGGTGAAAGCGTCTATTTGGTTGATTTTGGCGGGCGTCAGATACGTACCTTCCGCGTTTACGACGGCGAGCAAACCAAAGTAGAAAGTGGCACTTCCGCCAGATTGCTTGAAACGATTCAGACCGACCCTGAGAAGAAGCGTGTCTTTTTCTTTGTGCGACCAGGTGGGATCACGGATTTTAAGGAAACGTTGCTAGCATTTCGGGAAAATGGTATTCCAGTCGGCTACCAACCTGTTCCTAAAGGGGAAGCGCTGGTTCTGACCAAGTTTCCGGATGGAATCCCAGCTCCGGATGCTAGTTCCGGCACTTCTAGTGGTGCCAATGGATCTGGAGGCTCCCCCGGTTCAGGAGAGGGGAGCGTTGCAAGTAATTCTTCTGGTGCAAATGGAGGAGTCGGGGAGTCAGCCCCCGGATCACCTTTATCCGATTCCTCTGAAAATGCGGCTTCTGCAGAAGCGGAAAATACCGAGGGCGCTGAATCTGCCGCGCCAGAAGATGCGGATGCAAGGGGAGAGGATCAGGTTAGCCCTGACACTGACCGCGGAGAGGCTCCATTAGATGACGCCGATGCATCGGCAGAACCCACATCTAATATATTTATTGATAACTTTTTACTCATTCTTCTGCTGGTAGTGATTGTTGCCATCATTCTATTTCTGATATTGAGAAGCTCTAAGCGATGAAGCGAAAGAATCAGGACAGCATGGGACTCATGATCGACACTATGTGCAATGGTGTCGGTGGTTTGGTCTTGGTAGCCATACTGATTGTGTTGGTGAGCATGAGCGAATCACCTTCTTCCGCAGAAGGACAGATGCAGCGTAAACAGCTGGAAAATGAAGTCGAGGCTCTGAGGATACAGGAAGACTTGCTGCGCTCGGAAAACGACAGAATGTCTCAGAATGATTCCGACTTGGAAGCGGATTTTGCTGAAACGATTTCCGCCCGTGAATTAAAAGAGCAGCTTTCTCTGATCGAACGGAAGAAGGCCGCGATTAAAGACATGGAAGAGCGACTTGAGCAGATCCGGCTGGACTCGGAAAGAGCGGCAGTTGCCGATCCGGGGCAGTATGTCGCGGAGGAATTGAAAGCTCTCAACGGCCTGCGCAACGAAGTCGAACAGCTAGAAGACCAGCTCGCACGGGCGAAGGGAAATTTGGAAGCACTGAAAGAGAGATACAGCGAGCTTCTCTCCGAGGTCGCAGAGAAGAAAGAGCTCAAGAGCCGCACACTGAAGACGCCTGTGGAGCGCCGGTATTCGCGTTACGATTTTATTTATGTCCGCTACGGGAAGTTCTACACCTTAGCCGATGAGGATGCGTTCACACCCGGCAATCAGTTCGAAATTCTTGGCCGGAATGAGTATGCTGTGCGTTTTGAGCCCAAAAAGAATGCGGGTGTCTCGCTAGATTCAAGGGAACTCCGCGCATTCCTAGAGTTTTCGAAACGCCGAGGGGGCACTTGTATGGTCGGGTTCTATGCGGACTCCTTCGGTCTGTACTTGCCTATCAAGAAGATGATTGACGCATATGATTTGCCGTTAGGGATTGATTTTTACACAGATGCGACCCCCCCGGGGTTTACCACCCAGGGCGGGACTGAAATAATGGGACAAGGACAATGATATTTTCTAAAAAAATACACAAGGAATGGGGCATCGTAGATTGCTCAAAAGGCACCTTAACTAAAGTCGAGGGCGAACCCTTCATCGTGGGCAACCGGGATGGCGTGGATCTCCGAATCGACGGAAGCCCGGCACTCACTGGCGAGTGCGCATTTTCCCTGCAAAAGAAGGGCTCAGCATTGGCGAAATGCGATGGGCAGCTCTTCATCGATGAAAGATTTATCGCCGAGCGGGAACTCCAGCCGGATGAGGACTACGCGCTGAGGATTGGAACGAATCTGTGCTATCTCTATGGCGGCGATTCCATCTCTGCGTGGTTTGCCTCGATGGATCTGAATGCCTGGTGGATCATTGATTCGGACAGTGAAGCGGTCGAAGGTCCGTTTTCCTTAGAACAGGCCAAAGAAACGGCCAAGCGTATGTCACTGGGTGATGGTCGAAAATACCGTATTATGCCGGTTGGGACGACCAAGGCATTCGACATTGAGCCTGTGCAGGCGACTGAGGCTCCCAAACGTGCAAGCCAGGTTGTGAATGATGCGCTATCCGAAGATGCGCTTTTATGCCCACATTGTTGGGTGAAGTTCGAGATTGGCGATATGATGCATGTGGCCATGCACGATGAACTGAGGGGCGATCCCATCATGGGCGAGGATGCCGCGCAGAGGTTCCTAGCCACGAATTTTGACGACGATGGGAATGCCCTCGATCCCATGGGCTTGCCATGCATGGACACGGCCTGCCCTCATTGCAGGAATGCATTGCCGGTAAACTTCGTCAGTTCGAAGTATAACATCCTTTCCGTCGTTGGTAATGCGAGTGCGGGGAAATCCTATTATCTGGCGGTCATGTCGCGGATTTTGCCACGGGTTTTGATCGGCTCTTACGGCATGCGCATGCAGGACGCCGACCCTACCGCCAACGCGCCGCTGACTGCAATGCGCAGCCGCCTATTCGGAGGTGCCAACGCCGACGAAGTGGCTCTGGATAAGACGCAACTGGGTGGTGCCATGTATACCGAAGTCTTCCGGCACGGGAAGCATGTCAGCATGCCGCGCCCATTTAGTTTTCTTGTGGAAGGCGACGATGTGGACGGAGAAGCGGAAGGACTCATTTTCTATGATAATGCAGGGGAGCACTTTCAGCCCGGGATTGAATTGCAGGATTCACCCGGTGCCTTGCACGTCGCGTATTCCTCTGGAGTGCTCTTCCTTTTTGATCCACTTAGAAACCATGACTTCAGGCAGCTTCTGGCCGGACATAAAGACCCCCAAGTGGAAGCTCCGATGAATGATATCCAAGCCGTGATTCTTTCCGAGATGCGGACTCGTATCGCCAAAGTGTATGGTCAGGCCTTTGATCGCCTCAACCGTAAGCCGTTCGCCTTCATCCTGGGCAAGCTGGACGCGTGGGAGCACCTTTTGGAAGGTGAGCTGGTTCCCTACCTTTCCGAAGGTAAGCTGGATAAGTCAGCGGTGGATCATAATTCCAAGATGGTGCGCGACCTACTTATGCGCGTCTGCCCCGAAGCGGTGGCCAATGCCGAAAGCCTGACTAAGGAGATCAAGTATTTCCCCGTCTCCAGCTTCGGGCATACCCCGATTCTCACGGAGTCGGGCAGTATCGCCCCGGTTCCTAATAAGATCGCCCCAAAGTATGTAGAAGTCCCGGTTTTATGGCTGCTGCAAAATCAATTTAACACCATCTAGCTTTGGCCGACCAACTCATATTTACCAGCTCTGTCAGAGGCATCAAGCCGGGTGCCAGTGGCTATTGCACTGTCCTGCGGAGTCCCGGCATCCGCTCTGCGCTAGAACAGGCCTTGGAGAAAATTTCCGTTTTCGAGCATGGGCGGTGCAATCAAGGGCGCATGGTGTATACCTGTCGGAAGCTGGAGATACGGGATAAGACCTACTACGTGCTTTCTAGAATCAGTGACGCCGGAAAGGATTACACGGGGCGCACAAATTTCCTAGCGCACCACTTGGCATTCTCAAAAGAGGAGCTGCCCGACATGTCTCCAGCGGATTTGCTCCTGCACTGGCCGAACTGGTGCCAGCAATGGACAGGCGATCCCAGAGAAGAACCGGTGGATCCGGGCAGTTTCAGTGCGATCATTACGACCAAGCCGCCCGTGCGCCTATGGAAGGAACAAGCAGCAGGCGTGGACGGTGCGGTCAAACTGGCCAGCGATTCAGGCACTTCATTCATTTTACGCTCAAATAGCGCCTCCGACGAATTGCTGCTGCAACTGATTGCGGAGGTATTCGCAGTCCGGAAAAAGTTCAACAAGTCATCCACGTATGCATGGACGACGACATTCAGTGTCGGCCTGGCTGTGACAGGCAGCGCGAAGAGTTTCAAATGGCTGGCATTGAGGGCATCCGACGATTACCCCTTATCTGGCGCAGGAACGGTTCTAGACCTCGATTCGACGTTGCCCGGAGCGTCCTCAGCGAACGAGGAACTCATCGCGATTGCTCGGGAAGGAGAGTACCGTCCGCCACCTATACCGATTCCACTCACCCAACAGGAATCCCCCGCAGAGCGATCAATCCCAATTCAAGGGGCTCGAACGCCCCAACAGCCTGCTAGCCCTCAGAAGCTGAGACTGGGGCGACGTAGTTTCCGAAGTCCAGCTCCTCCAGCGGGGCATGCGACCAAGGTTCGAAGCAAAAAGAAAGGTGTATTCGTGCTTCTCGCTTGTGCGTTGGTAATCGTTCTTTTTGCCGCTGTTCTTGGGATTTACCAGACGCAAAAGATGCCTGGTTTGAATGAAAATTATGAACTTCATTTTGATAGTATGCTTGAACTAGACGACCAGCGAAAGGCAGACAGTTTAGATCCTAGGTACGCGAATGAAGCAGAAGCTGTTTTTACGAGAATGTATCAATCGCTAACTCCAGATAGCAGCTTGTCTTTGGGGGAGATGCTAGAGGAAATGGATGAAATTCATTGGAACTTAATCTCGAAAAAATATGATCTGAGTCAGAGGGATAACGCTCAGAAGGCCTTTGAGAAATTACGTGAGCATCTGCTAGGTCGTGAAAAAAATGAACGGATTTTAGCTACAAATCCGTCAGAAAATGGGGATGACATATACGATAGCAAAACAGAAGAACCAAAGGTAGTGCCTGTTGTGCCATCTGATTTAAAAGCAACTCCAGAGAGACCGTTAGATTTGGAACAATATGCCCAAGTCATATTGTGTACGTCCGGAGAAAAAGTTCCTCTGGATGAACGTGATTTTAAATTGCGAATCAAAAGAACTAGAATCGCGAATTTAGACGGCATTAGAGTAGCCCTGCGCTACGGCGATTTTGATGGGAGCCAAGAAGGTAGAAGTATGATTGACCCTCAAAAGGAGGTTTCTGCCCAGTCGAAAAATTCGGCAATCCATGTGGACTATACCAATCGTAAGATGCCGGATATGGTAATTATTATAGGTAATCCCAGTGGTCATCCGCTTTTGATTGGTGAATTTCCGCTTAAGCAACAGTCAGCAAATGCCGCCCTAGATCTTTTAGAGGATATTTTTAAAGTCGAACAGTTGCAAATGTGCATCGTCGATGCGGGAGATAAATCATACAGTCGTTCGTCTCAGCCTGAAAAACCGAGGGGAGGGTCTAGACGTACAGATGAAGAAGAAGTTGATGGCTTTTTATTTAATACTATGGCCAAGGATATCGGGTCTGAACCCGTTGCCGAAGGTATGCTTGCCGATTTCAGTAAATGGGCATCGATCAAAATAATTAAGAAGCTGGAACAGTTAGTTGATGAAGTAGAGGGGCGTAGGAAAGAATCTGATGATAAGCCGACCCAAAAAAAACTAGATACGGTGGTAGATTCCTATCGGAACCTAATCAGCATCGTAAGAAAAGAAAAAACGATACAATCCTATTTCGTCGCCTACGAGGGTGAGTTAAAGCGGATCGAGAGTCTGAAGAATGAATTAAGTGGTGATGCTGCAAAGAAGCCATTAAATAAGGCTTATGATGAACTTCATAATGACACAGACATGTGGCCGGGTTTGATGATCGAGAGTGAAAACGGAACTGCCTACAATGTTACTTGGAGCGAAAAAGAGTGGGGGTTGGATCAATCTAGTAATCCAAAGTTGCTGAACAGGCGCCCTGTGGGAGACCTTTTCCAGTCCCTCAAAAGCCATATAAGTATACTAGAAAATGAGGAACAAATTCACGATCAATTTCAGCAATTTGAGGACGCGAGAAAAGAGTTTTTCGAGGATTCGCGCAAATGGAAATCAATTGAGTTTAAGCAAAATGGACAGGTGATCGCTACCGCTAAAGTAAATCTATGAACGAACACATACGAATCCGCCGCGTAGTCGAGGGGCTGCGAAGCCACTTAAAATCAAAGGATTTCGGGGACGAATTTCGTTCATCGATCGCCAGCTACAATAATAGTTGCCGACAGCTGAAGCAACGGCTGGAGCAGGTGGATGCCATTCTGCTCTCCGGAAACGTGTCGGGTGCGCTCAAGATGGCGGAGACGGATCCTCCAGTGCTGGACTTGCTGACGCTGCTTGGCTTTCCCGAATCTCAGGATTTGAAAGATTGGTGCGTTGCCAATGGGGTCTCTTTTGAAGGCCGCTTTGAGGAGGTTATGATCCACCGCCTGAATGAGGCCTATTCAGCCAATCGCGAGACGGACACGCAGTTGGAGAAGGAGTATCGGAAGGCGATTTTAAAGAAGGACTATGCGTCTGCGCTCCCCATCGCTCGGACGGTGGCACGCTTGCAACCCAACGATGCTGCGGCTCAAACCGAACTGCGAAATACGGAGCGGCGCTATGCCAAGCAGTTGGAGAGCAAGATGGATGCGGTCGTCCATGGCGGGGATATCGATGCCGTTCAGAAATTACTGGTGGAGTTCGACAATCTACGCTGCGAGGATTATGCCGGAGGCGCGGTGATTCGGGAGGCGCGTGATCTCGTCCAGAAAAAGAATAATGCGGACGGGCTATCAAAAATCTCTGAGTTAATGGAGACTGCTCCAGAATCTACGAAGATTGACGATTGGGAGGCCTTTGAAACCATCTACGACTCGATTCTCGAAATCAAAGGTTCGTTGACCGTCGAGCTTCCGCCAGATCTCGAAACGAAGTGGACTGAGTTTTGTCAGCGGGAGCGGGAATTCCGGGCACAGGTCACACGAACCAATTCTCAACGCATTGCGCTCGAAAAGCTCAAGGGGGTAGTCAATCATGCCCAGACTGCCAGAATCACGGGACAGACAAATGAATTGAAGCAGACCCAATCCTCGCTGGAAGCGCTACTCTCTGCGGCCAGAAACGCCGAATCTTTGGAAGTGGCCATTGATGATGAGCTTCAATCCCGCTGGAGCGAAGAGGTGTCTCATCTACGCGACCGTGTCGCTAAGATGCAGAAAGCTCAGCGTCAGAAGCGTATGGCCATTTCGGCGGTCTCAGTGCTAGTCCTCTTGGCGATCAGTCTGGTCGGATATTTCTTCGCCCGTTCATCGAAGATTGTGACAGAGGCGGAGGCCATCTTATCCGGCAAGGACTTGAGTGGCGCTCGTGCCTTCGTCAATGCGAAGTATCCCGAAGAGTGGCTTCTGGGCTTTTCACAAGCGGTGAAAGCACGGCATGAGAAATTACACCAGTTCATCGAGACTGATGTGGCAGATGCGTCGATTTTGAGTAATAAAATGGCCGCCTTCGAAGAGAATAAGGGGGAGTGGTCTGAGGGCATGCGTGCCATGGCGTTTGCCGATGGTGAACTAAAGTCGCTCTATTCGAATGTGGAGGAACTCTCGCAGGAGTCCGCGAGACCGATCCGTTTGGAACTGGATCGCATAGAGAACGAATTGTCGATCATCAGAAATAGTTTTGCAAATGAGCTAATACAGGAGGTTGAGCAAAAGCTTAAAGAAATGGAGGGAGAAGTTCTGCCACAGCTCAGTCTCACCAACTCTCCGGAAAAGCTTTTACAAGGCCTCGAACATGCGACCAAGGCCATCAGTGAGGTCGCGGCAATCGATTCGAGGGGTCAAGGTGTGATCACCATGAGTGCAGATCAGAAGCTCCGGGTGGAGTCTTTTGAGAAAGCCCGCAATACGGCGATGCTCGCTATCGAGGCGCATAATGATTTCATGGAGGAACTGACCAATGCGCCAAGTGTGGATGCGTATTACCAGTTGGTGGAAAGAGGCATGTCGGTGGAGTATCTCGGTAGTCCCCTCTACCAAAATCTGACCAAATTGCCAAAAAGCTTCGACGAGGGGGTTTTCAGAAAAGCCGTATTCAGTTCGTTGCCAGTGGAATTCACTCAGTTGATTAGCGCTGGCACGCTGGCGCCTCTATCTCCACCTTCAGCATTATTGCCTAAGGAGGTGGATGCTTATGCTGAATTTCGGTTTAACGAAATGGTTGAAGGAATTCAGTTTCACGAGGTCACAGTTCCTAACCCAGTGCGAAAAGTGCGTGTTTACAGCCGGGGTGAGCTGAAGGACGATGGAAGATTTTCAACCGGAGATTACATGAGGAGCTATATCAGCGGTAGTCTCTATTTCCCTCACGTTGACAAAGGAGCCATTAAATTTGCCGATTATGATGGAATGTTGGTATCTGATTTCACGTCCTACGGTGATCTTCCTGAATTAGCGATGTTTGAAGCACTGGATGTGGATGATCTACTCTCTAGTCAGCGGGAAGTCATCTCAAACGCGTCAAACCCTGCTCCATTTTTAAGACTGATTGATAAAATACGTGATGATTCCGCTGCCTCCGAAGACTTCAAGTGCTTTGCTGTCGTTCAGCTTTTTGATATGATGGAGGCCTCTGACCGACCGGAGCAGTGGGGTTTGTCTTACCTGCCGGATTGGCGGAATGAAGTCGAGCAGCTGAGATCCCTCGGCGTGCAGAACGGTGATTGGTTGAAGGAAGCGGCTAGCAGGCGGCTACTTGAGTCAAAACAGATGCTCAGCCAATTTTTCGAGGGGCTTCCCCTTGAAAAGCTGTCCAGGGTCAATCAAGAATTCATTAAACAAACTCTCGATGCGAAGGTTCAATACCACGGCTTTTTGCCTCCGGGTGAAAGTAATGTTTTAAATCACTATGAAGGCATGCAGGCCTACGCGTTGGCCAGTGGTTCCAAGCAATGGTCGGAAATCATGATCGATGAATCGGTCAGCAACTATCTACCTCTCTCCCCGGTTTTATCCGTGTCTGGAAGTCAAATTGATCTATACACAAATGTATGTGAAGATTTGGGGCTGGATGTCTACGAATCCGCAAAAATGGCCATGCTGTCTGGCTTCAGCTTAGAAAAATAAACGTATGAGTGACTCCCGCTATCGCATTCTCTGGAAAGGGCAAATTGATGGCCCCTATACTCGTGAGCAAGTCGAGTCGATGCTGGCGAAGAATGAAATCGGAGTCTGGGCGGAGATTTCTGAAGGAAATTCAGACTGGAAACCCATCTCGGAATGGAGGATTCGAAAGACGGCATTTCAGCCGCAGAAGCCCAAGCCGGTGGAGACGCCACGTGAAGAACCTAAGTACAACATAAGCAAAGAGCAGGAGGTGCCAGACCTGCCACCCCTGCCCAATATGAGCACGGGCAATGATGCGGGCTCCGGTAATAATTCTCTGTATACAGAACCCGAATATGCATCGTCGGACGTCGAGACTTCGGACAAGGGCTTCTTCTTCTGGGCATTCCAGCCCATTGCAAAATACGCAGTCTTTTCAGGGCGTGCTCGAAGAAAAGAGTTTTGGGGCTTCTGTCTCGTCAGTGGTATCATTGGCTTTATCCTTGGGTTTATTGAAGGTTATCTCGGGATCGCTCCTGACGTGGAGGAAAGTGTGTTAGCCGGTTTGTATTGGCTGCTGATTCTCCTTCCGAGTTTAGCTGTAAGTGTCCGAAGATTACATGATACCAACCGCTCTGGCTGGTGGGTCTTGCTATCGCTTACAGGCATTGGCTATCTCGTCTTATTGCTTTTTTGGGTGCAAGAAGGCTCCGATGGTGTGAATCAATACGGAGCGGCTACAAAGAAACCTGACTCAGTCATGTCATGAAAGGAAAGACGCACAAGGCAATCATCCATGCCGTAGCCTTACTTCTTAGTGGAGTTTGCACCGCCGAGACTTTCAAAGTGAGTCAAGTCCCTTCTGTTCAATACAAAAGGGAAATGCTCATCGAGCTGTTTGAATTAGCGACTGCCGAGTATTACACATCGCAAAATGGAGGCATTCTTCCGATCCCCAAAATCTCATTTTGGACAGAGAAGGTCACCCAAGTTCTTGGGAGCGATAATTATTTAACGAGGGATTCTGATTATAAGACCCTGAATCCGTGAGATAAATTCTATTAAAAGAGTGGAACCTGTTGGG
>CEUD01123911.1_pt1 | contig 14180 bp, 11 predicted proteins | sample 356481 | NCBI WGS metagenome assembly CEUD01 (sample SAMEA2623314, study PRJEB7988) | marine metagenome | isolation source: saline water (ENVO:00002010), including | reverse complement strand
TTACGTCTCCGCTCTTCACTGAGATATACACACCATACACACCTCTAGGGTCAAGGCAATTCACAATTCATGATTTTTTGAAGCACACAGCAGAATGGAAGAAAAATATATTGTGACTTGCGCATTCAATCGCCCCTCTCTTAAGATCCCGTAACGACTTGTCAATCAATCGCATTGGGGGAACTAATCCAATAACTTCACCCTACAGGTGTTCCATTACTCTAAACATCGCCAACCAACGTGCGGCCATCTTTCTGGCACCAATAGCATTCGGATGCACTTTATCGTAAATCGTGTCTGTATGCCAATCAAAGCCCTCTGCCTGATCAACCAGCACAAGATGATCGGCATATTTAGAGTTCTCGACGTAATCAGCAATGCTTGCATTAAGTTCAGGTATATAATCATATTTTGGCAGCTTCCCCGCAGTGATCACCTGAGCAATCAAGATTATCGCATCGGGATTAATCTGTAAGATTGTTCGAACAATCGAATCCGTGCTCCTAAGGATTCCCGCCACTGGCCTGTCTTTACTAAAACTATTATGACCTGAGTGCAGAAGCACTATATCCGCTGGATACTGCATGTAAACATCGCCAATGATCGAAGCGAGATACGCAGTGTTTTTGCCGCTATACCCCGCATGCGCCGAATCACTATCCTTCTTTGGGCCGATAAATGTATATGGCATTCCCTTCGCCTTTAGCATCTCCGGAAGAAATTTTCGGTAACAAACAAAATGCTCGCCGCCTTCAGTGATCGAATCGCCTAAGGCAAGCACAGTGATTTCTGCAGCGGAGCTCGCCTGTAAACTCCCCCATACACCACTCATGAGGCAAATAATGATACTTAAATATTTCATCATGAACTTAATTAGGCTGAATACACTTGTATGGAGAAGATCGAGGCAGTGGCCCCATGTGTATCCAAGAGTTCCAGCTTTAATTGATTCGTTTCAACTGGCTCGGATACATTCAATTCAACGCGCCCTTTATGATTTTCACGGTCTTCGGCCAATAAGTTGTCCGCACCGTCATAAAGACGATAATGCTTCACACAGAAAGGCATGGCATCTTCTGCATGATGCCACTGGACAGTCTCCATGGCATGATCGTAATCGACATCGAAGAAAATGATGACTTTCTGGATTTTCTTAGGGCTCTCCCAGATCAATTCAAGTGTTGGCTTTTCGTCGCTAAGGTCGGCCACCCATGCGTTGGATTGAATCAATGGACGTGCGTAGTCACTCCCCAATTGGTCCGCGCCAAAACCACTCAAGGGCGGATTAAAAGTCACTGCGGGAAGTTTGCCAACGGGACGCCTTTCCGGCAACCAGAACTCAAAGCGATCAAAACCAGCACCATCCGGGGGCGTTTGCACCGCATCCTTGGCCACTTTCTTATTGGCGGTGTGCACGAGAGGCATCACCCCGGTGTGATGGCTCTCAGATTGAACAATTTCCACTCCCGGACATGCCATCAAACAAACAAAGACATATTCGTTTTCGGCGATTTCTGCACTAAACTTGGCAGTCACTGGCATCGCTTCGCCCGCCGGAATCAAAAGGGAGAGCGTTTCCAAAGTTTCGTCTGGTGTATAATTACCTTCGAGACTCGAACGGCGCAATTGCACCTCCAGCGTCTGATCCGATTTCGAACTGAAGTAGAAAGTCATTTCTGGCAAGACACCCGGCTGAGCGGGCAGCAATAAAGCGCGGGCACAGTCCATCGTTGCCAAATGCTTGGACTGTGGAAAGCCTACCAGCTGAGCCTCACTGGAAACCTTCATCTGCGCGGAGCGGGACAAGTCTTCACAATCTTCCGGAAGTTCAAGGTGCGGAATGAATTGCCCCGAACGCCGCAAGCGACGCTGCAAAGTCTGCATCTGGGCTTTCTCGACCAAGTCGCGCGGATTCAAGTCGCCCTCTTGGCATATCGCCGCTGCCATACCGACGGCTTGGGCATTGTGGGCACAGGTCATCATCACACGAGTCGAACCGAAGGCGACGTGCGAAGACGAGATCAGCCGACCTGCGATAAAAAGGTTGTCCACATTGCGACTATACATCGTCCTATACGGAATTTGATAGACCCCCTTACTATGAAACTGATGGCAACCGGAATCCGCACTATACAGACCATCTGCCGGGTGTAGATCAATCGCCCAACCTCCAAAGGAAACCGCATCGTCAAAACGCTTTTGCTCCACGATATCGGATTGGCTCATCATCAAGTCGCCTTCGAAACGACGACTTTCCCGTTTTCCGGGAATCGTGCCGATCCATTCTAAGGTCTGGTTCTCTGCTTCCGGAAATTTTCCCGAATTCTTGATATAATCCCATACGCCGTATGCCACCTTCCAGAGCTCCCATTTGATCTCCTCAGTATCGTGCACGGTATCCATACGACCACCATACTCCAGCCACCAAAGCGCACAGCCATACTGTTTCACTTCGATTTGATCGTGACGCGGAATCGCTTTGATGTCCTTCAATGCGAAGTCCGGTGCTACATATTTGACCGGTTCGCCCGTGTCCTTGCCGTAGAAGTAAATCGTATGCCCGAGGAGTTCGCCATAACTCTCCGTGGGGGCGAAGGGTTCGTTGAACTCGTCGGCAGTTTCCGCGCCCACGCGGTAGGCGGCACCTGCCAGATAGCCGACGATGCCATCGCCGGAGGCATCACAGAAGAGCGGCGAACTCACATCATACAGAGTGCTGTTTTGACTGCAAAAGGCGTGGACGGTCTTGATCCGACTCGGGCCATCCTTCTCAAGTCCGACCATCGCCGTATTCAATAATAAGGTAATGTTCTGCTCGGCTCTCACTTTCTCCAAGAGCAAGGAATCAAAATAAAGCGGATTGCCTTCGCGATTGCGCCACAGATTCTCGACGGCAATCTCATCGATCACTCCGCCCTCGCGGGACCAGCGATTATTATTCCCCTGGTGTGAAGTCGCTCCAAGGGCCCAGAGACGCACCTCGGACGAGGCATTCCCACCCAAGACAGGTCGGTCCTGAACCAAGACCACTTTGACTCCTTCACGTGCAGCAGTGATCGCCGCGCAGGTGCCTGCAAGCCCCCCGCCCACGATGGTGAGGTCGGCTTCAAGTTGAATTTTTTTGAGCGCGCGCTCCGATGTTGGTTCAGAAATAATCATTCAAAGAGTTCGTCGTTTTTGAGTTTTCATAAAGAGAAAGATCGAGCCGGAGATGCACAGGAGCACGACTCCGAAGGTCGCGAGAATTCCATGCCCCGACTCGTTAAAAGGGATCAGCCCAAACATGAGCAGCGCGCAGACCAGCAAACAGCCTCCCACGATGATGGCGGGTAAGGCGCTGGCCTCTGTCACTTTACCTGCGGCAATCACATCACTGACCTGCTTCTGCACACGAATCCAACCAGCCGAGGTTTCCCCACGCCAGTAATGCATGATGGTCAAAAGACTCACAGGAATAAGCACTCCGATGATGAGATCTACGGTGGTGCCATTCGCTTGAATCCATTCAGCCAACGCGGTGGTCGATCCCGAAAGCAACCAACCATTGGTGCCGAGCCCAAGTTTAAGAATCAGTCCTAAAACAAAGCTAATCGCCACCGTCGTCCAAATCGCGCGAATCCCGATACGCCGACTAAACAATCCCCAAATCGTCGGTGCCAGCAAAGGACCCACCATCAAACTAGTAATAGCGACAACCACCTTTTCCGCACCTCCCAAATAGGGAATTAAAAGCGACACCACAATGAGCACCACCCCCAAGGCGATGGTGAAAAGACGGCCAATATTCACGAGGTGCTTCTCGGTCGAATCCGGACGAAAGACCCGACGATACATTTCGTCCGTGAGCACACCGGCAAACACATTGAGCTGTGAGCTCACCATACTCGCGGTCGCGGAAAACATTGCAGCGACCATCAGTCCCACCATCCCGGCCGGAAGCACCGCCCGACAGGCCAGGATGTAAGCCTCCTGCGGATCCGCATTTGGATCCATGGTGCGATAGATCATCGGCGGCAGGAGCCACAGTATGGGACTACACAGGTAGAGTCCTCCAAACAAAAAACAGCTCTTCTTCGCATCCTTCTCACTGGAAACACAGATAAAGCGCTGAGCAAAAGCCCATTCCGCTCCAATCATAAAGAAATGGATCACCACCCAACCAACGAGAAAGAACATCGTGTATTTATCACTGGTTAAGGCAAAAAATCCTTCGGGAGCTTTTTCGAGGAATGCACTCACCCCTCCGACTTGGCCAAAAGCAAGTGGCACAATAAAGAGCACGGCTAAGTTCAATACAATGAACTGCAAGACATCTGTCATCAGAACCGCCCAAAGTCCTCCAGCCATGGTGTAAATCACGACGATCCCGCCGAAAATAACGATCGCCCACATCAGCGAGAGATTACCCGTCGCAGGATCTTGCAAAGGGTTTCCATCCGCCAGTGGCATCATCGCCACCAGCACGATTGAAAGTGAATACAAAGACACCGCCACTCCAACAATCCGGAAGATCATCATCGCCCACGTATAAAACTGCACCGCAGAAGCGCCAAAGCGCAGCTCAATGAACTCGGCCGGTGTCTTCACCCCCATGCGCTTCCAGTGCCCCGCGACGAAAAAGCCTACCAGCAACGCAGCCGCACCATAACAAAGATTGATGACGACTGCGACTAACCCGTGCTGGTAGGCAATCCCTCCCCATACAACAAAAGTTCCCGCGGAGAACATGGTCATAAAAGAACTCAGTCCGGAAGTCCACCAAGGGGACTCTCCCCCCGCCGCAAACATATCCGCCGAGCTCTTGTTTTTAGACGACAAGAAGAGGCCCACCCCGAAGATTCCGGCGAGGTAAATAGCGAGCACAAAGTAATCAATTGAAAGCATAAACACAGAGGATTGAGTATTGATTTGCCGAGGCACTAAACCTCGCGGTTGAATCCATTTTCATCGCCATAAATCGTATACAATGAAGCATTGTCATTAGGGGAGATGCGAATGGAGTGGGATGGAAGACTTCGCGAAGGCGAAACCAGTGACTCAATCTGTAGGCCACAATTAGAGGTTCGACCAACCTAATCCACAACCGCCAGAGGCTTGTTACTGTCACAGTATGGGATGTTTTTACTTCGCATCTGTTTCGGATTTGAATCAAATGAACAATCGCAGGAATCACATCCCAGAGCTTATCTTCACCTGCCCTCTTTCATACTCGACCGCCATGCACATCCATTACGACGTCACGCAATCTCAATTTTCACTGCAAGCAGGCAACGCCACTTACGCGCTCAAAGTATCGGAACAAGGCATCCTCCAACACGTTTACTGGGGGCCGCAGCTTTCAACATCGGGAACCGGCCCGAGCTGTGCCCCGATTCAGGAGCGCGGCTACACGCCTAATCTCGCTGGCGCACCAAATGGCATCAGTCTGGATACACTTCCCCAGGAATTTCCGACCTACGGCAACTCGGATTTCAGAGAGCCTGCTTTGGAAATTTTTCAGCCTGAAACCGGCTCTCGTATTCTGTCGCTCCGCTATAAATCGCATACCATTTCGTCAGGTAAACCCAAGTTGGAAGGCTTGCCATCGACTTATGCGGAGGTCATTGAAGATGCCGAAACGCTGACGATCTTATTGGAAGATACACGACTTCAATTACAAGTAGAGCTGCACTATACAGTTTTCCCAAAACATCCGATCATCACGCGATCCGCACGGATTCTCAACAAGGGAAAACAAAACCTGGAAATTCGACGAGCACTCTCCGCTTCAGTCGATTTCGACGCGGAGCTTTCCGACTACAAATTCGTTCAATTATCCGGGGCTTGGATTCGTGAGCGGAATGCACATTTCTCAACGCTAAGACCGGGCGTCCAGGCAATTTCCAGTCAACGCGGCACCAGCAGCCACCAGCAAAATCCATTTTTCGCACTCGCCGAAAAGGGCGCCAATGAAACCGATGGTTCCGTCTACGCTTACAATCTGATCTACAGCGGTAACTTTCTCGCTCAAGTGGAGCAGGATCAGTTTCAATGCGTCCGCGCTCAAATAGGCATCAATCCCTTCGATTTCACATGGCAGTTAAAACCGGGAAGTTCTTTCCAAGCACCAGAAGTTGTCATGACATACGCAGCCGATGGACTGGGCGGCATGTCGCGGGCGATGCACCGATTTTATCGTCAACACTTACTCCCAATCGCCTGGCGTGATCAACCTCGCCCAATTCTGCTCAACAATTGGGAAGCGACGTATTTTGATTTCGACGCGAAAAAGATTGAAACCATTGCCGCGAGCGGAGCCGAGCTCGGCGTCGAATTATTCGTCCTCGATGACGGCTGGTTCGGTCGCCGCGACAATGACCGCACCTCTCTGGGCGATTGGGTCGTCGATCATAATAAACTACCTGATGGACTCGAGAATCTCGCCCAAAAAGTCAAAGCGCGAGGCATTGAATTCGGTCTGTGGTTTGAACCCGAAATGGTGTCGCCCGACAGCGAACTCTACCGCTCACACTCGGATTGGTGCATCCATGTGCCAGATCGCCCCAGAACCGAAAGCCGAAACCAACTCGTGCTCGATTTCTCGCGCAGTGAAGTTCGTGATGCGATCTATGCGCGTATCGCCACAATCCTCCAAGAGGTCCCGATCACCTATGTCAAATGGGATATGAACCGCCATCTGACTGAGCTGGGTTCGCTCCGTTTGGACGCCACTCAACAACAGGAAACCGCTCACCGATTCGTTTTGGGACTCTACGAAATCATGGATCGGTTCAATCAAGAATTCCCCCACATTCTATTCGAAGGCTGTTCGGGAGGGGGCGGGCGCTTTGATCCGGGCATCTTGGCTTACATGCCTCAAATCTGGACCAGTGATAATTCGGATGCGATCTCCCGCCTACGGATTCAATACGGCACCAGCTTAGCGTATCCCTTGAGCACCATGGCTGCCCACGTCTCAGCGGTGCCCAACCACCAGGTCGGTCGCACGACACCACTGCGCACTCGGGGGCATGTCGCTTGCACCGGAGCCTTCGGCTACGAACTGGATTTAGGCACCTTAACGGAAGCAGAGAAATCCGAGGTTTGCAGCCAGATCGAATTCTACAAAACGATTCGTCCCCTACTCATCTCTGGCGATCTCTACCGCTTGAAAAGCCCCTACGAATCTCAAGAAGCCGCATGGATGATCGTCTCCGAAGACAGGCACGAGGCCCTCGTCACACACGTCACTGTGCTGAATGAACCCAATGCACCCGCGCGCCGCCTCAAATTACAAGGCCTGTCCTCAGAAATAAAATACCGCGTCCGGGCTGACGGGGATTCATACACGGTCAGCGGCGATGTCCTCATGCACCAAGGCTTATTCGTCCCACAGGCCAAAACTGACTTTGAAAGCATTCAGTGGCTCGTTCAGGCCTTGTAAATTGAGAGCCCATCAATAGCGCACATCGCTTCAGAGCTTTGCGAGTAATCCCTGACGCAGGGCAAAGGCATACACCGTATCCAAAGTTTCTTCATACACGGGGCTCTTTCGATAGTAACCATGATTGCCATTCTGATTCGGAAAGAAGTCACAAGTATTGCCATGCGCCAGCATACTGGCCTGAAACGCACGCGCTCCGGCAAATGGCACCGTTCCATCCGCCTGCCCATGGAAGAGTAAGGTCGGTGGCATCTTTGAGTGCACCCGATGCAGCGGCGAGAGCGTCTGCCAGTCAGAACCCAGTTTTGCGTGACCATAACCAGCCTCCGAAGTATCGATCACCGGATTAAAAAGTATTACCGCATCGGGTCGAAATGAGGCCGACCGATTGACCTCTCGATAATCCTCAAAAAGCGCCGTTCCGATCGCCAAATGACCACCGGCAGACGCGCCGGCAATGGCAATTCGATTCGGGTCGATCCGCAGTCGCGCTGAATCCATACGTAGATAAGACATGGCATCCTGTACATCCGCCACTGCATCAAAAACCGAAGCCCCATGCTGGTGGGTATCCAGTAAGCGGTATTCAACACAAGCCACCACAAATCCCATAGCACTGAGTCGCTCCGCCATGGGAAAGAAAATAGCCGGATAGCCACGCGTCCAGCCTCCGCCATGCACCAAGAGGATGACGGGCCGCTCACTTGAAGCGGCATTCCGTGGCTCAAAACAGTGCAGCCAAAGCGAGCGCCCATTGACTGTTTTATAAATAGCCCGAAAATCCGGCTCCCGTGTTGTGCCAGTCATATCGGCCTGAAGTATTGAGTTCATCAGAACTCCCAGACAGAGGCAGCAGAATAGAATTCGTTTCATTTTAAAATATCCATGAACAGCAGACCACCACTCATTCGTAAGCCAACTCGCTTGATTTTAGGACAGGTGCCACCGCCTCGGCCCACACCGCATAGCCACGGTCATTCATGTGCAAATTGTCCCCCTTGAAAATGTCCGGACGTATTGTGCCATCGAGATTCAACATCCCCGAAGAGCTATCGATGTAAGTCAGCAAGGGGTTTGACTCGCAAATCCCTTTCAGCAACTCATTCGCTTCTTGCATACGCCCCCAGAGATTCTTGCGGGCAAGGCTCGGTTTAATGGCCATGACATAAAAGCGAACCTCGGGTTGCACCGCATGCACTTTACTGACGATGGCCTGAAAGCAATCGGCCACAACTTGAGGCGATGCTCCGTGAGCGAGATCGTTATCCCCCTCGTAGATCAGCACCGCACGAGGTCGGCTTTTCAAAATCAATGTATCGACCGAGTAGAGCACATCATCAAAAGTGCTGCCGCCAAAACCACGCCGAATAATCGTCAACGGAGCGAGATCACGCTGAATACTCCCCCACATGCGCATACTCGAACTGCCGACTGCGACAATTCCTCCGGGTGCATGCACCTCTTGGTCAAATCGACGCATATCGCCGGCATACTTTGTCGGACTACGATCATAAAACTGCGTAAATGCAGTGCTTTCATCCACGGCATGAAGACCGGTCTCGGCAAAAACACTGAGCAATAAAAGTAAACTGAGTTGGATAGGATTGTATTTCATAAAATAAATTGATGGGGCTTTGAGATGATTAAACATCGCCTGAATTCCAGAGACGTTTCAGGGTATGTGCGACCAGCTTAGGTTGACGTGATCGGGTGAACACCCCCTTCCGATTGAATATAACTCGATTGAGCGTCTGTCCGACTCGGAAGTCCGCAAAATTCCAAACATGTGCACCAATAAACCAAGGCTCACGCAACAAGCGAGTGTACTGCGTTTCCACAGTTTTAGACTGATATTCCTCACTAAACATCACTTCTGGCAAATGATGCTCACCTGCCACCGCATCGGCACCGAATTCAGCAAAGATGATTGGTTTCTCGAACGCGTCATAAAATTCCTCTAGCTTCTCAACCATTGGCTCGAGACCGTCTTCCAGACGTGCGGTCCACTCATACCAACCGAAATACTTGTTGATACAAAGCACATCAAACAGTGATGCCATCGGATTGTCATCTGGGTTGAGATGAGCCGCATACGTAAATGGTCGGCTCGTATCCAATTCGCGAGCCTTGGCCATGAGCGAACGGTAAAAATGCAGACAGGATTCACGCTCAGACGGATCATTGAGGCAACCAGGAGAGTTCGGCTCGTTCGCCAGCGACCACATGACCACACAAGGATGATTTCGATCCCGCCGCATATGCTCCTCAACCACTCCGAGTGCTTTCTCAAGAATCGACTCTTTATAGAGGCGTGGGCCCAAACCGACAAACGGATTTTCCGAAATTACCAGAATTCCCATTTTATCTGCCAACTCAAGCCACTCTTCCGCATACGGATAATGCGAAGTGCGGTAAGAATTAGCACCGATCCAGTTCATTAAATCGTAGTCCTTGACAATCAACGCATGGCAAAGCCCTTTACCGATCACATCAAAGTCCTCGTGCTTACCAAAGCCTTTAAAATGGACGGGCTTACCATTGAGAAGAAACTCCGTTTTCGTCGTCTCTATGTTACGAATGTCCTCCGAGCCGCACCCCATTTAACCAGACCTCTGCATCTTGGCAGACACTGCCAAAGTGGATAAAGATACGACGGCCCAACCACCCGCGACTGATGAAAAAACGCTTTTCATACCAGCCCTCCCCGAAATGATTATACAGGTCGAGGCACTGCTCATTCCAACTGCCGGGAACCGCCACTTGCCGGGCTTGCTCCAAGCCTAAAGCAACATCCGGCCGCTCCTCATTCCGACCAGGCACGAAGTCCCAAAAACCGTCGAGATCAAAGCTCTCCCGACTCTCATTGTATTGTGGTTTCAACATAGTTCTCGCTTAGCTCCTTCGATCGCAGATTCATTCTGCTGAAGATCGTCATACATCTTCCTATAAAAAGCGTTGTCGATCGGATACCAAATATAAGCAATAATGGACGCAATATGTCCCAAAATAGGCACGCCCAACATGACAAGGAGGAAGGTCCAATAAGCCTCGCTAGACCATGGCATGTTTTTTGTATATCCGATATAAGAGAGCGCGCCACCGATGAGTAATCCGGAGATCGACGAGACCATTTTATCGACAAAGCTAAAAGTCGTCCCGACCAAGCCCGGGGCAAACCGGCCATTTTTCCAATGCTCATAGTCCGCGACATCGGCAATCATCGGTATAATATTCATATATGAGATACCCGTGCCAGCATTCACAAGTAGCATCAGTGCCAAAAAGAGCACCGCTTGCTCGGGTGCAAAAGGTTGGACCACAATAATGAGCACTCCGAAAATCAGCCCCATCCAAGTGCCGAAAAGAAAAGACACCTTCTTATCATAGCGCCGCGCCACGATCACTCCCAAGGTGTTTCCCAAAAAGAGCGCAGGTAATCCCAAGAGCGAAACACGGGCCTGCATGTCGAGACTCTGGACCGTATACAAATAAAAATACACCGCTGCCGCCCCCTGCAGATTACTGGCGAGTTTGTTCGTCGCCGCAGCCGTCACTAACATTTGCAAGGGCCGATTCCCTTTAATTAAACTGAAGATCGCAGTGACTTTGATCTTCTCCTTCTTCACTTCCTTTGAATAACACTCAGGACGGTCGTGATCCTTGAGCGCGAGAATGGAACAAACAGTCAACACCGCATTCACGGCCACAGTGATCACTGCGATCACCCGATAGCCATCCGGATTTGAAAAGCCGCCCTCAAAGCTATCCACATATTTAACCGCAAAAGCGAGAAAGAGAGACCAATAGCCAGTCGAAATAATCGCAGTGAGAAAGCCCAAAGTCGAACGTTGCCCCGGATCATTCGTCAACTGCACTTGAGCCGACTTCGTGCAAGCAGTCTGGCAAGTATATCCAAAGATATAAAAAATGTAACTGCCGATAATCCATGCATATTGAAGCAACTCGTTCTCAAAATGAACAAAGCCACCAAAGAGAAGAAAAATCCCAATATTAATAATAATCGAGCCCACGAGGAGAAAAGGACGAAACTTCCCCCAACGGGTCACCGTATTATCAATCAAAGTTCCAATGATCGGGTCAGTGATCCCATCAAAAACCCGGACCAACATCATAATGATCCCCGCGACAAAGCCAGACAGCACGAGGTTATCGGTCATCATGACCACAAGAAAGGTGCCGATGGTGCAAAGGCCGGCATTGGTGGCCGTGTCATTCACCGAAAAGGCCAGAATTTGCCATGGCTTGGCTTTGTGGTAGTGGGTGGGGTGGGTATCGCTCACATAAGACTGTTTCACTCAGTTCGAGGCCTCCCCATCGCATCAAGATAGCAGTATTCAGGGAGCCGTAGAATGATAATTGGCTGTATTGCCCCTCCGACTGAACCTCCGCGCTTACGTTACTGTCACAAAATCAAATCCACACATTTAATTAAATTGTGACTGTAACATTGTTCTTAGCCTGTTATCACATGATTTTTTCTGCGAAGGTAGTGATGTTTTCCCGAGAACAATCGATCAATCAACAATCAACTCCTAAAAACCTATGCATATGAAATTCTCCAACCCCACACACACACTCACTGCCCTGGTGTTCGCTTCGGCAGCACTTCCACTGGCTGCTTCGGCAGATACTCTTGATTTAGTTGCCTCCGCAGACGGATTTATTCGCGATGGCTTTACTGTTGATAATGTCCAGGATGCTCAAGAGGCAAACCTTTTTCTCGTAGGTAATACGGACGGCACAGATGAATTACGTGCTTTTCTGCAATTCGATTTATCGAACCCGCTGTTAACGGGAGCCACAATCAACAGCGTCACTCTCACCTTCACAGTCGACGGAGGGGACACAAATTCGGTAGAAGAAATTGATACGCTACAATTGTATCAAACCAACACTGCCTTCACTGAGGGCGGCGCACAATGGGACACCCCCTGGACGACGCCAGGCGGCGATTTGGATTCTCTTTTGGCCACAGCAGATGCTAATGCAGGTACTGTTGCCGCAAGTGATACAGTCGGCTTTACCTCAGAAACTATGGATACAGCGATTGCCAACACAATCGGCGGTTCCATTGGACTGATCCTTAAAGTTGACTCCATTGACGCCGCTCGGACGATCTTCCGGTTCACATCGAGAACTCCAATTGAATCCCCGTCTACCTACGTGCCAACTCTGAGCATCGACTACACAGCGGTTCCTGAACCATCGGCCTTCGCCCTCTTGGCTGGTTTTGCCGGTCTCTCACTCGCTGTCGTACGTCGTCGCAAGTAAGTTCCAAATTCTAATCACACTTTCAAAAGGCCTGTCGGCGTAAAACGGCAGGCCTTTTTTATCTCTTACAGCCACTACGTAAATCATGATTCAGGTTCGACCACTCACCTTCCCTCAGGACTTCCAATGGGGCTTCGCAGCCGCCGCGCCTCAAATCGAGGGGGCTGCCTTCGAAGACGGCAAGGAACCTTCCGTCTGGGATACTTTTGCCCGCATTCCCGGGAAAGTGCTCAACGGGGACACCCTCGACATAGCCTGTGATCACTATCATCTCTACGAGAAGGATCTGGCACTGATGGCTCAACTGGGCGCTAAAAATTACCGACTCTCCATTTCCTGGCCACGGATTCAGCCAACCGGTCGGGGTGCGGTAAACCCCAAAGGTATCGATTTTTACAACCGATTGATCGATGCCTGCCTACAAAACGGGCTCACGCCCTGGGTCACGATGTTTCACTGGGATCTCCCCCAAGCTCTGGAGGACGACTTCGGGGGCTGGCGTGATCGCCGCACCGCCGAGGCCTTTGGTCCCTACGCAGAGACTTTAGTGAAAGCACTGGGCGACCGGGTCAAAAACTGGATCACTCTAAATGAGATCTTCTGCTTCACACAAGACGGCTATGGAAACGGCACCAAAGCTCCAGGAGCTAAAGAATCGGAACAGGTCGTCAATCAGACCTACCACACCGCCCTGCTCGCACATGGATACGCAGTGCGAGCTGTTCGCGAATTTGGTGGACCCGGCGCGCGCGTAGGCATTACCGACAATCCGATTCCCACGATTCCTCTAACCGAAACAGAGCGGGATATCGAAGCCGCACAAAAGGCATTTATCGAAATCAACTCACGCGTGCTCGAACCACTCTACCGGGGCGAATACACCGAAGCCTATTTCAAAACTGTCGGTGAGGATGCGGCGCAGTTTAAAGCTGACGATTTCAAACTGATTAGTCAGCCAACCGATTTCCTCGGCCTCAATGTGTATACAGGGCAGTTCGTCCGTGCAGCCGAACCGCAGGGATATGAAATCCTTCCCCTTCCCGCCTCGTATCCAACCGCCGATGCCACCTGGCTGGCTCACGCTCCACAGGCGATCTACTGGTGCGCCCGACATGTCGCGGAAATCTACGAAGTCCCCTCCGTCATTATCACCGAAAACGGAGCGGGCTACGACGATGCGCCACCAGTCAACGGCGAAGTGCTCGACCTACACCGGCGCGACTATGTGCGCAACTACCTAAAGGAACTACACCGCGCGATTGGAGACGGAGTGCCTGTCGAAGGCTATTTCCTCTGGTCATTCATGGATAACTACGAATGGATGGATGGCTATCAACGCCGATTTGGAGTTGTCTACAACGATTACGCCACCCAAACGCGCACGCCAAAGCTCAGCGCCAAATGGTTTAGTCGGGTGATTGCTGAAAACCGGATCGTCTAAGGTTCGCTCGGCGGGCGAGTATAT
>CEUD01008758.1_pt1 | contig 14186 bp, 13 predicted proteins | sample 356481 | NCBI WGS metagenome assembly CEUD01 (sample SAMEA2623314, study PRJEB7988) | marine metagenome | isolation source: saline water (ENVO:00002010), including | reverse complement strand
AGACGCTCGACGGTTTCGACAGCGTCCGCTGCGTCGTTAACCGGCAGAAAGACATCGAGGCTGAGGTCTCGGCTGCAGTCGGTAAGGCCGGAGGCTCGCTGCTATTTATCGATCTGCTTCGCGGTCAGCCAGAGTCGGAAGGTAGCTTGGCCTTCGATCATACCTATCTGCTGTCACTCTGGAGTCTCCCAGTGCTCGCTCAGGAAGGCGACGATCCGGCTAGCGTCAAACTCGCTACCCTCATTAACGAACTCACGAACTGGAAGCCGCAACCTACGACGCAGCCGCTCTCCCGGTTCGTCGTCACAGAATGGGGTATCACACCCAGTAAGAACTATCAGATCTACGCCCTCACGCTCAAGCTCCGCGAGCAGTTTTAGTCCTAGCCTTTCCATACGCAAATCCAACCACACAAAAACCAACCACCACATACTATGAAAATCCTAGCAATCATCGGTGCTCACGCCTTTTTCGCACTCGAAGGTGCCTCCATCGACGGCATCACCGTCTCTGAAACCGCCAAGCCGGATGCAGATCCCATCGCCAACTGGTCGAGCCTCGGCGTGATCGAAGAGAACGACATCAACGTCGCCTACGAAGGCGAGACCAAGCACTACGCTCCCACACCAGGCGGCTATAAGCAGCGCCGCTCCACCTACGAGAGCATCGAAGTCTCCGGCTCCCTCCTATGTCAGGATATGGATGCCTTCGTTCTCTCCCTAGCCATGGGCGCCAAGCAAGCCGACGAAAACGGAGACTACGTGCCCGGTAGCCAGACCGAGGCCCAGCGCGGCTGGCTCAAGCTCCAGCACTACGCAGGCGACACCGACGAACTAGTCAACCTCATGGACATCTGGGTAGAGTTCAAAGTAGGGGGCGGCATCAAATTCTCGAAAGCCGTCACCAAGCCCTCCGTCGATTTCACAGTGCTCCACAGCGCACTCAACGTCGGCAAGTTCACGAATCTGTAGAAGATAAATGATGACGGAGGTCTGAGGTCTAATCCCGCCATCCGTCATCATTCATCCGTCATCATTGCTTTGCCATCTCCGTTAACACTCCGTCATCCGTCATCCAAATACCATGCCAGAAACACTCCCAGTCCCCGGCTCCGGGTCCACACGCGACGCGCCATCGCAGATCCCCTACAGCGGCGCTCCCGTGCCGCTTCCCTCCGTGCTCGCTCATTATGCCACTGACGATACCGCCATCACCATCCTGCCTGGCGCGGCCGCGCGCATCGAACTACGCCTCGCAGGAGCGACCGCGCTCACCGATCTCACGTTCACCGCAGTCGCAGCCGATTTGCTGCTCGTCGATGTCACGCTCCCTGCCGCGCTCGACACCGTAACCTTCGGCGCCGACTGCGCAGCTGGTGATTGGCCCGACGCCGTCATAGCAGCCTTGCCCGATCGCTCCGGCGACGACGACGGCGAATACACCGACACTGAGACCATCCTCACCGCCGGGCAGATCGCCGCCCTCGAAGCCAAAGGCTTCTTCAGCGCGTAAAGCTCAGCCATCATTAATCAGCCATCCATAATCAGCGCGCAGCGTCATGCACGAATCTAACTACCAGCTCACCTTCGGCGGCCAAACGCTGATAGCCGTAGGCGATACCATCGTCAATGAGGGAGGGTTGAGTCGCACGCCCAGCGCCCCAGACATTGCCAAGCCGCTCCGCGCGTCCAGCGCCCGCCTCTTCGGAGGCCTCAACGTAACGCACTCCCTCAGCTGGTCAGTGCGGCGAGAGTTTGAGACCATCGAAGCGGCCCGCGCCTACGAGTTCCAACGCACGGCCACACTTCCCGAAGGTGCCAACGACATCGTCATCACCATCGGCGATGTCACCACCACCATCATCGACGGCCATCTCACCAGCTTCCAAATCACTCACCAACGCGGCCAGGCAGGCATTATCCTCGAAAGCGTCTCCGCCATCGGCGGGGCCCTTAGCACCGTGACCGCCGAATAATCAACCATACGCCATCAATCATCATCACTCACCATGCCAGACGAAATCAATCCACTCACACCGCCTCAATCGCCCGGCCACTACGGCACTACGCCAGTGGCTCCACCGCTCCCAGCGAATCCACTCGACCTATCCCTTTACCAGTGGCTTGATCCATCCACCGGTAAGGTCAAAGAGGAACTATTCCCTGATCTGATCATCGCAGGCCTGCGCCAAGGCACAAAGGCCGAGTTGGATGCGGCTTATCCAGCCCTTCTGGACAACGAGCCAGCTTTTGAGACGGATACGAAGGTGTTTCGGATTGGTTCAGAACGGTATGAGATAAAGACAGCTTCAGAGTTTGGCAAACAACTAATTTCCCAACCCTCCAAACGATCCGCACAGGGCTTGCTATCTGTGCCTCTACCGTTTGCGGCTTTCACTCATACTCTGACACAAGATGAGTGGCGCAAGGCTGCTAAGTTCACTTCAACTAAAAGCACAGCAGTTACAGGTTACATCAAAAGCACGACTGGTTACATTAAATGCCTCGATCATGACGGGACATGGGAGACTGTTGTAGGTAACGGCGTTGCTGGTAATAACCAAGCTACAAACTTTACAGCCAGCGGAGATAACATTCCAAGATTCTACGCCATTATTCCTTGTGACGCTAGTGGGAACCTGAGCGGCGATTTAACCTTCTTCAACATTACCAACAACCAACTAACCAGTTTCGATGGAACAGGATTGAGTTCGTTGACTGGCCTCTACCTCGACAACAACCAACTAACCAGTTTCGATGGAACAGGGCTAAGTTCGTTGACTGGCCTCTACCTCCGCAACAACCAACTAACCAGTTTCGACGGAACGGGGCTAAGTTTGTTGATTGACCTCTACCTCGACAACAACCAACTAACCAGTTTCGATGGAACAGGGCTAAGTTCGTTGACTGGCCTCTACCTCTACGACAACCAACTAACCAGTTTCGACGGAACAGGACTGAGTTCGTTGACTTACCTCTACCTCGACAACAACCAACTCGCTGACGTTAGCTTGGGAGATGTTTCAGGTGCATGCAGAATCCAAATGACAGACCCATTTGCCTCATCAGGGCAACAGAATCCGAATATTGATGCTAACAACCAAGTCATCAATAGCACATATATTGGGATTTACCTACAGAATGGTGATTTTACCGAGGATCAGTTGTTGGCATTCTTCAATACACTTGGGAATGGGGGCAACGCGACAATCCACGTATATGGCACGCCAGCTCTGTTAGATCCAGATTGGACTACAACAAAGGCCGTTGCCACGGGAAAAGGATACACCGTCAACGAGAGTAGTTTCCAACCAATATAATCCAATAACGACAACCAATGAAATATCTTAAAGTAAATAATTACGGATTAAAGCGTAACTTGAAAGTTGCGTCTTCCGCCTTGGCTAAAGCTATCGTCGATACTTATTACCCAGAAGTGAAGAATGGTGTGACGCTCGGAGCAAATGCTACCGAAGCCGACGTTCATTGGTTTGGGTTTATCCCGAAATCGACAAGCAGCGAGGTAACACCAGTAATCTTATTCCGCGATCCAGTGGAGCGTTTTCGTTCTGCTTGTGCTGAGGATGGTATCACGCCTGATGAAGCCCTCAATCGACCCTTCACAGGACACTTTGAGCCACAGTCGAGTGGACTGGAAGATGGAACCCTGTTGTATCAATACGAGAATCATCTGGATGATCTTCTTACCCTGCTTGGTTTGTCTAATCTCGAAACAGTGAATGAGGCAGGCGCAAAACCAGACCTCACACCGGAACAACTCGCTAGCGTCGAGGAAGCTTATGCCGACGACATTGCCCTCTATGAGTCAATCACCGAAGCGGGGCAGGTGTGGACAAAAGCCTCTACCCCAGCATCTGACGCCCAGAAATCTGAGAAGATTATGGAGCTGAACGCTGCTCGATATGCCGAAGAGTGCGGAGGCTTCACAATTTCCAACACAGGGACGGTGCTTGATGGTGTATTTATCCGCTCAGACCGTAAAGATAGTCAGCCTAAAATTACACAAGCTGCACTCGCTGCCAATAAAAACCCAGATTTTACGGTGGACTGGCAGATAAGCGATTCCGAGTTTGTCACACTGGACGCTTCGCTGACCTTAACCATTGCTCAGGCGTTTCTGGAACATGAGCAAGCAGGTCGTTCTAAACTCAAAGGTCTGATTGCCTCAGTTCAGTCAGCAACCACAGAGGACGAACTTAACAACATTATTTGGTAATGGCTAAGAGTGTATCAGGTGGTGTCGCAAACCAGCCAAATACACCGTATGTGCATTTCGGCTACGGTCGTAATGACGGATGGTTCGACGCGCAAATCCGCGCCAATGGTGAGCGCGTAATCTCCTCTCCATTCGTTGAGGAAGATGTGGTTAATCATGACCGGATCGAAGACGTGTCGCAGCCGGGTGTGTTCGCGCAAGATTTTGATATCGACGTGACGATTTATCCGCGCCCCGATGATACAGACCAGCAACCAGTAGCATCAATTACTGATAACGGCGGTGTAAGGATCAGCGAACTTTCGCCCTACAAATTAGAGACAGTTGCTGACGGCATCTCCGAAGTAGTAACGCTGACCACTCAATCTCGGACACTGGAATTGCAGGTCGAAGGTTCTACTCGTAACGCGGGCAGTCCGGTAGAAACGTTCAAAGGATTCGTGGCGGGAACCCTGGCTTACCATTGCGAGCATTCGATAAACAGCCGTATTGGGAATGCGACAACCGACATGCTTCCGATCTTCACGAACTATTCTTCGAGTCATGCTAGCGGCAACTATACCCGCAACCCTGATTGTTGGGCGTATGATCTTCGCCAAGCAATGACCTGCATTAGTCCATGGAATAGCAACGCCTCTAACCGCAAAGCGGGAACGGCACTGACTAAGCGCCATATTGCAAATGCAGCGCACTACGAATACCCAGTCGGCACGACGGTTCGATTTGTCACAGCCAACAACGTCACCGTCACACGCACGATTATTGGAAAGAAACGTCATCCAGATTACAGCTCATATTTTCCTGACATCACAATCTATCTGCTCGACTCAGACCTACCTGAGTCTATCACGCCCTGCAAGGTTCTACCTGCGAACTATGCGGACTACCTGCCGACAGGACCCAAGCAAATTGCAGCCCTCTGCCTCGACCAAGAAGAGAAAGCGCTGGTTACGGACCTCAAAAGTTTCAGTTCGATCAAAGCCTCGTTCATATATCCTGACACCGCAGAAGAACAAGTTCTCTATGAGGGCAAGATCGTCGGAGACAGCGGCAACCCCGCATTCCTGATCGTCGATGGTGAACTCGTATGTATCACGTTGTGGACCTACGGAGGCGCTGGTGCTGGCACATTCCTGACGCCCCAGATTTCCACAATGAATCAGATGATCGTTGATCTGGACACGGCAGCAGGAATATCCACAGGATACACCCTCACCGAGATCGATCTCACTTCCTACCTCAATTTCTCTACAGGCAACTACCTGATCGAGAACAGCGACTTAGACAACGGCAACGCGAGCCTGTGGGTGGAGGATGGAACCGCCAACGGTAAGACCGCCTATAAGCTTCGCGGCGTATCCGGAGATTCCACCCTCGAATGGACAGGCTCGGTCTGGGAAGCACGAGACAGTGAGGGAACTCTTCTTGACTCCAGTGCCGACGACGTAGCCACCCCGGATCTCGCATCCTTTTCCACGCTGCAATTCTCAACGCCATCGTAGCATACAGCAAAACACAAACCCACGAAGCAATGCACACAACTAAAACCAACATCGCGTCCTGCGCAGCCAAAGGCGAAGCACGGATCCAGCTCAACGGCCAGCCAGCTGTCCTGACTTACGACCGGCACGCCCGCTTCCGCTATGGCCGCCATGGCGGCAACCTCAACGCGTTGCTCACCGTGCCGGGGCAGGACTACCACCAGACAGTCCTCCTTATCTGGTCCGCTCTCGACGACGCCACCCGCGCCCGCTATCCCGATCCCGCCATGCTGGTCGACCACATCGCCGAGCAAGACGACCCCACCTTCGAGCCCGCGCTCACCGCCGCCACCGCCGCCGGTTGGTTTGGCCTCGCTGATAAATAATCCGTCCTTCGCCATCATTCATCCGCCATCATCATGTCGAGCGCCAGAGATATTTTAATCAACATCCTCACTAAGGGGGATGCCTCCGGTTCGGAGAAAGTCTCCGGCTCTCTCGACCAGCTCGCAGCCAGCGCCGACAAGGCGGGCAAGCAGCTCTCGCTCAAGGTCACCGCGCCGCTGGTCGCCCTGGGCGGCCTCTCTGTAAAGTTTGCCGCCGATGCCGCCGAGGCGGGCAGTAAACTGGAGGCCGTCTTCGGCGACCAGACCGGCCGCATCAACGAGCGCATTGCCGAGCTGCGCGACACCATCCCCGCCACCACGGCCGAGCTACAAGGCCTCTACTCAGGCATACAGGATCTACTCGTGCCCCTCGGCCTCGCGCCGACCGAAGCGGCCGAGATGAGCGACAGCATCGTCACGCTCGCTGCCGATCTCGCCAGCTTTAACAATATCCCGCTAAGCGAGGCTTTGGAACGCATCCGCTCCGGCCTCGTGGGTCAGTATGAGCCCCTGCTCAAGTTCGGCGTCGCGCTCAATGCCACGACCGTCAAAGCCAAAGCCTTCGAGCAGGGGATCGGCGACGGCAAACGCGAGCTCACCGCCGCCGAACGCGCCCAGGTGAGCTACCAGCTCATCTTAGAGGGCACCGCCGCCGCCCATGGCGACGCCGCGCGCACCGCCGACAGCGCGGCCAACCAGTTTAAGTTTTTAAAGTCGGAGAGCACTGAGCTGATGACCATCATCGGCAACCAGCTCCTGCCCGCCATCACTCCGCTGGTGTCGGGGTTAAAGGATGCTGCCGCTGCGGCGCAGGAATTGAGCCCTGCCGCTCTGAATGTCGGCCTTGCGCTATCTGGTGTCGCCGCTAGTTCTGGCCCGGTGCTAGTGGCGGTCGCCTCGGTTCTCAAGTATCGAAATGCGCTAAAGGCCGCATCGCTGGCCGCGTCCCCCTGGCTTACTTTTCTTACAGCGGCCTCGGTCGCATACATGGAGATCCAACGCGCTGCCGATGACGCCAGGTCGGCAAACGAGCGATTCCGCGACACCATCGGCCTCGGCGACACCTCCTTCGTCGACTCCATCCTCGGGGCCGAGAGTCAAGACGCCCTCGACCTCGCCATCACGCAGACGCAAGTCAAACTCGACGCCCTCGTCGGCACGATCAAAGACCAAAAAAAGCAGATCGAAGACACCAAAGGCTTCAAGCTCTTCGAATCCGGCATCGCCAACACTCAGATCCGCGAAAAACTAGAGGCCGAACTCGCCCTCATGGAGCAGCAGGCCGAAAGCCTGCGCGGAGCCATCTCACTAGGTAATGAGCGCGGCAGTCAGTTGGTAGCCGAAAATGCCACAAGAGCCGAAAATGCCGCCCTCGCCGAAGAAGAACGCATCGCCTCCGAGCAAAAAGCAGTCGCCGAAGAAATGGCCACCGCCCAACTCGAAGCCCAAAAAACCGCCCGCGATACTCTCCTCGAAAACCTAGATCTCGAAGAAGCCATCCTCCAGGCCAAGATAGACGGCAACGACGAACTCCTCAAAAAGCTCCAAGATCAAAAACGCGAGCAGGTCATAATCAATCAACTCACCAAGACCGGAGTCAGCGAAGACGAGGCCATCGCCCGCGCCGAGCGCCTGGTTGCCCTCCAAAACAAAGCTGCCAAGGCCGAGAAGAAGCGCCGCGAAGAACTCCGCAACAGCAACACCGAGACAGAGCGCGCCCTCGGACTCGCCGCCCAGCTCGGCCAAGCAGAAGACCAAGCCCGCCAACTCCGCAAAGGCGTCCGCCGCGACGACACGTTTTTCAACATCGCAGGCGACCGCGAGACCCGCTACTTCGAAAACGGCAACGTGATCGACGAGTCAGAAGCCTACGAGACTCCCGTAACATCATCGCAGGCCACTCCGGCCCCGTCGCCCACGCAACCCGCGCCAGGCAATCCACAGCAAACGACCGCCGACACCGCGCCCATCGTCGAGGCGATCAACGCCGCAGTCACTCTCGACCTCAGTCCCCTCGTGGCCGCCGTCGAGTCCATGGCCGCCCGTTTTCAAACCCAGATCGACAATAACGCCAGCCGCATCCAGCAACTCGGAAACTGATATGCCTATCTCTTGGACGATTCAAAAAAACGCGGAGGCCGCTGTCACATTCGGCAGCCTCAATCTTCACAGCGCCCAGCTTCAAGTCGTTACACAAGCACCCGACCTATTCACCGTCACCCAAGCCGCCGACTACGACGCCGATCCCGTCTTCGCCCATGGCGACACCGTCACGATCTACCGCGAAGCAGCACAATGGTTCAAAGGCCGTTGCATCGCCACCCCCCGCCAAGGTTCCGGATCTGCTGAGCGCATCAGCTATAAAATTGCCGGGCCCTGGTGGCAGCTTGCAAACATCATCTACGAGCAAGACTACACGCGTGAATACAAGGGCGAAACCCAGATCCAAGAGGAGACCGTCAATCTAGCCCGCATCATCCTCGGCACCGATCTCAATGGCAACCGTGTCCACTCCGGACAAGTCATCACTGCCGCCGTCAACTATGCGCTCACTCAGATCGGAGCGGGCGCACTCTTCCAGCTCGGCACTGTCGAGGTCGCCACCGCGATCCCCTTCGAGGAGGTGAAGACGGTCAGCTGCGCCGAGATCATTACCCGCGTGCTCAGATGGAATCCCGATGTCGTTGCCTATTTCGATTATGCCACGCTGACACCGACGCTCCACTTCAAGCGCCGTGCCAGCCTCGCCGCGCTCACTTACGACATCGAAGACGTCGTCATCACGGACAACAATATCAACCCACGCCATGATCTGCAAAAAGACGGCGTCGAGGTCAAATACGAGCGCACTGACACTTTCGATGGCCGCGAGCTTACCGAGATCCTGACCGACTCGGCAGGGGACCTGGGTGACCCGTTCAAAGTGCTCAAGGTGTATATCAACCTCGAAGGCTCGCAAGTCTCTCTGACCAAGCAAACCGTCGAAGTCGAGACTATCCAAGAGACCTCCGGCGCATGGTGGCGCAGGCAGCTCCCCCAGCTCGCCGGAGCTACTAGCGTCACCGTGTCCGGAGGCACCCGCACACCCGTGGACGACGAGGACGACGGCGGCCAAAACGACGGCTCGAGCTTCGACTCCATGCTCGTGTCCGGCAGTATCGCCGACTGGATGACCCGCAAGGTCTGCGACCAGGTCATCAAGGGCGAGGTCACCTACACCAAGGACGGCGTCACCAAAACCGAAGACCTCACATTCTCCGTGCGCGGCACCAACGCCGTCTCCAAAACCTATACCTACGTCTCCAACTCCAGCGCGGGCGAGTCTCCCCCCACAGGCCTCGCCTCTGCCGTGCTCTCCAGCTTCTCCCGCCTCCACTACGAGGGCTCAATTACCCTACATGAGGCCGAGGTCGGAGCTACCGACCATATCAAAAAGCGCCTCAATGTCCTCGGCGGCCGGTCGGAGTGGGAGAGCATGCACGCCCAGATCTACAACGTCCGCTATAGCCTTGACTCCGGCACCACCCAAATCGACTTCGGGCCAGCCAAGCACCTCGGAGCCGACGACCTCTTCCAGCTCACCCGCAATGTCCGCACCCGCCAGGGCGCCAACGGCTCGATCCGACGCGGCGGCAGCAGCTCCCAGAGCGTCCTCCCCACCAAGGGCCCCGCCACCATCACCGCCGGAGGCGGAAGCTCATCTTCAGGGGTTATGGTGATCTACCTCGCCGGGCAAACTGTCCCCAATCTGATCTATCTGTCTTCTATCATGGAGGGCTACGATCCGGAAACGGACGACAATTGGTTTATCCAATTTCAGGTCGAGAACGGTCGATTAAAAGATCTTTTCACGGACGCTCCCACGGGCACATCCAACACCACTCCCTTCGATGGCGATGCTGAGGCATCTACAGACCAGACTTACTTTCGCCTGCCTTTGATATACTCCACAGAAGGGGAAAAAATAACAAACGACCTGTCCGGCATCTACCGCGAAAACGTCGTCTGCACGGCGACCGGCCCCAAAGCCGAACTCATACGCATAGGATAATGTCCACCACCGGCCCATACCAACTAGGCGCGACGAGCAACGGGTTTCCCTATTGCCCGCGCAAAATCGACCTCACCGATCTGGAGGATGTCGATGGCAACAGCACGACCGCCGACTGGTGGATCACCCTCGGCGGCACCCAGAAGGGCAACGCCCCGACCGCATCCGCAATCCACCTCTCGTGGCTCAACGCGATCAAGCTCACGTATGAGACCTACAGCGTCACGGGGACGGCTCGGTCAACGGAGTATGGGTTCGGGGAATTCCCCGTTGAAATAGATGAGGAAGAAGTCCGCATCGGCTTGGAAGAATACACCGCCCTTGTCTTTCCCGAGCTAGACCCAGAAGGTTCTCCGGGCTCGACTGATTACGAAGACAACAAGCCCACGATGCTGCCGAACGAACGGGAATGCATGCGCGTGCTGCAAAGGAAGGACGGGGCTGGCACGCCGTATCAACTCAAATTCCGGCGCGATCCGGGATCAGGATTTCCGCGCTGGCAACGTGGCTACGGGCGCAAAGCGAAAGCATACTTTTACGGAGCCGCATACATCTATTCCGCAGCAGTCATTGTGCAAGTCCCTGAAATCGTCCGCATGTATAACGGAGACATAAGTGACGAGGGTAATTTCGTGGGCTACGGAGTCGCCTCATTCTTCAACGGCAACGCCAGTGAAGATACCGGAACTCCTAAATCCGTGCTCAGGGAGTTCTCCGACAACGCTTATCAGTATGACGGCTTGGAAGGAGACATGCAGCAAGCGGAGGCACATGATGATTTTGGGGATAGGGGCTCATGGCTATGCAATGGCCCGTTCCAGGCCGCCGGACGTGCCAACCAAGGGAGTTCTGAAATTGATGTTAAAAAGCACGTCTTCGTCTCGTGGATTCCCGACGAGGATTATTTCCCCTTGGGTGTGTGGTCGAACACCACTCGCAGCATCACCTATTCCACCTTCGGAGGCATCCCATTCGTGGAGGTCAATTACGACAGCTATAACGACGATGACTGGGCGGACGCCGAGCTGACCGCGCTGACATTCTACACGCAAGAGTAGCCGAATTGACCGCACTCAATCTCCCGCACCTCACTCACGAGGCGCAAAAGCAAACCCTCCCCAGCAAGCCCAAAAAAAAAAGAGAGGCCAGCGGCGACCAAGTCGAGCGCCTAGCCAAACCGATCGCCACATTCCTAAACAACCAGGCACCTAAGATCCACAGATTGGCCAGATGGATGGATCAACTAGGCAAACCCGGCTGCGGCTGCCAGGGAAGGAAAGCATGTTTAAATCGAGTTGCACTCAACTTAAAGCACCCCTTAAAAACTATTTCAGGCATTTTGCAGTGCCTGCTGCGAAAGACCCAAAAACACTAAACCTTTGTCCCTAGTCGCTAAACCTTCTGGCGCTTTACAGAATCGAAGCACTCGGCGTGGACGAGGTCGCCTACAGCCGCGGCCACAAATACATGACACTGGTCTACCAGATCGACGCGGGCAAAAAGCGGCTGATCGGTGTACTCAAGGGGCGCACGACCCAGGCACTGAAGGACTTTTTTACCGTGGATCTCGGGGCGGAGCGTTGCGCGAAGATCAAAGTCGTCTGTTCGGACATGTGGAAGCCTTACCTCAAAGTCATCGCCGAAGTCTTGCCCGGCGTGTTGAACGTCCTCGACCGTTTTCACATCGCCAAGAAGCTCGGCGAAGCCGTCGACCAAGTCAGGCGTGACGAAACAAAGGAGCTGCACGCTGGCGGCTATGAACCCGTTCTGGGCAACTCCCGCTACTGTTTCCTCAAGCGCACCGAGAATCTTAGCGATAAGCAAAGCGCACGACTCGATGAAGTACTCCAGTATGACCTCAAAAGCGTGCGCGCCTATTACCTGAAGGAATCCTTCGACGGCTTCTGGCACTACGACTCCCCGAGGTGGGCGAGATGGTATCTGAAAAAGTGGTGTGCCCGGGCCATGCGCAGCCGACTTCCACCCATGAAGAAGTTCGTCAAGACGCTGCGCAAACATGAGGAGCTTTTGATGAACTACTTCAAAGCCGGGAAAGCCTACTCAAGCGGCATCGTCGAGGGGTTGAACCTGAAGATCAACATGGGTATCAGAAAAGCATACGGATACCGCAGCTTCGAGATCATGAAAGTCGCTCTTTTACATCAACTTGGAGACTTGCCCGAACCGAAGTTTACCCACAGATTTTGCTGAAGAGCCACAAAAATATCACACCGAAAAACATGCAACCATCACAATGTAACATAGCAAATACCGACACATTAAATAGCAAAATACACTTGCAACTATTACGTTCTTGTAAACGCATTTATACATGCATCGAAACCTTATCATCATTTTATGCGTCACAAATGCCTGCATTGCAACTGGACTAATGTGGTTTGTTTTTGGACCCAAATCAAAACCAAGTATAACCAACAAGGCAAGCACTTCGCTGGGAACAGAGATAATGACAGACGAAGCGCATTGGCAGCACGCCACGAAAGCAACAAGTCTCCGCGAAGCGGCCTTTCACTTAAGCCAATTCAAAGATCAAGATGAGCTAAATATCAGAACTTCTGAATTAATCTACGGACTACATTTCGACAGCGTGCCTAATCTAAACAAATGGCCATTATATCAAGCAAGCATGCAGGCTCATGGAAAAAATGCGGACACAGCCTCGGAGCTAAAACTACTAGCTAAAATTGCTCAAAAAACACAGCAAGCCCTAACCTTACGCGACACTGCTTTTCGCGTATATATCGAAAATTGGCTGCGAATAGAAAGCGATGACAAGGTCAACGAAGAGACCTTCGAGCTCATCGACACACTCTACCATGAAAACAACAGCCTGGCCGATACGTCGCTAGAAGCGGAGTATTTTCTCATAAAGAACAACGCCAGCACCGCAGAGCGCAACGCTCAGTTTAAAGATCGACTCCGCAACACCGCAATGGAATCAAGCAGGGCAGCAACGACACGTATCACAGCCTTAAAGACCTTATCTGAACTAGGCGCCCTCTTAGACCTCCCGATGGAGAACATTTACCACAGTGCGAGCACGCATTTACAAACAGCAATCTTGCGAGTCCTAGAGAACCAATCTAGCAGTAAAGCATCGAAAGAGCAGTGGCTGAGACTGATTCAGCCGACGACCTCCGAGCAAGAGCAACTCTTATTACGAATTCTAAAGACAATGAATCCACAATGAAACAGACTGCCAGGCCTCAAGAGCAGGCGCGCAGCTCACTACTCGAAACCAAGCGCGCCTTCTTACTGAATCTCGGCTTATTTATTTGCTTAATCTTTGGGTGGGTCCTTTTGCCAGATTCTCAAGAACATCAAACATCGCCGGTAGAAAGGAGCACCGCCAGATTTGCTCATGAATTATATAGCCTTTCCGAGTTCGCCTACCTTACGGGCCAAATAGTCGCATTAAATACTCGCTCGGAATCGATGCCTGATTTCGAAACTGAGTGGGCAATCAAGTTATCCAGACAAGAATTAAGGCAAAGAGCAGCCTTCTCTCAAATAGAGAGCGAAGAGTTTGAATCACTCGCAAGAGAGTTCCTCAAAGGCTACGCCGAACGCTATGACGAATATTATGACGACGCAGGGGCCAGAGAACTAGGCTACAACTATGGGCTCAAATTCGACCCTGAAATATACGGGATGCTCCCGTTTTCAACACTCAATCGGCTACTTAAGGATCGTAATCAAATTGAGCGCAAATTCCCCATCAACGATGAAGCGGAATGGTTGTGCTTCTGCAGGGCCTTTGATAACGGATTCGTAGAAGGCTACAGCATCATACAAGAAGGCATCACCTACCGCACGAGAAGACCAGAGATCCAATTATTCGACAAATAAGGATCTACAGGCCCAACTCTGGCTAGCGTTGCTTGCGGACAATTTCTTATAGCATGGTTAATTTAATATCCTGCTTAAAGGACTCAATCAGTGAAGTTGTAGAATTAGCCATGAACTCTGGAGATAAAAGCTCCCCTAGAAATTGCAAACACGGAACGTATC
>CEUD01124835.1_pt1 | contig 14251 bp, 10 predicted proteins | sample 356481 | NCBI WGS metagenome assembly CEUD01 (sample SAMEA2623314, study PRJEB7988) | marine metagenome | isolation source: saline water (ENVO:00002010), including | reverse complement strand
ACAAGCCAGCGTCTCTAGCCACGTTTTACGCCAATAATACGAGTCCAACAGGCTATCATCCCGCTCCCCCAGAAGTAATTTCGCCAAGTGTAGGGCCTCTACCGATGCGAGGCCTCCATGCGGATCTTCAGCAATCTTACTCACTCGCGGGTATGCCGTCGCCACCGCAGGCAAAGTGCGCCGCACTCCTTTTCCATATAAGCATGCCTCCAGCTGCGGCAATAAACGCCAGGTGCTATCCAATAATAATAAGGGACGCCCCGCATCTTCAACCGAAAGCTCGGGAGCCCCCAAGGCCAGCACGGTAAAGCCGCTCATATCAAAGCTCCAGTTCTCCCGCGCTTTATAGAAGGCGATATCTTCTCTTCCCTCTAAGGGCGTCAAACTGCACTTACTGCGACGCTCTTTAGGATGACGTATTATACTAATAGGTGTCATAGTTTAATTTTTAACGCACGCGAGCGCGCGCTCAAAGACTTGAATAATAGCTTCGATTGGCTCCGCCCCCACAGAGATACGAAGCAAATCTGGATCAATCCCAATCGAGCGTAAAAAACTGCGCCCTTCATCTGTGGTGACCAGATCATAGTGCGCAAGATACATAAAAGGGCACACCAGCGTATATTCGGTACCAAAGCTCGGCCCTTTCATCAGCTCTAAAGCATCATAAACGGGCTCGATCGCCCCATGGACTTCTATCGTAATCAACGCCCCGCCAGCACCTTTACGTTGACTGACTTCTGCAAAACGCTCGGAGTGCCCCGCATAATGCACTTTCGCCACGGCGCGATGCGCCTGTAAATAGTCAGCTAACTGACGCGCATTCGCATCCATTCGCGCCACCACTTCGGGCGCACGCCTCAACTGATAGGCCAAGCGGGCCACATCTCGGGCATAGGCTGGCTGATAGCAACTAAAGCAGCGCAAAACCAAATCACTATAATGCGGCGACTCCGCATTCAAAGCGACCGCACCAATCATAACATCTCCCTCACATGAAGCATACTTTGTCAGACTGGTAACCAAAATATCCGCATATCGCAAAACATCTACATTATATATAGAGGCAACGGTAGGATCAATCATCATAACACCTCCACAGAGACGCACTGCCTGGGCAATTCGCTCCAGATCACCGACTTGCACAATCGGATTGGTTGGACACTCAATCACCACTGCCGCCAAAGCGTCGCCACAGGCTTCGATTCGCCGCACCAGAGCCTCCGTATCCGTCACATCATAACAATGATCCAAACTCTCGCCTTCAGCTAAAAATTCCTGCAAGACACATCCAGAATCCAAGTATAGCCACCCCAATTGCAGCCATTTATTGCGCCCCTTCGCTGCTTGAAATTCCCTCACTGCTCGGAAACCCGTATAAAATGCACTCATTCCTGAAGCACACACCATAAGGTCCTTCGCATCACAGCCCACAAGACCTGACAATTCCTCTTCAACAAAACCAGGCTGACCACTCCCCTCTGTCAGCTCGGGAAATACCGAATCTCGCAAGCCGTGCAACAACAGTAAATCTTCCGCTTGACGCGAGGAAATGCCACAGCCGGTATGCTGCACAAATTTCTTAACTAAGCGACATAGGTCTCGATCAGAGGCATCGTAATGCACAAGGAAAACCGCCTCATCTACCTTCAAGATGCCAAGACCTGCACCAATACGCTCGACCAAATCCTGAGTCGCTCGACGCCCAGGAATCAAAACTGCCTCCCGCCCCTCTAATCCTTCTCGCGATAAGTAGAAGGCAATCAATTCTGCCACAAACGCATGCTGGACAAAACGCGGGTATCCCGACTTCAAAGCTTCGATCACGCGCGGCTCACGCTCTTCGTAGCCGCGCACATCGGCCATAGTGGGCAAGCTACTGACAACTGCATGCGGACTAGCAGGGCAGGCTTCACCAAGGGAATAGTGTCTGAGAGATGTCATAATTGGTATCATACAAGAAATGATATTCATAGGCTTTGGCGAGCACGGACTCAATACACACGGACAACATCAGACACTCACTACGGCTGGCATCATGCATTTGAATTGACCAAGAATTAGCGGTAAACAAGCTGCTCGAATACGTATTTGTATTTATGGGCTCACCTTACACCAACACTAAGCGCAAAAGAGGAACGTCTAACAGGCTTCAGAAATCCTCAAAAATTGCGCTCTTACTTGGAGTCATATTACTTACATGCGCTGCTGTCTTTACAGCCATCATATCGTTGCGCTCTTCTGATAATTCAGGCACAGAGACACGTTTTCCTTATGGCACTATACAGGAACTGAGCTCACTCAGAACTTTCATGCCCGCCTATTTATCAGTAAACAGCAACGAAACCATACTAGACAACACGCGCAGCATTCGCATAGCCGGAGAAGTTACGCATGGAGGTATCAGTGAGAACTTTGTGCTTTTTAAAATGCGGCCAGATCGAATGCTTTTCACGCTCAAACGCGACACATATGAGATTACTTATGGTGTGATTGGCCCAAAAGTCTGGCGGCGCGTACGAGCCCCACAACAAGAGGATACCCTTAGCTTAATCGAAGGCAAAGAAGTCGACACTTGGCATACGCAAGCTCAGTTCTTCGACCGGATTATCGAATCACATTTAGGCAATGGCCTAATTACAGGAATTGAATCTGCAGATTGGCTCGGCAACGAATGCTTAAAAGTCCACATCACCGACGCACACGACCAAGAAGTGACTATATTCATAGACCCCTTCTCAATGCACCCAATCGCAGAAAGAAAGAAGCTAGCCAATGGCAGCACTCAACAAACCGAATTTTTCGACTACCACGATGTCGACGGAATTCCAATCCCTTTTCACATCATTGCGTCCATAGATAATAAAGTTACAACGCACACTCGAATCGAGCGAGCGGCGCTCAATACTGGCATCGTTTCTAGACTATTTGAGGTGCCGGACTCACTGCGCTAGAGTGCCCTCACGCGCTTGATCGCTAGCAAAAAACGATTAAATATTGTACAAACAATAAACATCCCTCCATCAACAACATGCACGTCACACGCCGAGAATTTACCAAACGCGCAGGCTTAATCGCACTGGGCAGTATAGCTAGTTTCAAGCTCGGCAACGCTCAAGGAACATACACGGTACGCAATGGAGACACTCTCGGACATATAGCCCTCAAACATAACATAAGCACCGCTGAACTCAGAAGAATCAATAAGCTGAGCGGCGACCTGATTCATGTTGGACAAACATTAAAAATCTCAGAGCAAAGCACACCACCGCCGCCCGCGCCAACCATCGCGAACAACACAGTTTATACAGTCAAAAAAGGCGACACCCTAGGCGGAATTGCATTGATTCATGGCGTTCGTATAGCCGCCCTCAAACGTGCCAACAATTTATCCAACGATATGATTCGAATCGGCCAGAAGCTATACATACCGGACGCGACACCGATGACTGATCTATTGACTCATGTGCGCGCAGAAACCGCGAAAATTACAGTGCGCACTGACAATTGGAAACGCATCGTGGCACACCACAGTGCAATCAAATATGGGAATGCAGCAATCTACGACCGCGCCCATCGGAAACGTGGCATGAAGAACGGACTCGCCTACCACTTTGTGATCGGCAATGGCATCGACTCCGGCGACGGCGAAATCGAAATTGGCCCTCGATGGACCAAGCAACTATTAGGCGGCCACGTTAAGAGCTACGGCATCAATCTGACCGCGATTGGCATTTGCTTAGTCGGCAATTTTGAGGCGACACACCCCACCCATCGCCAACTCGCAGCATTCACTCAGCTCATGGACTGGCTACGGGGCGAAATCATCCCAGGAGCCAAGCAATTTGCTGGCCACCGCGACCTACGCGGAGAACAAACGATCTGCCCAGGAAAGAACTTTCCACTAGCCGCGATGCATGCGCGCTATGATTAACGAACGAAGATGTCCCGAACCGTCAGAATACAATTGCCCCCTAAAATCCTCTGACTAATGATCGACATGACTAATCACACATATTTATGGGCTCATCATACACAAACACTAAGCGAAAGAGCAGCAAACCCAGTAAATCTCAAATACTACTAAAGCGCGTGCTCTATACTGGCGCCATCGTGCTCGCATGCGCAGCGATCTATAGTACTGTAAAATCTATCCTAGCCCCGGAGACTAGCATGGGTGAAATAGGATTACCTCATGGTAGTATTCAAGAATTAGTTGATCCTAGGACATTCATGACCGCTTATCTAGCTACCAACTGTAAACCACCACTGCTAGAGACCACCCAAACGATTCGCGTCGCAGGAAGAATCGACAGTGGCCTCGCGAATGAGAGCTTTGTGCTGATCAAAAAACAGCCAAATTTAATGCTGTTCACAATCGACCGCAAAACACACCAAATCACATTTGGCGTACACGGCGATAAAGTCTGGCGCCGGGTGCGCATCCCCAACAGAGATGATGAATTTATTAACATTGAAGGCGACGAAGTCTACACATGGAAGTCGCAAGCACGCTTCTATGATCGAATCATTCAAGCACATCTCGGCGATGGTAGCATACTCAACATCGAACCTAGCGACTGGGAAAATATTGACTGCCTAAAGGTGAAACTCAAAGACGGAGATGGCGATAGGGTGGACATATACATAGACCCTCTCACCATGCATCCTCTAGCTGAGGAACAATATCGAGACAATGGAGCAGTGCAGCAGACAAAATTCTCCGACTATCGCGACATCGATGGCATGCCTATTCCGTTTAACATGGTCACCACGGTGGACGGAGAAGTTCTAAACCGCATCGAACTCGAAAGTGCCGCACTCAACACTGGTATCATGTCGAGACTCTTCGAAGTGCCTGACAGCCTACTGTAATCAGCGCTCCAAGGTCCCGCGGGTCACACCGAGCTGGTTGATCAGTTTGAGTTCTTTCCACAGATGCTCGGGACTGATCTCTCCTGCTAGCAAATCGGCGTAATGCTGCATGGTGCGGCGCACTTCTTCGCCGGTCTCATTGAGAAACTCGATACGATAGGCGCCGGCGCCTTGGGCGGTCATTGACTCAATGTACTCGGCTCCTGTCTGCGCCTTGGAATTAAACAATGTATTGCGGCAACCGGCATCGGCCTTGAGCGGGTGCAGGGCTCCCACGCGGTCCTTGAGCTGCACTTGGTGACTGTCGCAGGGGCGTCCGCAATCGCGAAAATCCTTACCTTCCGATAGGAAGGCACAAAAGACGCAGTGCTCCATGTGAAACATCGGCATGTGCTGGTGTAGGGTGATCTCAAAACTGCCGGCGGGTGAATGACTCAGTAGTGCATCCAACTGCGCGGTGTTGAGATCGTAGGATGCGGTCAAACGCTCCAAGCCCCAGCGCTCGATAAAATAGGCGGCGCTCAGGTGATTGGCGACGTTCAAAGAGAAATCGCCGCGCATGCGGTAATCGGCCAGCGCGGTGAGGTGCTCGTGGTTGCGCGCGAGAAAACCGTCGGCGCCACAGTTGAGCAGTTGCTTGATTAGAAAGTCTTCGCCCGACTTAAACATGCGTGGCGGCGCCACCCAGATCTGGCGCGTGCGCCCATCGGCCTCCTCGGCGGCTCGGGCTTGCGCCACGGCCGCGGCGTATTTGCGCGGATCTTCTAGCTCGAGATAAATCTCGTCGTAGGGCAGTTCCAGAGCGACCGCGAATTGCTCGGCATTGCGCACGTAAGGAATCAAATAAGGGCTGCTTGCTTTGCCGACAGCTGTGGATTCGCCGATAGTAACCTGCGGCGCTGGATTCATTTGCCAGCGCAGCGGCTCAGCGCGGTGCGCCATCAGTAGGTCGACAGCATTGCGGCGCAATTGATTCAATGCGGACACGGGCAACATGCAGTCGCCCGCCAAATCGATGTCCAAATCGCCCAGGTAAAAAGCACTGCCGCCCAAGCGTCCCAACTGTTTGCGCAGCATCGCCTCGTCGAGTGGTTTGTTGCGCGCAGCTTGCAGTTCGGGCTCTGACTGCGCTTGAGCGATGTGCCCTTCGTCATCGCGCAAGGTCAGGCTTAGCGGCGCGCCCACCCGCCCGCTCACGCTGGCATGGATCGGACGCTTGTAGTTTGGCTGCTCGACCTCGAAACTTTGACGCAAGCTCTTATCCAGCGCGGGGTCGGAGGTCTTGTAGACCACCTGCCCGGGCTCGACGCGCTTCCAGTTGATCGAGCCTTGGAAGAAACGAATGAAGCTCTCGTCGGCATTGGTATCCACAGATGTGATACGCCCACCCTCTTCGTGTTCGTCGGGGCGACCGCGATCGATCACCACGCCATCGCCGGCTTTGAGCGGATGTTCCAAGCGCAGCCAAATGCCGTCGCGCTCAATGCGATCGATCACCCCCAGTCGTAGGCCGCGCTTTTTTCCGAAGCGGGCATGCACTAGTTTTTGATTATCGATGCCGCCCAACCAACCGGTCGACAGGCCACGGGAGAAAGTCATTTCCAGCGCGTAGCGCCCCTCGGCCTGACGGTAGGGCGCGGGCGTATGCGCCGCTTCGCCATGCCGACGCGTCCAAGCATCATCCAATGCCTTACGATACACACTCGTGACAGCGGCCACATATTCCGGCGCCTTCAAGCGGCCCTCGATTTTCAGACTCGCCACGCCGGCATCGATGATCTCGTCCATGGCATCCAATCCAGCCAGGTCTTGTGGACTCAATAAATAGCGCCGATCTCCGAGATCGACGGGCTCGCCATCGCTATACAAGCCGTAGGGCAGACGGCAGGCCTGCGCGCACTCGCCGCGGTTGGCCGAGCGGCCCCCCAGCGACTCACTGGTCAGACATTGCCCCGAGTAAGCCACACAGAGCGCCCCGTGCACGAAAATTTCCAAGGGCATATCCAAGCCCTTGTTCAGAGTCTTTTCCTTGATCGCATGCACCTCCTTGAGCGAACACTCACGTGCCAGCACCACGACACTGCTGCCCAGTTCTTCTGCGAAATGTACCCCCGCCTCGCTAGTGACACTCATCTGAGTGGACGCATGAATCGGGAAATCCGGCGAAATTTTGCGTATCAACTGGCAGATGCCCACGTCTTGCACGATGGCGGCATCCACGCCCGAGCGAATGATCGAGCGCAGAAAACTCTCGGCATCCGCCAGCTCGTTAGAAAAGACCAACGTATTAAAGGTCACATAGCCCCGCACCCCACGCCCATGCAGGTAGGCCATCAGATCCGGCAGGTCGGCCTCGGTAAAATTCTTGCCCCGCATGCGCGCATTAAAACGATCCAGACCGAAGAAGATCGCATCGGCCCCATTTTCGACAGCCGCGCGGGCGCACTCCCAATCCCCCGCAGGCGCGAGAATTTCTGGCTTTTGTAAAACGGCGTGTGATCGATCCTGATCTGCGCCGAGGCGTTTTGGTATGAGTTTGGGCATGAGTGTCTGGCTACTTTTATTGAGCTAAACCCTCAAAAGTGAAGAGCGAAAACACGTCCCCTAGCGACAGCCCGCATTTTGTCGCTCACAATTGCGGCAAACGAATCACCGCTTCGGCTCCGGCCTGATCTTCGCGATTGCCCACCTGCAAGCTGCCTCGGTGCAATTCGACCGCTTCGCGCGCAAAGCACAAGCCCAGCCCCGAGCTCCGGCGCTCACTGTGAGGCCGGGGCAAGGAATAGAAACGATCAAAGATGCGTTCGAGCGCAAATTCTGGAATCCCGGGCCCCTCATCGCAGATGGAAATCACAACCTGGCGCGCCTCCAGCCAGGCTCGGATTTCGATGCGCCCCTCCAGCGGTGAAAAATCGATGGCGTTTTGCAGCAGGTTATTGAGCGCAGTCTCCAACAGGAATAGCTCCCCCTCGACCCTGCACTCGTCCGACAGCTGCAGCTCGAAGTGAATCTTTTTATTCAGTCGGCTGGACTCGTGATGATTCACGATACGCCGGATCAGCGCGCCCAGCTCGATCTCGACGGGATCCCCCAGTTCGGTGCGATTTTCCAGCGAGGCCAAGGCCAGCAGTTGGTCCACCAGGTTTTGCAAGCGAGCGGATTCTAATTCAATGTTCGCCAGAAATTGCGTGCGCTTCGCCGCGGGCAGGTCCTCCTGCAACAATTCCGCCGCCCCACGGATCCCGGCAATCGGCGACTTCATTTCATGCGTCAGCGACTGCACATAGGACTCCACATATTTGCGGTTTTCCAGAGCCTCGCGCATCGCCTCGGTGCTTTCCCCGAGAATTCGTAAGTGCCGCCCCGGCATGACAGGCGCCGGCGGACGCTCTCCCCGCGAGACCGCGGCCGCATAGGCGGTCAATCGCCGCAGGGGCTGTGTCACCCATTTCGAAAGCAGCCATCCCAGCAAAAGCACCAAACCCACCGCCAGCAGTCCTAGTCGAATCAAGCGCTGCTTGGTCTCGATGATAAAGAGCAACATGCTGCGTTGCGGCTTATAGACAGTGAGCACGCCGATGATTTCGCCGTCATTCACAATCGGTGCGCCCACATACATCACCGAAGAGGTGGGGTCGGCCTCATCCAGGCGAGAAGAGCGGGCACCATACTCCCCGCGCAAGGTGCGCGCTACATCCAAATAAATACTAAAATCCTCGCCCACCTGGCCCACCGTTCCGGAATCGTAAATGAGCCGCCCCGCCGCATCGGTGATATAAAAGTCCATCAGCACTTTGTCCTTCATCAGATTATAAATCTTGGCATTCAGCGGCTTCGCTTTAACTGACTCCATACCAGAACGCCAAGCCTCCGGCGCAAGAATCGCATGCCCACCCTGATTCGATAAGAGGGCCGCCAAGATCTCCGCCACATCCACCATCGGCTCTTCGGTCGCTTCCAAATACTGGCGCTCGACCCGATCCAAGATCGGATTCAGCAAGACCGCGAAACCAGCCAAGGCCATCAGCGCGAGGCTGATCAATATGCGATTGGTTAAACTCACCAATGCTCCCTCATCGAATATCCAATGCCACGGTGCGTGACAATCGGATCCTCATCGGCGCACACAGATTTCAGTTTGGCCCGCACGGATTTGATATGGGTATCGACCGTGCGCTCCATCGAGGCGTCCGGCTCTTCCCATGCGAGGTCCATCAACTGCGCGCGCGAATACACACGGCCCGGCTTTTCGATCAGCGCGACCAAGAGGCGGAATTCATAACGCGACAAAGTCATCGGCGAACTGTAGTAACAAATCTGCCAACGCTCATAATCAACCTCGAAGGGCAGCCCTGAACGCGCCCGCGGAGCCACCGCATTCAGCAGCGGCGCAGGCTGCGCATTCAACTGCGCGCGCCGGATGTTGGCCCGCACCCGCGCCGAAAGCTCACGTGGACTGAAAGGCTTGGTCACATAATCGTCCGCGCCCAATTCCAGCCCCACCACCCGATCCACCTCCGAGGCGCGCGCCGTCAAAAAGATCACCGGCACCTGAGTACGCAGCCGCAAGTCACGACACAGGTCGAAACCATTCATATCCGGCAGCCCCACATCCAAAACCACCAAGGCATACTGCGTCGCCTGCAGATGCGCCAAAGCCTCCCCGCCCGATGCCGTGTGATCGACCGCAAAGCCCTCCGACTCCAAAGCATACACAATGCTATCACGAATCGAAGGCTCGTCCTCGACGACCAATACGCGGGGCAGTTTATCAGAATGAGAAGTCATTTTATACCAAAACCTATCAAGCAAAGGAACCAATTGAAATGCAAAACGTAGGGGCTTCACTTGTGAAGACCGCAGTTGATGGAACACGCAATGAAGCTTCGCCCCACTCCCTACTCCCCACTCCCTACTGACAGCCCGCTGTCGCCACGCTTGCGTGCCACAAACACCGTCGACCAGTCCATCTTGGCGGTCGCGCGCATTAAGACAGCCAGCGTCAACACGGCACCGATCGCGATGGTCAATCCACTCAAACCGTCGAAGAAGAAGCTGTAACTAAACAATACCATGTAAGCGAACTGCGCGGGCAGCGCGATTCGTGTCAGCGCGCGACCACCAACGGCATGCAGATACCCGCACACCAATAGCAACGAAACCGCAGCCGATAAAAAGAAGCACAAGTGTATAGGCATCAAATCGACCGTGTAAGCAAAGAGCAGCTGGAAGGCGAAACAGCCGGCCGCTAAGAAGAAGTAATTCATCGGGTGCAAATTGATCCCCGTCACCGCGCCGAAGATTAACAGGACCGCAAAAAAGAAAAGCAAGGAGACCGGCGCAAAGAAACTGATACGGCTCGCAATCGGCCCGGGGTTTAAGACCTTGGGCATGTCCATGCCGATCGACTGCGCGCCAATCACGTCGGGGTAGTCCCAGATCAAATCCCACCCGCCCGTGGCGACTTCCAAACGGTCGGTGGGCGATGCGGTGCCGCCGGGGAAATTGATCGATTCGAAATCGGTCTGCATGGCTAACTGGAAATTCTGCACACGATTCGCTCCATTGAGATCATACTCCCAATGGTTTAGCCCACGCGCATGATAGCTCACCTGCAGGGGCACCGTGCTCTGCGGCGGAATCACCACCGCCTGGGTGATGGTGCCCTCGCGTAAGATGGGCTCGTCGACGCCTGCACCCTCGAGCTCGAAGGTGAAATTGTTATAGCTCGCATCGGCGGAAGGCAGACTGAACGCCACATACACGGTTTGCGCGATCGGCGTCGGATTCGGGATTTCGTATTTTGCGGTGAACTGTGCCTGATACGTGCGGTACCAAAACAAGCCTTTGCGCTTTGGCTCATACTGTAACTCGACTTGCACACGACTCCTACTCGGACTGACCGACGAGCGCCCCGAAACACTGGCTGGCGACTCATACCATGCGATTGGGTGCGCTTGCCGCAACTGCGGCCCCCAGGCCCGCTGAACCTCATGAATCAATGAACCCGAGCGATCCAGCGAGCGATGCGTCAGCGCCCCCCCGAGTATAAACCAGCCGACGGCGGTGCAGATGAAAATAAAACCCACCGCGAGGATGGAGCGAACGCTTAGTTTGTGTGTATGCATAGTTTTTTATTTTAATAAATTATCGGATTTTGTGCCTGAGGTAGGGGCTTCACTCGTGAAGCCCGCATCGGGCTGGCACTGAAGGTCGGCGGTCTTCACAAGTGAAGCCCCTACCAATAAAGCAAACTCATCGCTCCAGATCTCGGCGCGTGTAATAGAGCGAAGCCACCGGCGCTTCGTCGTCATAGATTTGCTTACTCAAGCGCACTGATCCGCCTTGGGTAGCCCCGGCGTCGATCACAACGTTGCCCTCCAGCGCGGTGGCCTGATATTCACTGGGCAACTGCACCTGCCAGATCAAGCGGTGCACAAAGAGGGGCGTGCGCGGCAGCTCCAGTTGTGCCCGGCCTTCCACGGGATTCATTTTCGCCCCTTTAGAGGTAAAGACATAGCCCACTCTGCTCTTGGAATGCGTCCCACTGACTTTGGGCAAATTAAAGATCAACCCTCCATCTTCAGCCAACAACGGATCTATCGAGCGACCATTGATCGAGCAAGACAGCAGTTTACCACCTTCCGGCAGCACGAAACAGTATTCAGCCGCTTCGGCGTGTTCGATCACCACATCGGCCCGATGCAGCATACTGCCCTCGGCCACCAACTCGCTGACATATTCCGCCGACTCCACCGTGGCCGAGGCGGTTTTCACCCGTGGCAGTTGCCGCGCAGATAGTTTCAAAACCTCTGCATCCGAAAGCGCGATATACTTCAGCTTCTCAATCCGCACGGACGCGCCCATCCAATCGGGTAAGCGCCCGAGGGGCATCCACGCCCCGCGGACTGGCGTCACCTCGACGCCATCGAAGTCAGACACATAGCAAGCGCTGTCGGTCTTCTTCGCGCCCTCCACCCGCACAAGCGGTGCCGTGAACTGCCCCTCCACCAGATCGATCGGCACAGTATATTGAATCATAACTTCCCGTGTGGTCGCCTCGTCGTGGGGCCACTCCAAATGTAAAATCGGTCCTTGCGCTGTCATCTCCATCGAATCACGCACGCCTCCACCGCGACCGAAGTCCGTCACAGAATTCACACTGGCAGGACTCGCCAAGCTTACTTGTGCTCTGGACGTGAGGCCGCCGTCAGTCGCATTAAGCCGCAGGTGACAGCTCACCTGCATCACGCCCCCCAGATCACGAATCCAGTGCTTCGTCGTCGCTTGCCACTGCGTCGGTTGCATCGCCTCGGGCGAATACAACTTCACCTGCACAGGGCCACCGCCCGCGGGCAAACTGAATTCACTTTTCTCACGATTCGCGCCCACGGCCCCCGTCACAATGACAGCCGCCGGATCCTCCGCATGCCGAAGCTCAAGAGTCGACTGCCCCGCCCCTACTGTCATAAAATCAGCAATCAATCGACCCGTTACCGAGCGCAGGATCGGCGCCGCCTGCAGCCCCAGCGTCACAGTGGACGCAGCTTTTGGCTCCAGCAGTAAACACATGCCACCATCAATCGGCACCAGTTTAGCATCCGGCGGATCCAGCGAACGAACCGCCTCCGTCGCCTCCACTAAAACGACCGATTGCCACTCGTCCGAGAGATTGACCACGCGAAAGCTCGCCTCAAAACGAACCGCAGCCAAATCCGTGCAATCGATCATATAATTGGCCGACTGCACCCACACTTCCACCGGCGGTTTGGGCGGCACGCGGTCGTCGCTGACAGGCTGCACCCGCTCAAGCAAGCCTCGCAATTCGGAATAGGGCAAAGTCACCGTCGCCTGCGAAATGTCGCCCGCAGCGCCCAACGCGCTCAAACCGACACTGAATAAGAAGAAGCATAGAATTGTTTTCATCGTCCCCCATCCTAGGGCCCCTCTTTGAAAACATTATGAACTCACTGTGAAATCGCGCAGGGAACGCAAAAATTTCCCCGCACTAGCGCACCAACAAGAATTAAACACCCTGATGAGCCGCAGCGGAAGCGACGCTACTTCTTACGAGAACTTGAACCTACATCCACAAACCATCCAAATTTACATTAATTCAGATAGTAAACCATCCAAATTTACATTAATTCGTTTGCTAAACCGTCCAAATTTACATTAATTAGAAAATAATGATCCCCAGAAAACTGGCTGCTACACTCGGAAACACCATAAAGCCCGGACGTGTCTGGATGCTTTTTGGCGCGCGCAGAGTAGGCAAAACGCAACTCATCCAGAACTATCTAACGACAGTGCCGAAGGAAACTTGGTATCAAGGGCACGGCGAAGATCGCGATTTAGCCGAATTACTTGAATCGCGATCCGCCTCCCGCTATCGACAAATGTTTAGCGCCTACGATGGATTTTTTCTCGATGAGGCACAATCCGTTCAAAACGCAGGAGCCGCACTCAAGCTACTGGTCGACCTATTCCCAAAGTTAAAAGTCATCGTCACCGGCTCATCTGCCTTTCGCCTCGACCAAATGCTCGGGCAACCCCTGACAGGGCGACGCTCCGTGCATTACTTACACCCCGTCACCGCAAGCGAAATAGCCGCGTGGAAGGATCCCCTCGCGCCCAAAGCGCAACTTCCCGACCTTTTAAACTATGGAAGCTACCCGGAAGTCCTCCAAATCGGCGATCCAAGAGAACGCCAAGCTTACCTGCGCCAACTCGTCGAAGATTATCTGTTTCAAGACATACTCGCATTCGAGCAACTACGTAACGCACAAAAGCTGCGCGACCTAGCCACCATGGTGGCCCATCAAATCGGTAGCGAACTGTCTCTCAACGAATTGGCGAACTCCCTACAGCTCAATCGATCGACCATAGAGCGCTATCTGGATCTGCTTGAGAAAAGCTTCGTCATCTTCCGAGTCGGCGGTTTTTCACGAAATCTACGTAAAGAAGTCAGCAAGACCCAGCGCTACTACTTCGTGGACAATGGCATCCGCAACGCTGTCATCAACCAATTCCAGCCGATCAACCAGCGAGCCGATGGCGGCGCCCTTTGGGAAAATTTCTTCATCAACGAACGTCGCCGATTCAACGCCTACCATAACACAGGCACACAGAGCTATTTTTGGCGAACTTACGACCAGCAAGAAATCGATCTCATCGAAGTTAGCCCCGACGGCCAACTAGCCGCGTTCGAATGCAAGTGGCAAAACAAGAAGCACAAAGTGCCCGGCGCATGGCCCAAAGCCTACCCTGAAACACCGGTGCAATTCGCGCACCCGGAGAATTTTACACAATTTCTGCTTTAACCCCCATGTTTCGACCCATCAGAAAGAAGGCCCTGCGTTATATAGTACTACCG
>CEUD01115833.1_pt1 | contig 14290 bp, 12 predicted proteins | sample 356481 | NCBI WGS metagenome assembly CEUD01 (sample SAMEA2623314, study PRJEB7988) | marine metagenome | isolation source: saline water (ENVO:00002010), including | reverse complement strand
AATTCGGCCCGACCGACTCCCAGGTCCAGCTTGTCGCCGAGGTCAAGGGAAACGTGTTCCCTGACCTCGAGAACGGAATCCCGACCGTCGGCAGCCGTCTTGGCATCGATTTGACGCCCGTGGACCTGTCCGACTTCGAGACCCTCATGTGGATGAGGGCGCTTGTCTGGCCGGACCATTCGGAACGCATGGCTCGATTCAACGGAGCCGCCTCGATTGCGCTGGCGGACCCGCCGGAACTGGTCGCCGGCGACGCGCTTGACCTGTTGCCGGGAATCCTCGACACTATCTCGTACGAATCGGCTCGCTGCGTTTTGAGTTGTCACGTGTTGAATCAGCTTCCGCCTGAGGGGCGCGACCGGTTCCACTGGATACTCTCGGAGTCGTCTCAAGACCGGCCCGTGTACTCGGTAACGGCCGAGGCGGGGAAGATAACGGTCAACGTGCACGACCGGGGCGTCGTGACTTCGGTAGCCCAAGCCGATGCCGATCCCCACGGCTGGTGGGTTGAGTGGCACGAAATCTACAACTCGTAGTGCTGCCGTCGTCCGCAAATGGGGACAAGGGGCACCTGAAAGCTGATCGTTGACGGCTATTCGCCGAAAGCTAATCGAGGCAACACTATGGCAATGTCGAACCTGGTTGAGATCACAGTCAACGTAAACGGCGAAGACCGGCGGGTCGAGGTCGATCACCGCTGGACCTTGCTTCGCGTACTCAGGGATTCGCTGGGACTCACGGGCGCGAAGCGGGGCTGCGATCGCGGGGAGTGCGGTGCGTGCACGGTTCTGCTCGACGGCAATCCCGTGTACGCATGCTCGATGCTGGCGCTTCAAGTCGGCGCGCGGGCAGTGCGCACGATCGAAAGCCTCGGGGTCGTAGGCGACCTGAACCCGCTCCAAACCGCGTTCCTGGCCGAAGACGGCGGGCAGTGCGGCTACTGCACGCCCGGCTTCGTGATGAGCGCGACGGCGCTGCTCAAAGCCAACGTCAATCCTTCCGAAGACGAAATCAAAGAGGCGCTGGTCGGCAACCTGTGTCGGTGCAACGCGTACGGTCGAATCATCGAATCGGTGAAGCGGGCTGCGAGCGACAGATAGGGCCGGCGTAGGCGCCAAGCGAGCGGAGGGCTCGGCGCAAACACCGAGGCCACCGAAAATACGGTGCTCTGGAATGGAGATGTCAAACAAAACAAGTTGTGCCGAACGGTCGTTGTCGTTCTGAGCCCGCAGGTGAAGAATCTGGTCGCTTTGCACACGGCATCGCGTGTAGACCCCCAGAGGCTCCATTATCCGCGGAAGGCTCAGCATGCGATCCAATTGGGGACCTATTTATCTGGTTGATGGCCATCAACGCCAAGCCGGCCGCCGAATCTTACATAACCCCGAGATGAGTTCTTTCTCATGACGCAATTCGCGACGATCGGGAAATCCGAACCCAGGCGAGACCTGCCCGCCAAACTGACCGGCGAGGCGCAATTCACGGCAGACGTTACGCTGCCCAGAATGCTGGCCGGCAAAGTGCTCCGAAGCTCTCACGCCCGAGCACGCGTACTGTCGATCAACGTTGACGCGGCCAAAGATTTGCCCGGCGTCCGTGCGGTGATCACACCGTTCGATGCACCGAAAGGCTACATCGCCCCTGATGTCGCGATACTCGACGCCGAGGTCCGCTTCGTAGGCGATGAGGTGGCCGCGGTGGCCGCGGACGACGCGGACATTGCCGAGCACGCGATTAGCTTGATTCGCGTCGAGTACGAGCCGCTGCCCTTCGTGACCGATCCACGCGAGGCGATCGCGGCCGGCGCGCCCAGCATCCACCCGGACGGCAACCTCGTCGGCGGTCAGCCATTGACGCTGACCCGAGGAGACGTCGAAAAAGGATTCGCAAGAGCGGATATCATCGTGGAGGATACCTTCACGACCGCCGCTCACTCGCCAGCAGCGCTCGAACCCAGGGCCGTAAGCGCGGCATGGGACGATGACCGACTGACGATCTGGAAGGCCAGTCGTGGGACCCACGTCGATCAACGGACGTTGTCCACGGCGTTGAACATTCCGAGGGACTCAGTTCGAGTCGTCGGGCTGAATATGGGCGCCGGCTTCGGGAGCAAGGACGAATCCCGACTCAGCGCGATCACCGCCGTCCTCGCTCAGCGCTCTGGGCGGCCGGTCAAGATCGAGTTGACGCGCTCCGAGGAATTCGTTGCGGGACGCCACCGGCACTCGACCATCACGACAATCCGCATGGGCGTGATCAGCGACGGCGAAGTGACAGCCGTCCACGCCACCACGATCATGGACACGGGAGCGTACCTGTCCTCCGGTCCCGGCGTGATCCGTCGAGCCGGGCAAGGCGCGCTTTATTTGTACCGTTGCGCGGATGTCCGCTATGACGGCTACCTTACGTACACGAACACGCCCGCCGCCGGTTCGTACCGCGCACTGGGGGCGCCGCAAGGCCACTTCGCGCTTGAGATGCTTGCCGACAAGGCTGCGGCGGCCGTGGGCATGGACCCGTTGGCGTTTCGATTGAAGAACCACGTCGGACTGGAAGGACAACCCGGACGGCGAATGACGCCGGCAGATCAGATCATGGACAGCCAGCCCGTTGAAGGCGGCGTGCCTTTCTCCAGCAACGGCCTCCGGGAGTGCCTCGAGCGTGGCGCCGCAGCCTTCGGGTGGGGCGATAGGAGCGATTCCGAGCAGCCCGGTCGTGCCAAACGAGGCGTCGGAATGTCCATGTTTGTCTATCGTGGTGGACCCGGCGGCCAGTCTTCGGTGCGGATGAAACTGGCTTCCGACGGTGCCATTCACCTGATCTCGGGACTGATGGACGTCGGCGAGGGCGCGATAACGGTGATCAGCCAGATCGCGGCTGAGGAACTCGGCGTCGGCATGAATCAAATTCAGACGACGTTCGGCGACACCGAGCAGACACCGGAGGCGCCGATCACGGCGGGCTCCACTGCGACGTTCTCTAGCGGAACGGCAGCACGGGACGCCGCCGGCCAGCTACGCGAACTAATCCTGAACGAAGCGGCGTCCCTGTTGGACGTCGGGCCGAACGAGTTGGCGATTGACGGCGACGGCGTTGTAGTGTCGTCAGACCCGGAACGACGGATGACGCTGAGTCGTATCGCGGACGCCGTCGGCGAGATCGAGGTTGAAGCGTCGGTCACGCCTGGCAGCGCCGAGTACATCGTGAACTCGTTCGGAGCTCACTTCGCCGAAGTCGAAGTCGACACGGTGACCGGGCAAGTTCGCGTGATTCGATACGTGGCCGCGCAAGACTCCGGGCGCATCTTGAATCCAAGCATGGCCGTGAATCAGGTCGAGGGCGCCGTGTCCCAGATGCTGGGATTTACGCTTTCCGAGGAGATGGTCACCGACTCCCGGAACGGAGTCACGTTGAACGACACGTTCCTGACGCACAAGAGCCCGACCGTGATGGACTATCCGGATTTCGAGGTGGTGTTCGCGGACGTAGTGGACCCGGTCGGACCGTACGGCGCGAAAGGACTGGGTGAACCACCGAGTGTCGGTGTTGCCCCGGCGGTCGCCAACGCAATCTTCGACGCGACAGGACTGCAGGTTCGCGATCTGCCGATCACGCCCGATCGAATACTAGGCTTGCTCGATGCCAGTGAAAGGGGCGAAGGCCAATGAGACCGTTCACGCTCGAACAACCGACGTCGCCCGCGGATGCGAGCCAGCTCCACGCCGAACAGTTCCCCAGGGCGCGATACATCGCCGGGGGAACCGACCTGCTCGCCCAGGTCAAAGAAGGCACGTTACGGGCCCAGACGCTCGTCAGCCTGGCCAATCTGCCGGAGATGTCCGGCATCGAATCGAACGACGACGGGCTCGACATCGGGGCGCTTGTGACGCTGACCGAGCTAGCCGAGAGCGCCGCCGTCCGGCAGGTCTGCGACGTGTTGGCGAAAGCGGCTCTGTCGGTAGCCTCGCCCCAAATACGGAACGTAGGCACGATCGGCGGCAATCTATGCCAGCGACCACGTTGCTGGTATTTCCGAAGCCATCTGTACTACTGTCGCAAGAAGGGCGGCGAGACATGCTACGCGTTCGGTGAGCAGAACAAGTACCACGCCATCCTCGCTGGCGGACCTTGCCACATCGTCCATCCATCGGACCTAGCGGTGGTGCTGATATCGCTCGGTGCAGGCGTGGTCGTCAGGAACGAGTCGGACAGCCGGGAAATGCCTCTCGAGGACATGTTCGTGCTTCCGTCCGTTGACGTGATGGCCGAAACCGTTCTAAGGCCCGGTGAATGGGTCTCGCGCATCAAAGTTCCCAAACCGGCAGGCGGCGCAAAAAGCGTCTACTTAAAGGCGCAGGAACGCCAAGCGCTGGACTTCCCGCTGGCCAGCGTCGCCGCCTCGATCCAGGTTAGGGACGCCGTCGTCGCCGGAGCTCGTGTGACGCTAGGCAGCGTTGCGCCGGTCCCGTTCCGAGTCTCGCATGTCGACGAAGCGCTGATCGGTCAACGTGTCGGAGACATAGACCCGGACGCGATCGGATCGCTGGCGGTCCGAGACGCCGTGCCACTGAGCGACAACGGCTACAAGGTTCGGCTGACCGCATCGCTCGTTTCGAGGGCGATTTCCGATCTGCTGTCTGACGACCGCTAACTCAAACCGTTAATCTGTCGATGCGTACGGCATCACGAGGACGGTTGCGACTCGCTGATCGATTTGCGCTCTCGGGAGCCCGAAAGGATCTTCCCATTCAACTGTTCGATCACCTGGACGAAGTCGCGGGCATCGTTCGCACCCCTCGATTGGGGCTGATCGTCGACTTTGACGGTACGATATCCGAGCTCAATCCAATTCCCGACGCTGCGATCATCGACCTTCGATGCGCCGACGCGTTGAGGTCTCTCGTGCCAAAAACCGCTTTGGTCGCCGTGCTCTCCGGCCGGGCAGTCCGAGACGTCGCCTCCCACGCCGGCCTTGACGACGTTTGGTATGTGGGCAATCATGGCGCAGAGTACATACGCGACGGCGTCTACGAGGCTGGCCCCGGAGCCGATGCTGCCCGCGAGAGCCTCGAATCGGTCGTGGGGCACGTCGGGAGCGTCGCCGATGACCCTGCGTTCATCTGGGAAGACAAGCAGTTCAGTGTTTCGGTTCACTATCGACGGGCCGAAAATCCGGATTCGGCTCGCAGGATGCTGCAAGCCGGTCTCGACTCTGTACCGAATCTTGATGGGCTTGATGTGTTCTGGGGCAACCGGATCCTCGAGATTCGAGGCCGAACCGGTCTGAACAAAGGGCATGCCGTTCGCCAGATTGTGGCCGAACGTTCGCTCAGCGCCGTGGTGTTCATCGGCGACGACACGACCGACATCGACGGAATCCGCGCAGCGATCGAAATGCGCGACGCCGGCGAGCTCAAGGCCGTTGGCATCGCGGTCGCACGCCCGGAGTCGCCGGACGCATTAATCGAGCTCGCGGACTACACGGTCAGCAGCGTCGCTGACGTAGCACGATTTCTCGGATGGCTCACGACGGCGATCTGAGCGCCACGCACCGTCCCGCCCGCAAATCGACCAAGCGGCTAGCTGGTCGTTCGAGAGTTTGTTATTGGGCTTGCACCGTGACCGTTGCCGTCATGAACGGATGGACAGTGCAAAAGTACGCGAACTTTCCAGGCTTATCGAACGTGAATTCGAAACTTTGATTTGTGTTCAATATTCCGCTTTCCCACTCTCCCGATGCGACCGGCGATTCATCAACGGTAGCCGTGTGTGGCGCGCCGTCCGCATTCTGCCACCTGACTGTGTCGCCAACGGATATGTTCAGGTTCTCCAGAGTGAAATCGACGATCGGAGACACGATGGTCTGAGCAACCGGCGCCGATGTTGCGGTCGGGGCTATCGGCGCAGGGGTTGGCGGAACGGGTATCGGCGCTGCCGGAGCGGGTGTCGCGGTCGGCATTGGAGTCGGCGTGTCCGCGGGCGATCCCTGCTCCGCGACGGTAACGGTCGCGATCATGAAAGGATGCACGGTGCAGAGATACGCGAACGTGCCGGCCTCATCAAACGTGAACGAGAAGCTCTGTCCCCTGTTGAAGATGCCGCTGTCCCATTCGCCGGATGCCGTGGGCGACACACCGGACGTAGACGTGTGAGGCGCGGTGTCCTAGTTGGTCCGCACGACGGTCGTCCCGATGCCGACAGTCAGGTTCTCCAGCGTGAAATCGACGATGTCCGAACTGACAACCTGTCCGACTGGCTCCGGTGTGCTGGTTGGCTCGGGCATCGGCGTGGGCGGCATCGGCATCGCGACAGGCGCGGGAAGTGTTGGCGCTGGCTCCGCTTCGTTGACGACGGTCACCGTCGCGATCATGAACGGATGGACCGAGCAAAAGTACGGAAACGATCCAACTTCCTCGAAAGTGAACGAGAAGCTCTGGTCCTGATTCAGAATCCCGCTGTCCCAATCGCCGGACGCTGTCGGCGAATCTCCTGAGGTCGATGTGTGCGGCGCGGCGTCGAGGTTTCGCCATGTCACAGTCGTGCCGGTCGTGATCGTCAGGTCCTCGAGAGTGAAATCGACGATGTCTGAACTCAAAGCATCGTCGGGCGGACTCACGGGCGCCGCGAGCACAGGAATCGATGTGGCAGCCGGCAAGCTCGCTGCCGCTGGTGTTGCGGTCATCGCGGGTGCTGGCGCCGTCGTCGGTTCGGGTATGGCGGTGGCCGTTGGCGATTGCGGGGCTGCCGCGATCACGGGTCCGTCGGTGACCGTGACTGTCGCTACCATGTCCGGATGGACCGTGCAGAAATACGAATAGGCGCCGGATTGGTCGAACGTGAACTGGAATACGCCGCCTTTTTGCAACAGCGGGCTGCCCCACTCTCCGGATGGTCTTGGGGAGTTCCCCGCAGTAGCCGTGTGCGGGGCGGTGTCACGGTTCTCCCAAACAACGGTCGTACCCACGGAGACGGCCAGATTCTCAAGCGTGAAATTGATGATTTCCGTTTCCAACGTATCGCCTGCTTGCGCTGCCGATACGACAGTCGTCGCCTGCGCTACAGGCTCAGACGTTGGCGCAGGCGCAGGGCTCGGAGTTGGAGTGACGGACGAATTGCTCGCGGGAGCGGCAGCCGCAGTTGAGGCAACGATGGGCGTGACCGTCGGTTGAGCCACTGGAACCGCAGTTGGGGCTCCAGCGGGCGCGGCCGTCGCCGCTGGCGTGACCGTCTGCCCGTACGCCAAACCGGATATTGCGACGATCCCAGTGAGCGCGATTGTCCTGAGCCCTGGGCGCACATTCATAACATCCCCCACCGAGACGATTCGCAAACTTAGATGTACGTGTACACATTCGGGTTCTATTGTTTGAGTTCGGTTCGAGACTCGCGCCGATTTCGCGTATCTCCAACCCAAACGGACGCACGGGGATTGCGGCGAACCTCACAGATAAAGGTACGATCCGGCACGTAAAACAGATGCAAATCCCGATGCCGTACCCTTTACGCCGCGGTTGTCACTGACGTTCGACAACACGTCGCGTGACACTCGTAATTGAGCGCTGATGGCTCACGCAAATCCGAGATGATTGGGGTTGAGACCGCCGCCTCGAACACGGGGCCGGGGAGCCGCTTCCGGGTGCTTGACATTCGGACTCGGTTGGGCGACGATTTCGGTGGTGGATGCTGAGGGGGTCTCCGTGCCGTTCGGGTTTCCGCGTGCGAACTGCAAACAGATGTCGGGCCAGTCGATAGGGAGAACGCCATAGCACAGACGCCCAAAGTGAAGTCTCTTTTTAAGGGTGCGTCTTCGCGGTATCTCAGCGCGTTGGCCTATCGAGACTATCGGACACTTTGGGTGGCGAGCCTATCCGCTGGGGCCGCCTCATGGGCTCTGATCGTCGCGCGCGGCTGGCTCGTTTTCGACTTGTCGGATTCATCGCTCTGGGTGGGCGTGGTCACGTTCGTTGCTATGATCCCTCGCGTATTGGTCACGCCGTTTTCGGGTTATCTGGCCGATCGCTTCGACCGGCGCAAAGTTCTCGCCACCATGTTCGGATTGAACCTGGCCCACAACCTCGTTCTCGCCGTGATCGTAATGATGGGATCCGTGACGATCTGGCAACTCGTGGTGCTCTCGTTCGTGAACGGCTCCATACGGGCCGCCCAATTGCCAGCGGGCTCGGCTCTGATCCCCAACTTGGTTCCGAAAAACCTGCTTTTGAACGCCATCGCCCTGAACCAAGCCACGATGAACGGGTCGCGGTTGTTGGGCCCATTGGCAATCGCCCCGCTGCTGGCGACCACCAGTGTCGGAGGCGCATTCTTGTTGTGCTCGGGATTTTATGCTGTCAGTCTGGTGCAGGCGCTCCGTGTACGCACGTCGTCGACCGGCGAAATCGACCCAAACCGAAGCTTCGTAAGCAACATGTTCGAGGGGTTGGTCTACGTCTATCACCGGCCTGTACTCCGGGCCGTTGTCGTCATGGCGCTGTTCCATTGCGGGCTGACGATGTCGTTCGAGTCGCTGTTGCCGGTCCTGTCGACACAACGTTTGAATGCAGAGGGGGCGGGGTTCAGCTACTTGATGATGGCCGTCGGCGCGGGCGCACTGGTGGCGGTGACCGGGATGGCCGGGGTGACCAGCGAGTCGATAAAAGGCAAACTCTTCCTGAACCTTGGCGTCCTCAGCGGGTTGACGCCCGCGATCCTGGCGATATCCGGCAGCATGCCGATGGCGCTCTTTGCCGCGATGGCGATGGGCGCTAGCCAGGCAGGGTTCATGACGATCACGCACACGATGATTCAGTCGGTAACAGCCGACCGTGTCCGCGGCCGGGTCGGTGCGGTCTATTCCGTGCACATCGGCGGCATGATGGCGTCTGCAAACCTAGTCAACGGAGGAATGGCCGACTACGTAAACGCGGCCACGCTATTGCTGATCGGTGGCGCGGGCTTTGTCGTCGTCATGTTCGCGAGCTGGCAAGGCATTACCCTCCGCAGAATCTACACGAGAGGGCTCCAACCCGCGACCGTCGCGGAGTAACGATTGGCGAATCTCCCGCCAAGTCAAAACCGCATGCTTTCACGAAGTTTCATCCACCTTCCAAGCATAGGCGCTGTCACCGAACGCGAGCTCTGGTCCGCGGGCGTCAATACTTGGGACGATTTCCTCGAGGCCGACGAGCTCCCTGCACGTGTTGAGAATCGGCGCGATTACCTGCGCACGCTTATCGGACGGTCGCGCGACCGCCTAGCCGAACTGGACGCATCGTATTTCGCCGCCACGCTGCCGAACTCGGAGATGTGGCGGCTGTACCCCGAGTTCAGAGACCGCGCGGCGTTCCTCGACATCGAGACCACCGGTCTGTCGCCGGAGTTCGCGGACATCACGCTGGTTGGTGTGCTCGACGCCAGCGGCTATCAGGCGTTCGTCGCCGACGAGAACCTGGACGAGCTCAGGGGCGCGATGGAGGAGTACGACCTCGTCGTGACGTTCAACGGCGCGTCGTTCGATCTCCCGTTTATCGAACATAAAATGGGCCGGATGTTCAGCGGTCTGGCGCACATCGACCTGATGCATCCGCTTCGCCGTCTCGGAGAGCGGGGAGGTCTGAAGAAGATCGAACAGCGCCTTAAGGTCGGTCGGCCCTCCGAACTGTCGACCTTGGACGGGTACGACGCTGTTCTGCTGTGGCGAATGTGGCTCAACGGCGATCAAGGCGCGAAAGACACCCTCATCCGCTACAACGCCGAAGACGTCGCGTCGCTTCCTCGCCTGGCGGAGATAACCTACACGCGCCTGACGCAAAAGACGGTTTCGAAACGGCTTCAAATCGAGCCCTGGAACTTGCCCGAAATCGAATTGCCGTTCGACCTGGGCGTGATCGAGAGACTCAGCGACCGAAAACGCAACTCGATCGGTCGACACGGGCTGGCCTAACGCCGACAACCGATCGAGTTGTGATCGGTTGCCCGCAGGAATCGTTCTTGCACGCCCTTCGACCTTCTTCCGCCTTCTGATACTCATGGCGAATGCAGGCGTCCGCGACATCGCGCTAGGTGCTTGCCGCCACCCCAAATCCGGTGCTCGCTACGAGTGACGGTACTCCGCTTGTCCCTACAATCATTCGTGGGTGGCCCGCAGTCGGCTCGCGGAAGCAGGATCCGTCGACCGTTGGCGGGCTTCGACGCGTAAGTTGGCAACCGTCTCTTCCACGGTGCGATAGCGAGGACACAAACTCCATGGCATTTCCAAAGCTGGTGCAAAGCGACGACATCGACGACAATCCTCAGATGGCTCAAGACAGGTTCCAAGAACTTCTGGGCAGCCTTGAAGGCAACATCTCCGAGATCGTCGTTCTGTCGCAAGAGCGCCTTCGATTCATGTTGTTGGCCCTGGTCTGCCTGGGGTATATTCTGCTTGAAGACACGCCCGGCGTCGGCAAGACTTTGCTCGCCAAGACGCTAGCCCAGTCGATCGACGGCGATTTCGCCCGCGTGCAGCGCACGCCGGACCTTCTGCCCAGCGACATCACGGGCACATCGGTCTTCAACATGCAAGACAGCAAATTCGAATTCAAACCCGGTCCGGTTTTCGCGAACGTCCTGTTGGCTGACGAAGTCAACCGCACGGGACCCCGGACACAATCTGCGTTGCTGGAGGCGATGGCCGAATACCAGGTCAGCGCCGATGGGCGGATGTACAAATTGCCAGTCCCGTTCATGGTAATGGCGACGCAAAACTCGACGGAGAGTCACGGCGTGTTCCCGCTCCCTGACTCGCAACGAGATCGCTTCCTGGTGCGCATGAGTCTCGGGTTGCCGACGCTCGAACAAGAGGTCGAGATTCTGGCTAGAACCGGACGCGGACTCCCGACGCCACGCCCGGTCGTGTCCACAGTCGACGTCATCGAAATGCAAGAGCACGTCGCGACGGTGGACATCGCCGATCCGGTTCGCCAGTATATGGTTCGATTGGCGCGAGCCACCAGGGAGTACACGTACTTCTCTCGCGGCGTCAGCCCGCGGGGAAGCGTGCTGCTCCAGAGGGCGTGCCAGGGTTGGGCGGCGATGGACGGTCGAACCTACGTGGTTCCCGAGGATGTCAAAGCCGTGGCGCCGATGGTCCTGCCGCATCGAGTAACGATCCGTGGCGCAAACCAGACCGATGCCGCCGAGATGGTGCAAGAGATACTCGATTCAGTCGAGGTCCCGCTCTAGATGCGAGCACCTGGCATCCAACTTGGTCTACGTCGACGATCGCTGCGAATGATTGCAAGCCACTCAAGGAATCACAGGTGAACTGCGTTGCCAACCGGTAAGGGAATAGGGCTGATCCTGGCCGCGGTGATCGTCTTCATCCTGGTCAACGTCACGAGGGTACAATCCGCGTTCTAAGATTATTGAAGGTGGTAGTTGGACTAGAACTAATCTTCCATTAAGGTTCCCCTAATCGGCAACCCCAACTACGTGACTCTCTTCAATGCAGGGACGCCCAACTCCCCTTCCATAGTGTCGAACCACTCGAGAACTTCTTTGTGGAGAGGAACGCCGTTGGCCCTCCTGTCTTGCTCGTCTTCGTACTCAGCTAGACCTGGATAAAGCACTCGGTCGTGGCCGCGCGCGGGTTTTGTCTCGCGAAGCATCCTGAGCATCCGGTCCATCTTGTCTTTGAATTGGTCAACATCGGTGAATGCCGCGATGTCGTATGCCGCGAAATAGTGCTTGTAGCCGCTCTTGAGATTTTCGGTGTCGAACATGCCGGGAACAGAGCCGGAAAGGAATGCGCCGAGAACCTCGACAATCATCATAAACCCGTAACCTTTGTGCGAACCGTTCTCTCTGGTGCCGCCCGCGGGAAGGAGGCTGCCGTACCAGCCTTGGTCCGGTACGGGCGTCTCCTCCATGATAGGGACGCCGTCTGCGTCTGCTATCCAGCCAGGCAACAGGTCGGAACCGACTCTTCGCGCGAGGGAGAACTTGTTGCCTGCGATCTGCGACGTGGCCGCATCAAAAAGCAACGGCGCTTCATTGTTGGCGGGCGCAGCAATCGAAATGGGGTTGGTGCCGAATCTCGGCTCCACAGCAAAGGTTGGCAGCACGCCTGTTCCGGCGGCAGTGGCGCACATGCCCACCATATCCTGCTTCGCCGCGTGCATGGAGAAGTGTCCAACTGCTCCCAAATGACGGCCGTTGTTCATGGTGACGATGCCAACACCGACGGTTTTCGCCTTCTTTACTGCGATATCCATTGCTCGGCGCCCCAATATGATGCCCAATCCTCGATCTGCGTTGATGACGGCCGTGCCAGGCGTCTCGCGTTCGATACGCCAGTTGGGTCTTGGATTGACCTGGCCGCTCGTGTACTGGTCCACATAGGCGCGGAGCATATTGGACACCCCGTGGGTCTCGACCCCCCGCAGGTCGGTCATGGTCAGCACGTTAGCTGCTTCGTTGGCGTCATCGGACGACACGCCCATCTTTTCGAAGATGGCGACAACGACTTCCTGCAGCGATTCTACAGAGATTCGCTCAGAATCTTCGGGTTTTGGTTTAAATCGTTCTAGCATGCCTACTCTCTTTCTTTGTCAACGTCCAATTCGTTGGCTCCCATACTAAACCTTTTCCTTGGTTCTGGGGAGATGGGTTGGACGGAACTTTGGATATATAAGACTGATCAGAAAAACAAGCCGCAGTTCATGGGGCCTAAGGACGTATCCGACGCGGCCCGACGATCAGCAATTGCAGTTTCGGAAACGGCGATCGCATGGCGGCTGGTTGATCGTCTGAAGACCCTTAATGCCCCAACGCCGGAGGCAGCTGCCTACAACCACGCCTCTGACAGCCAGTACTGGAGAGCCTCGACGAAGTGGGCGACACCGAGGGTATCGGCGATGGGGCAGGCTACTTTCTGGATGCGGTGGTGTGTACGAGCGGACAAGTGCACCCGGAGCATCGCACTCTAATGAGCGACTGGGAAGACTTTTCATCTCGCAGTGATTGTATATTTCGTTCGGTCCCAACTCGACGCATGCGATGCCTGTGCCGTCGAATTTGGCGAGTTGGACCCCGCGCGGCCTGAATCCTGAGACAGACGGTGCGAGTGCGGTCCGTTTCTCGTAATCGACTCTGTGCAAATCGACGAAAATGTCGATCCCATCCAACGAACGTCCACGTCACCTAGATGATTGACATGGTCAAAGCCGAAACCCTGGTCTCGACGGACGACAATGGGTGGGCGGCGGAGTTTAAAGATCGCTATCTCCAACCAACGAACTCCACGGAGCAACGGTGTTTCGCGAGTATCCTTCGCATGGCAGATGGACGACCATCCGCCATACCACGAAAGATAACTGGCCAAGCGCAAAGGCGTGTTTGACATCGTTCGAAAGCATACATACAATCGCCAATATCATGTATGGCGCAATTTTCGGATACGGTCAGCGTGATATGGAAATGTCGGCCTGGTTGTGTCCATCCAAGGCTACCACCTAAGATAGGCTTAACAGAGAGGAGTAGAGATGGCACTTCCAAAGAGGTTAGAGTTCGGCATCTTCCTGGCGCCATTCCATGCGCCCTTCGACAACCCGACGTTGGCCTTACAACGAGACTTGGAGCTACTCGAGTGGCTCGATTATCTGGGCTACGACATGGCGTGGATTGGCGAGCACCATAGCTGCGGCTGGGAAACAATCTCCTCCCCAGAGATATTCATAGCGGCTGCCGCGGAGAGGACCAAGCGTATCCGGCTTGGAACAGGCGTGATCCCGCTGCCTTATCATCATCCCCTGTTGGTGGCCAACAGGATGGTCCTCCTGGACCACCTAACCAGGGGTCGGGTGGCGCTCGGAGTAGGGCCGGGCGCTCTCAACTCTGATGGGCACATGCTGGGCCTGGTCCACGAAAACGCGCGACCCCGTATGGAGGAGTCGCTGGACGTAATCATGCGCCTCCTCACTGAACAAGAGCCGTTCACCTATCGTTCAGACTGGTTTGAGCTGGTGGATGCGCATCTTCAACTCCGCCCTTACACACAGCCGCATTTCGAACTCATGGTGGCCTCCGCCCAGTCGCCGATAGGAATGAAGCTTGCAGGAAAGCACGGATTAACCCCCGTGTCCCTCACATTCGCCCGTTCTCCAGGTGGGTTCTATCACAACACTCTCAAGGACCTCTGGGAGATCGGGGTAGAGTCTGGCGCCCAACACGGTCATGAGATGAAGCGCGAGGACTGGGGCTTGGTTCAGCATGTATTCCTAGCCGACTCCAAGAAGGAGGCGATGTCCATAGC
>CEUD01342380.1_pt1 | contig 14308 bp, 13 predicted proteins | sample 356481 | NCBI WGS metagenome assembly CEUD01 (sample SAMEA2623314, study PRJEB7988) | marine metagenome | isolation source: saline water (ENVO:00002010), including | reverse complement strand
AATTAATTCGTTTCTTATTTCTCTAAGACTTGTTTGAAAAGCATCATTGTCCTCAAAATCAGCAATGTGAGAGTTAATTAGCTTGTAGTTTCCTGAATTACAAACTTTCTGATACAGATTCTCCATATCAAAGTTTTCAATATCATCGACCGAATAGGTTTTAAAACCACCACTTTGAATGTCTTCAAAATAGTAGCAACCTTGAAATTCAGGAAGTTTATTTTCTGAAAATTTACCTGAATATTGTGTGCCTTTAAATCCACGATTGGCATATACTAATTCGCTAGTTTCTGTAACATCCACCTCTCGGTGGAAAAGCTGAACAGGAGTGACCTTTGATTTATCAATATTTTTTCCACTCATTACTCCTGTTTCTTTTAGGCACTCTACAAAGCCATAAAAATTGGGGGCAAAGTTTTTTGTGATGGTTTTATTGCGGCCATTCTCAACTGTTTTTACATCATAACTGCATTTGTCACCATTACAGCTGCTAGGCTTTCTAACGCTCATTTGAAATGTATAAAATGGTGAAGAAGATTCCGGCTTTGAAACGAAGGGCTCAAGCATGTCTTGGCAATTGCCTATCATCACACCTCCGTCTATTTCTAAAATTCCCTCATGTTCCTTGTGCCTGATATCAAGCGATTTATTAGCCAAAAGGCCCAAAAGAAATTTATACGGAATTGATGTTTGGTCATCTGGATTATTACAATTTAGATTTTGATAGCTTCTTTTACCTTTTAATTCTAAAGGCTTATTGTTTTTCGGGCTTTGTTGTTGCCCAGATTCATCTCTTTGATAATCGCTTTCCCATGAACTACCATCAAGAACCTCGACAAGATCATCAACACTTTGTGCGATCGCAAAGCTGGATAATAGTAAAACGGCCATAAATGCTTTCATATTCACCTCTAATGAGAATTCAACTTCTCATCGGAGGGTGAATAGAAAAACTTTAATTGATTTTATTGGTCAGTATTAAAGGGTAAAGCTCGGTAAGACCTCAGGTCTTTGAAGCTCATTTTCAGAGATATGATCTTTATATGTAGTAATTCTTTTTATGTAATTTTCTGGAGTATCTTGAAAATTAGTCATCTTCTTCATATTAAGGATGTACTCATCCCCTTTTAAGTCCTTAAGCAGTAGCATTTCTGGAAATTGCATCTCTTTACCATATAATATGTAATTGAAGCATTTAGCACTAAGAATGCCTTGTTCTGTTTTAACTTCTAATTCCAACAACTTATGGTCGTCGTGTGAAAATCTGGCAAAAACCTTATCTGTCTTTATCTCCCAATAGAATTCTTGTCCTTCTTTAACTCTTTTAACCATTGGTGATGGTGTTAAGAAAGGTCTTTTCATAACTTCTTTTATCTTTTCTCTGGCATCAGACGATTCTGGTTCAAGAGGATTTTTACCTGGCTCCTCTTCTGTTGCTTCCTTTAGAAACTTCATATACTGGCCAAGGTAATACAATTGCTCTTTATCAACTCTCTCAGTGTTTGATTGAATTTCAACCCCTATTTTTTTCAGAAACTTCACCATCATCTGACCTTGATTGTTAATTAAGCTCAACATCAAAGAATAGAAAAAGCTTTTTTCTAGATCTTCATCGCCCAGTCTTAGACCTGACTCGCTCACTACCGGGTAATAATTAACTTCAAACATTTTTTTAGGTGTGATTGTCATCCCCAAATAGCTTGCCTGTACAAGCTTTGGAGCCTTTTTCTCGTTACCAAAGATTAGTTTAAAACTAAATTCACTTGGTTGTGCCTTGAACATCTCGCTGGAGTCTTGTGCTTGGACTTCTTTTTTCTTCAGTACAAAGTTTGCAACAACTGAGTTTTGTCCAATATCACCATTGCTACCATTTCTAAAAAGCGATTCAACTGTTGGCCGGTATGCCAAAACCTGCATAGAAAAAATGATTGTGGCAAGAAGTGAAATTTTCATTTTTTAACCTTTATATCTGTTTAACTTTTCCTTCATTATCTCGATAGCGTATGAGCTTAATTCTGGGTCTCTCAAAGCGAACTCCATTGTAGCATTTAAGTATCCCTTAACACTACCAGTATCAAAGCGCTCACCTTCAAATGTGTATGAGAAAACACTCTTCCTGGTTGCCAGAACATTTATTGCATCAGTTAATTGGTATTCTCCACCAGCTCCTCTTGGGATTTCTTCCAGAATATCAAAAATCTCTTTATTAAGTATATATCGTCCTGGAGTCGCCAAATTGGTTGGAGCATCTTTAGGCTCCGGCTTCTCAACCATTTTAGTCATCTTTAGGGTTCTCTCATCTATTTTGTCACCAGCGACTATTCCATACTTCGAGGTTTCTTCATTAGGAACCTCCATCACAGCGATTACAGAGGAGTTGTCCCTTTCCGCAGAAACTTCCATTAGCTGCTTTGTTGCTGGCTTTTCTGAAACGATTAGATCATCACCAAGAAGCACTGCAAAACTTTCTCCTTCAGAAATTCCAGACTTACCCATCAACACCGCATGTCCAAGTCCTAATTGCTCTTTTTGTCGCACAGTCCTAATGTTAACCATTTGACCGATATTTTTTATCAAATCCAAATAATCATGCTTTCCAGCCTTTTCCAGAAACATTTCTAATTCAAAATTTCTATCAAAATAGTTTTCTATCGACTCTTTTCCACTTGAGGTTACGAAGATAATCTCTTCTATACCGCTATCTACAGCTTCTTTAACAACGTGGTGGATCATAGGAACATTGAGTATAGGGAGCATTTCTTTAGGTAATTGCTTTGTTGCCGGTAAAAATCTTGTACCCTTTCCAGCGACTGGAATTATAGCTTTTGTAATTTTCATTAGGTTCCTTGTTTTCAATACTTAAATTAAAACTTAAAATATTCTCTATTATGAATGATATCGTTAAAATTATAAAATCAATAGATTGTACCAATATTGTATTTCTTCTCTCACTTTTGGCAACCACAGGCAATGCCAAGTTAATGGATTTGGAAACCACAAGATTAATGTCCACTGCAGGAACAGGGATAGGCAGTATTCTGGTTAACGAGTCCGCTGTCTTGAATCCCGCATCGATTTATTTTTTCAACAAATCCAATATTTATTACCAGAAGGGCTCTTCCTCATTGGAGGAGGAGAATCAACTTCGAACGGATGATAGAGACGCTGAGCACCAAATGTTTGTCATTACAGATACAAGCTCACCCTTAAAAGGCTCTTTTAGTTTTCAAACTCAAGAACAAGGCGATCAAAACCGAAAAAGAATCACCAGCTCAGCCTCTACGAATCTTGGTAAAAACGCATCTTTTGGCGTTTTATATAGATATACTGAAGAGGATGTTGATGGTCATAGGGTGTACCACCAAGGGACATTTGGATTGTCTTATTTATTTAACGAAAAACTTTCAGTAGGTGCAATTTTGGTAGATCCATTTTTATCCCACAAAGAAGACACCAGGGTTGCAGCAGGTATTCAATACAGTTTTGTACAAAATTTTTTAGTAATGGCAGATGTCGGAACAAACTATACAGATCAGCCATCTACCGAAAACTATATTAGCGCAGCTCTTCAGGCACAGTTTTTCAGAGACCTTTTTTTGAAGTATGGCCAATTTAAGGACAAAATAGAAAAGCTTGAAGGAGTCTCTTGGGGACTTTCCTGGATTGGCCCAAGGCTTAGCTTGGAATACGCTATAAAGGAATCTAGATCCCTGGAATCAACTAAGTTGTTTTTTAAGGATGAAGAAGTGCAAGAACAATCCCTTGCCATCTCTATGGTATTCTAATGGATGAAAAAGATTTAGATAATAGACTCGCAAGGCAGGGCGCCAAAGACGATGCCAAGGAGAAAGCAAGAAAAAAGCTAGCTCTTCAGAACAAGTATGTTCAAAGAATTACAATTGCCAAACATGGGCGAGAAATGTTTTTGGCCAAAGACTACATTGGTGCAACTCGCAAGTACACTGAGTATTTGACAATACTCTCTGAGCTTAATGAAAAAGAAGATATTTATGAGCTCTCTCCTTCAATGTTTGATTCTAAAAAAGATCTAACAGAGATGCTACTTATCTCCCATGTATATTGGGAGTTGTCGCGCATCTATGAAATGACTCCAAAGCTTCAAAAGAGCTATGAATTATCCTTGAATCAATTCATTAAGTTTACAGTAAATCAACCCTATCAAGTTCTAAATTCTGAGATGTTGAGAAAATACATTAAAATGAACAAGCACAGATCAAAACAGATTTTAGCCTTGGAAAAAGCGTTCTCACAAATTCAAGTCCAGTCAAAAAAATGCTTTATAGCAACCTGTGCCTACGGTGAATCTCACTGGGTAACAAAAGAACTAAGACTGCTTAAGAGTAGACATCTTACTGGTCAGTACGGCATCAAATTTGTCAGCACCTATTACTCAGTCTCTTCAAGGCTTGTAGAGTTTTTAGAGGGCCGTCCATTTATCACAAGATTATTTTCAACCGCCACTCGGCCACCTTTATACCTTCTGGCGCTCATAGTTAGCAGGGGAATGAAAAACTAAATGTATTTACTATCAAAAATCATTGCCAAAGAGTGGTTTAAATATCTATTTGGCTCCATCACCGTTCTTTTTCTACTTGTTACCGTAGGCGACATTGTTAACGGTTTTATGAGAAATTATTCCGCCAATAGAGTGATCTTGGAATATTTTTTAAAAATGCCTAACTTAATGGGTAAGATGCTGCCAATATCTGCACTGCTTGCTTCATTATTTGCGTTTAATAAATTAAAAAGCCATGCAGAGCTAATAGCGATTCTTGCTGGCGGGTTTGACGCCAAGAAGATCTACTCTTTAATTGGTATGTGTGCTGTCACAGTTGGACTTCTTCAATTTATAAATCTAGGTTTTTTGCTACCAATGGCAAATAAAATCAAACGTAAAGAATTCGAAAAGAGCCGCAGAAATGAAAGTAAGTATTTAGCACGTAGTAAGATCGGTGGCTCAGGCCTTCTTTGGTATAAGTCAGACAACTATTTTACTTCTTTCACTGCTTATGACACACAGGCCAAGCAATTAAAAAATGTCACTGTATACTTTCAAAATCCAAACGGAAGGCTTGAGAGAGTTGTTAAGGCAGAAACAGCTAGGTTTTTGAGTCCAGGGCTTTGGAGCTTCGACACTGCTCAAGTGTTAAATTTTCTAGATGGCAGGTCTTTTCCAGATACTCAAATAACAAGCACAGTTCAGCTTGAGCTTAAAGAAGAGCCAAGCGATTTCAATCAATTTGAGTCAGACATTACCACTTTAAACTTTTTCGACTTAAGTGGTTTCATTAACCGACTGCGAAAAACCGGTATTAACTCGGCAGAATACCAAGTGATGCTATTTGAAAAGGTTTCACTATCATTCATATGCTTACTCTTTGCACTTTTTCCAGTCTCAACTATTTTTACACCTAATCGAAGGGCCAGTGGCTTTGGCAAAAGTATAGTAGTAACCCTAGTTTTCAGTGTGGTTTTTTGGCTGACCTACTCTTCTGTCATTTCTTTTGGAGCTTCAGGTAGGATTGACCCAATTACTGCAACAATGGGTATACCGGTTATTTTCACTCTATTTATTGCCTGGGTTTATAATAAAAACAAGGCCCTTTGACAGTTATCAACTCATATTTAATGCGCTATATATGAGTCATGGAAAAAATAACAGAAAACTATGCCTTAGAAGGCGAATTATTAGACATTTACACCTACCCAGACCCTGTTTTAACCAAGGTTGCTGAGGAGGTTTCACCAGAAGAGTTTAATCAAGACCTAAAAGACCTTTGCAAGAACATGCTTTACACGATGTATCATGCTCCTGGAATTGGTTTAGCTGCACCTCAGATAGGTATTTCCAAGCGAATATTTGTAATTGATGTAGACTACGACCGGGAAGAGACAGAGGATGACAGTGGCGAGTTTAACCTTTCTAACTTTAACCCAAAGGTTTTTATAAACCCGGTAATTAAAGAAAAGAATGGAGAGATCACTTACCAAGAAGGCTGTCTAAGTCTTCCCGGAATATATGAGGACGTTAAAAGGTATGAAAACATTGTTGTTGAATATCAAAACACAGACGGTGAAAAGAAAGAGATTTCGGCTGATGAGCTTTTCTCAATCTGTATTCAACACGAGAACGACCATTTAGATGGAATTGTTTTCATTGATCGTCTAAGCGGTCTTAAGAAAAACTTTTTCAAGAAAAAGCTACTTAAGCAAAAACGGCAAAAGAGCTAGCCATATGAAAAAATTAAAGGCCGTCTTCTTTGGCACTCCCGATTTTTCAGTGCCCGCTCTTGAGATGTTGGACAAACATCCGCAAATTGAACTAATTGGTGTTGTTTCAATGCCTGACCGACCAAGCGGGCGTGGTCACAAGCTACGCTCACCTGAGGTGGTCGAATACGCCAAAACATCCAAAATACGAGTCTATCAATCAGAAAATATAAATAGAGAACCACAATGGCTTGAAGAGTTCAAAAACCAAAATGTTGATGTATTTATAGTGCTGGCTTTTGCCCAGTTTTTATCTCAAAAGGTTTTAGACATACCCAGGTTGGGTTGTTTTAACATTCACACCTCTTTGCTTCCCAAGTACAGGGGAGCTGCTCCTATACAATATGCTCTTTTAAATGGGGATCAAAGCACAGGCGTTAGTATTCAAAAAATGGTTAAGAAAATGGATGCAGGAGATATCGCATGGTCTAGTCCCGTTGAGATTTCAAGAAATGAAACAGGTGGGCAGCTCTACACCAAATTAAAATTTCAGGCGGCTTTAAGCCTAAACGATTTTATAAATGCTGCACTTAACGAAGAGCTCTCTTTTACAGAACAAGATGAATCCGAGGTAAGCTTCGCCCCCACTTTAAAAAAAGAAGATGGTGCCCTCAAGTTTAGAGACTCAACATATGATGAATTACATAATCAAATAAGGGCCTTGGACCCATGGCCTGGCACATTCTGCTTTCTAAATAACAAACGTCTTAAGGTCTTCTCTATTGAAGAAATTAAACATATCCCTTTAGAGCCAGGTGAAGTTTCCAGCAAAAATGGTCTATACATTGGCTGTAAAGGTTCTGTTGTTAGATTATCTCAGATACAACTTGAAGGTAAAAAACGTGGCTCAGATAAAGACCTATTAAATGGTCTTAAAGATAAAATAGTAATTACTTCGGAAATCCTATGACAATTATTGCTCCAAGCCTTTTATCAGCAGACTTTCTAAATCTCCAACGTGATGTGGAGCATTTTAATGCTGCAAAAAATCTTTGGTTTCACTTAGATTTAATGGATGGACATTATGTTCCTAATCTTACATTTGGAAAAACTGTTCTTAAAGATTTGCACAAAGTAACAAATCATAAATTGGATGCACACTTAATGGTATCCAATCCGCAAGATTACGTTGAGGTCTTGAGTGACATTGGAATTCATAATTTTACATTCCACTGGGAAACAGTATCTCACCAGGATTGCTTAGTTAGAGAGATAAAAAAGCTATATCCAAGTGTTGGTATATCATTGAATCCAGCAACTCCTATCGAGATGATTCCCACCTATATTTTTGATCACATAGATTTGCTTCTTATAATGAGTGTAAATCCGGGCTTTGGCGGGCAGTCGTTTATCGATGGTGTCATCGATAAGATTAAAAAAGCTAAGAAAATTAGGGATGAGAGAAACCTTAATTTTCACATCCAAGTGGACGGTGGAATTAACGATAAGAATGCACCCAGTTTAGTCGCAGCTGGAGCTTCAATACTTGTTGCTGGATCTTATATTTTTAATACAACCCCTAGTGAATATTTAAGAAGAGTTAATTCTTTGAGGTAGAAATTGAAAGCTAAAATTTACGAAATAAATGGAAAAAACCTGTCAATTGAGCAGATTTACGAAATTGCTGACGCGAAATCAGGTGAAGTTCAAGTAATCCTGACTAAGGATGCTAGAGAAAAGATTCTCGCGTCTAGAAAATATGTCGACGATATTGTTAAAAAAGGCGAGCCTGTTTACGGAATCAATACTGGTTTTGGGGCCTTATCAGACAAGTTTATTGCCGAAAATGAGTTGGAAACATTACAATATAACCTCATTCGCTCTCACTGCACTGGTGTAGGCCAACCCTTTTCTAGATTAGTCACACGAGCAATTATGTTACTTAGAGCAAATTGTTTAGCCTCGGGTTTTTCAGGTGTCAGCATCGAATGTATTGAGCTTCTTCTAGAGTTTATAAATCACGACATTAACCCAGTGGTTCCCGAAAAAGGATCTGTTGGTGCTTCAGGAGACCTAGCTCCGCTTAGCCATATTGCTTTGTGCTTGATTGGCGAAGGTGAAGTTACATATGAAGGCAAAGTGGTAAGAAGCCAATTTGCGATTGACCAGATCAACAAAACACCAGTGATTCTTAAAGCAAAAGATGGTTTGGCCCTGATCAACGGCACAGCAGTGATGGCCGCTCTTGGCTCCCTTGCAATCTATGAAGCAAAGAGAATTGTGAAAATTGCCGATATTGCAACAGCAATGACTCTTGAGGCAGTGAGGGGAACAAAGCGGGCCTACGACTATGACATCTCTTTATTAAAACCACACCCTGGACAATTGGCGGCCAGTAGCAACCTTACCAAATTACTTGAAGGGGAAAGTGAAATTTCAAGCTCTCACCTCGACTGTGGAAAAGTCCAAGACCCTTATTCTTTAAGATGTGTGCCTCAAGTACATGGAGCAATTCGACAGACTCTCAAACACGCTGAGGAAGTTCTTAATTATGAACTTAATTCTGTCACAGATAATCCACTTATCTTCATTCAAAAAGATAAGGTAGTCTCCGGTGGAAACTTTCATGGTGAAGCGATAGCACTTGCAATGGACTACTTGGCGATGGGACTCTCAGAACTTGCCAATATCGCTGAAAGACGTGTTGAAAAAATGATGAATCCAAGTTTCTCAGATCTTCCAGCCTTTTTAATTAAAGAATCTGGTCTAAATTCTGGTCTAATGATTGCTCACGTTACAATGGCGGCCCTAGCTTCCGAAAACAAATACCTATGTCACCCAGCCTCAATTGATTCTATTCCCACTTCAACAGATAAAGAGGATCATGTATCAATGGGTGTCACAAGTGGTCGTAAGCTTCACGAAGTATTAAAAAATGTAAAGCAATGTCTTGCAATTGAGTTCTTATGCAATACTCAAGGAATTTATCTGCTTCGTCCTCTTAAAAGTAATACCGCCTTGGAAGAGGTTTATTCACTTATTCGAAAGCACGTTCAACCTATAGATAAGGATCGTGTATTTTCAACAGATATTGAGAACATCCTTAAACTTGTTAGCAATTTTGAAATTCTAAATGTTGTAGAAAAAGAAATCGGACAACTTAAATAAACGGAGTACACATGAAAAATAACAGCATTCCATTACCTCCAACAGGTTCTGAACTTACCTGCAAAGGTTGGCATCAAGAAGCAGCTCTTCGTTGTTTACTTAATAACCTTCACCCGGAAGTAGCTGAAGATCGCGACAATCTAATCGTATACGGAGGCAATGGCCAAGCAGCTAGAAACCATAAAGCTCTTAATGATATAATTGACACCTTAAAAAATTTGGAAAACGACGAAACAATGCTTGTTCAGTCAGGCAAACCTGTTGCTGTTTTTCCTAGTAATCCACAAGGTCCAAGAGTGCTTATTGCCAACTCAAATCTTGTTCCAAATTGGGCAACCTGGGATCACTTTAATAAGTTAAAGGCTGAAGACAAAATGATGTATGGGCAAATGACGGCCGGAAGTTGGATATACATCGGTTCCCAAGGAATTCTTCAAGGAACATATGAAACGTTTATGGCCGCTGCCAAGAAGCACTTCAATGAAAACTCTCTAAAATCCAGACTCGTTCTTTCTGCCGGAATTGGTGGAATGGGTGGTGCCCAACCTCTCGCAGTAAAAATGGGAGATGGCGTTTTCCTTGGATGTGATGTTGATCAGTCTAGAATCCAAAAAAGACTAGACTCTAAGTATACTGATGTTCTGGCCAAAGATTTTGATGAAGCAATTGAACTTGCTTTAAAGGCCAAAAGCGAAGGAACTGCAATCTCAATTTGTGTTGTTGGAAACGCAGCAGACTTTTTTAGCTATGTTTTTAATAAAGGGATTGTTCCAGACCTAGTCACAGACCAAACTTCAGCACATGACCCTCTAAATGGATATGTTCCGTCCGGAATGAGTCTTGACGATGCTCAAAAACTTAAATTAGAGGATCCTAAAAAATATTCGGAGCTTTCTTACAACACAATGAGAAAGCATGTTGAGGCCATGCTTAAGTTTAAAGAAAAAGGCTCCCATGTATTTGATTATGGCAACAACTTAAGAGAGGGCGCCAGACTAGCAGGGCTTGAGAATGCATTTGATTTTCCAGGCTTCGTACCTGCTTATATACGCCCATTATTTTGCGAGGGATCAGGTCCATTTAGGTGGGTAGCTTTATCAGGTGATCCTGAAGATATTTTTAAAACAGACCAGGCCCTTATAGAACTCTTTCCAGAAAACAAGCTTCTCCACAATTGGCTTGCAAAAGCTAAAGAGATGATTCAATTCCAAGGTCTTCCATCTAGGATTTGTTGGCTAAAATACGGTGATCGTGAAAAAGCCGCACTTAAATTCAACCAAATGGTCAGAGATGGAGAGCTTAAAGCACCAATAGTTATTGGTAGAGACCATCTTGACTGTGGAAGTGTTGCTAGCCCCAACAGAGAAACAGAAGCGATGAAAGACGGCACTGATGCTGTTTCTGATTGGCCTCTGCTAAATGCCATGATTAATATTAACAATGGTGCAAGCTGGATTAGCCTTCACCACGGTGGTGGTGTTGGAATGGGCTACTCCCAGCACTCAGGGATGGTAATTTGTGCAGATGGTTCCGAAGAAATGGATCTAAGACTCTCAAGAGTTTTAAACTCAGACTCTGGGATGGGAATTGCCAGACATGCTGACGCCGGATACGACATTGCTTTAGATGTTGCCAGAGACAGCAAAACCAAAATTAAATTTCCATCTCTATGAAGCACTTAAAAAATATTAAAGAGTTAGTTACAATGCAGGGAGCTCATCAAAAGGATGGGCGCTCCCTTTTGCCTGAAGATCTTACAATAATTAAAGACGCTTCTTTAATTATAGATAACAGTAATAAGATTGTTTGGTGTGGGTATACCAAAGACCTTCCTACTGAATACTGCGCCACACCCTCAATTGATTGTTCCCAATATGTAATTACGCCTGAGATTGTTGACTCACACACACACACAGTTTTTGGTGGCAACCGAGCCTTCGAGTATACAATGAGGCTAAACGGAGCCGACTATCAAGATATTGCTAACGCTGGTGGCGGCATTCTTAATACGATGGAAAAGACCCTCACCACGGACTCTGATGCTTTATTTAGAAGTGCTTGTGAGAGAATTGAAAGAATCCATTCTTACGGCGTGGGCACAATCGAAATTAAAAGTGGCTATGCCTTGGATTATGAGAAAGAAAAAAAAATTACTAAGCTTATCCACAGACTCAAAGAACAATTTTGTGGAAAAGTGCAAATATTTAACACTTATCTGGCAGCACATGCAGTCCCTAAGACTTTTAAAAGCTCTAAAGCTTACATGGATTCCGTTGTCCTCCCTCTGCTGGAAGAGCTGGCCACAGAGAGAATTGTCGATGCCGTAGATATATTTCACGAACAAGGCTACTTTGACAAAGAGGATGCAATCTCTCTTTTTGATAAAGCTAAAGAATATGGAATTGGCATCAAGGTCCACGCAGATGAATTTAACGACAATGGTGGAGCTTCACTTGCATGCCAATACAATGCTCTAAGTTGTGACCACTTGCTTCAAACCTCAAAGGATGGGATTGATGAACTGGCCAACTCCAGTACTGTTGCTACCATATTGCCAGGCACTGCTTTTTTTCTTGGAAAAAATCTCGCAAACGCCAGGGCCTTCCTAGATTCAGGATGCAAGGTGGCACTAGCAAGTGATTTTAATCCAGGTTCCTGTCACTGTGACAACCTGCTTCTAATTGCGTCCTTGGCTGGAAAAAACCTCAATATGAATATTGCAGAAATTTGGGCCGCAATCACTTTAAATGCAGCTGGTGCTCTCGGAAAATTCGATCAAGGCGTTATAGACAAAGATATGAAGGCCAAGCTTAGCGTATTCAAAACCAATAGTTTAGATGAGATTATTTACAGTTGGGGGAGAAATTTTGCTATTTCACCTCAGAAAGCTTTGAGTCTAGAAGCTCAATAAAGCTTTTACTCATGAAATCGAACTCACTATTTTTGAAGTGAATCACACGACCTTTGTAATAAACTATAGAGGCCGGAATTTCATTAATAAAAAACTTTGAAGTTATTTTACCTTCAATATCTGCAACGGATTCAAAATTTAATTTTAGCTTATCCTCTGTTGACTGGATAAGTTTAAGCTGGTCGTCAGTATCATTATTAACACCCAAAACTAATAGTTTTTCCCCCCCATACTTTGAAACCAACTGCTTTAAGGTTTTAAATTCTGAGATACATGGACGACACCAGCTTGCCCAAAAATTAAGAATAACTATTGGCTGTTTGACTTTTGACAGGTTGAGTACAGAAGATTTTGTCGTTGTAAGCGTAATCTCGGAAAAATTTGCCTCATAGGCCTGAACCATCTCAGCGGATATATTTAGCTTACTTGCTGAGGAAGAACTACCATGAATAGACATCTGCGCAACCAACATCACGATAAAGATGCTCGCTGCTATTAATATCGGAAAAAATTTCTTCAAGTTCCACACTTTAGACCTCATCAAGTTTTATAATATAATTTAACCATATTTTAAACAATAAGGGTAAATTCTCCCATGACTAAAGCTTCTCTTCAAAAACAGAAAAATATTGCCAACAACGAACAAGGTCAAAGTTTGGTTGAGTTCGTACTTTTATTGTCATTAATTATGGTTCTTTCATTAGGTTTTCTAAAGACAGTTAACACTGGAATCGCAAACTACTGGCTCAGCATGGGTCAAATGCTAGTTGAAGATCCTTCCCAAAATCTTACACTGAGGTAACATGAAGCGCTTTATTCTTTCAATAGATCAAGGTACCACCGGATCAACCGCTCTCTTAATTGATTCAAAAACATTGGAGCTTGTTGAAAAAGTAAATCATGAATTTAGACAAATTCTTCCAAGACCTGGAGAGGTTGAACACAATCTCAATGACATTTTCAACTCAGTTAAGAGAGCTGTAGTAGATGTTCTTGAAAAGGCCAATGCCACAGTTGATGATATCGAGTGTATAGGTATTACAAACCAAAGGGAAACTGTTTGTGCGTATGACAAGTTAGGTAATCCACTCTGTAATGCAATCGTTTGGCAAGACAGAAGAACATCCAAATTTTGTGCAGATAATGCCAAAGCATACTCCCCTCTTCAAGATATGACTGGACTGCCACTGGATCCTTACTTTTCAGCCACAAAAATGAGATGGATGATTGAAAATAATAACATTGTAAAAGAGGCCTTGGAGAACAAAAACCTTTGTCTTTCCAATATCGATGGTTTTTTACTTTACAAGCTTTCAGGAAATCAAAGTTTTAAAACTGAACCATCAAATGCTTCTAGAACTCTGTTAATGGACCTTGATACATGCCAATGGGATAAAGACCTTTGCAAGTTTTTCAATATCCCCCAATTTGTTCTTCCAGAAATCCAAGAGTCATTCGGTGAGTTTGGAGTTACTAAGGGCCTGGATTTTTTACCCGACGGTATTAGAATCACTTGCATGCTCGGGGATCAACAAGCAGCACTTTTTGGACAGGCCGGTCACACAGAGGGTGAACTAAAGTGCACTTATGGGACTGGTGCCTTTATCGTTTTAAATACCGGAACAAAAAAAATAAAAAGTACAAATGGGCTTCTCACCACAGTTGCATATAAATTTAATTCAAAACCAGTTTATGCACTAGAGGGATCTAGCTATATAGCTGGTGCGGCAGTTCAATGGCTAAGAGACAATTTAGGCATTATTAAATCAGCTTCCGAAGTTGAAAGCCTCGCATCTAAAGCTTCCAATGAATCCATGGAGAGCGTTATGTTCCTACCTTTCTTTACAGGAATAGGCTCTCCATTCTGGAAAGCTGATGCAAAGGCAGCAATTGTTGGCCTGAGTAGAGATACATCAAAAGAACACATCGCAAGAGCATGCCTGGAAGGTATGGCATTATCAATTAATGACTCTATTAAGGCCCTTGTTGAAGATTCAC
>CEUD01123237.1_pt1 | contig 14332 bp, 10 predicted proteins | sample 356481 | NCBI WGS metagenome assembly CEUD01 (sample SAMEA2623314, study PRJEB7988) | marine metagenome | isolation source: saline water (ENVO:00002010), including | reverse complement strand
AGAAAGAAGACTTCAGGCTCCCATTGTCCGAAATCCGTGAAGAAGCCATTTTATTAGGTTTCATAACGTTTTATTTATATTTTAGTGAAAGAAAGAGATGTTAAATTAAGTATACAGCAAGGATCTGCCCCTAATAGCGTTAGTAAGCAAACCTGACACCAAACCCAATGGCTCGAACAAGATTAAACAACTATATACAATTATTTTTAACCGAGGTGACACATTTGGGCAAATTGCATCAATAAGTAAAAAATAGATGTCATTTTGGGCTGCCTCCTAGCATCACACAATTGGTAATGGAGATAGCCGTGCCCTCTTTGCCTTGACCGTCGCGGCATCCCTAAATTCCTCATAAAAGCACCGGGGAACACACTTGAGATTAATCAGTGCAAACGACCGAGGCATCGCGGATCAAGCGCCGTCGGAGGTCTTCAGAATCTTGATAAAGGCATCCTGCGGAATCGATACGCTACCGATATTTTTCATGCGCTTCTTACCCTCTTTTTGCTTCTCCAAGAGCTTTCGCTTACGAGAGATGTCACCACCGTAACACTTTGCAGTCACGTCTTTGCGATAGGCGCTAATGGTTTCGCGGGCCACAATATTACTGCCAATGCCGGCTTGAATTGCGATCTTAAACATTTGCTTGGGCAAGATCTCCTTCAGGCGCTTACACAACACCCGGCCGCGTCCCTCGGCTTTGTCCAAGTGAACGATCGACGAGAAGGCATCGACTGGCTCTCCATTGACCCGAATATCGAGTCGGCATAGCTTCGCTTGCTCATAGCCAGCCATTTCATAATCCATCGAGCCGTAGCCGTGAGTGATACTTTTGAGGCGGTCATTAAAATCGACCAAAATTTCATTCAAGGGCAGGCGGCAAACCAACATCACACGCTGACCATCGATCGTCTCCGTGTGTTCGCAAATTCCGCGCTTCTCCGAGACCAAGGCCAGCACATCACCGATCGAACCAGACGGAATGTGAATGGAAGCATTGATCATCGGCTCCTCAATAAATTCGATTTCGGCCGGGTCTGGCAAGTTGACGGGATTGTGAACTTCGATCTGCACCCCATCCGTTTGTGTTACCAAGTAGACCACACTTGGATAGGTAGAGATTACGTCTAAATCATACTCACGGCGAATGCGTTCTTGTATGATTTCCATGTGGAGCAAACCGAGGAAGCCGCAGCGGAAACCAAAGCCCAGAGCAACCGAGTTTTCCGACTGGTAAACAAAGGCAGCATCATTCAAGCGCAACTTGCCCATGCTCGCCTTCAACTTATTATAGTCGTTGGTGTCGATCGGGTAAATACCACTAAAGACCATCGGACTGACTTCCTTATAGCCCGGCAGCATCTCTTTGGTGGGATTTGCACTGTGAGTGATGGTATCGCCCAGCTTCAAGTCCGCCACATCGCGCAAATTCGTCACGACATAGCCCACATCGCCCGCCTTGAGCGTGTCTTGCTTCGTCATCGCAGGCGAGAACTTGCCCACTTCTTTAACCAGCATCTTGCGCTCGTCACTCATGGTGATGATGGAGTCGTTCATCTTCACCTCACCGGAAAAGACGCGCACGTAGCAAATCACGCCCTTATAGGCATCGTAGATGCAGTCAAATATCAGCATCCGCAGTCCATCCACTTCGGCCCAGCGCGGCTTGGGCACACGCGAGACGGCGGCCTCCAGTAAATCTTCGATTCCGATGCCGGTTTTGCCACTGGTGAGCACTGCTTCATCGGCAGGGATCGCTAACACGTCCTCCAGTTGCACCATAATCGCGGGCACGTCGGCACTCGGTAGGTCCACTTTGTTGATCACAGGAATAATCTCCAGCCCTTGCTCCAGTGCGAGGTGTGCATTGGCCACCGTTTGAGCTTCGATGCCCTGCGCGGCATCGATCAAAAGCATCGCCCCCTCACAGGCCGCCAAACTACGGGAAACCTCATACGAAAAGTCAACGTGCCCAGGAGTATCGATCAAATTAAGCGCATAGTCCTGCCCATCGCCCGCTCGATAGACCATGGAGACCGGGTGACTTTTAATAGTGATGCCACGCTCACGCTCAAGATCCATAGAATCTAGCAGCTGCGCCTTCATGTCACGCATTTCGACCGTACGCGTCTTCTCTAGAATACGGTCCGACAAAGTCGTTTTGCCGTGGTCGACGTGAGCGATGATACAAAAATTGCGAGTATGGTTAAGATCTGTCATAAATGAAGGAACGCGCTAAAATCACGTTCTTATTGAAAAGTTCAACCCTCTTTATCGAAAACAAACTTTACCTAGGCGGTCGATTCTGGAAACGTCGCCGCATATGTCAGAATCATCCAAGCTTAATATCCTCGTAATCGGCTCCGGCGGACGCGAGCACGCCCTAGTCCAAAAATGCCTACAAAGCCCTATGGCTGGCAAAGTCATCGCCGCCCCCGGCAACGGTGGCATGGCCTCGGAGGTCGAATGCTTCGACCGCTCCGTCGAAGACATCCCTGCGCTGGTGGAATTGGCGCAGCAGCAGAATATCGGGCTGGTAGTGGTCGGCCCTGAAGTGCCCCTCAGCTTAGGCCTCGTGGATGCACTCGCCGCAGTCGGCATCCCTGCCTACGGCCCCAACAAGGATGGCGCACAGCTCGAATCGAGCAAAGCTTTCTGTAAGGACTTTTTCGCTCGCCACAAGATTCCGACCGCAGCCTACGGCACCTTTACCGAAGTGGCCCCCGCCCTCGCTTACTTGGAAGAGCACCCGGCTCCCATCGTGATCAAGGCCAGCGGCCTCGCCGCGGGCAAAGGCGTCATCATGGCAGAGACACAAGAAGAAGCTGTCACCGCAGTGAAAGACATGCTCGAAGGCGACGCCTTTGGCAGCAGCGGTAAGGAGATTGTGATCGAAGAAACTCTCTATGGCGAAGAAGCATCGATCCACGTCATCGCTTCGGGCGAACACTTCGTATGCCTGCCTCCCAGCCAAGACCACAAACGTGCGGGCGAAGGTGACACAGGCCTCAACACCGGGGGCATGGGCGCCTACACGCCGACCAGCAAGGTCACAGCTGCGATGCAAGCGGAGATCGAAGAGCAAGTCATCAAGCCCACGCTGGCTGGCCTCAAAGCCGACGGCATCGACTACCGCGGCACGCTCTACGCCGGCCTCATGTTGACAAACAAGGGCGTCAAAGTGCTTGAATATAATGTCCGCTTCGGCGACCCGGAAACACAGGTGCTGCTCCCCATGGTCGCGGACGATCTGGTTCCTGTGCTGCTGGCCTCTGCCAAGGGAGAAGCCTTGCCGACTCAATTACAATTCCACGAAGGCGCCGCCATCGTTATCGTCTTAGCCGCAGGTGGTTACCCAGGCAGCTACGCCAAGGGCAAAGAGATCAGCTTCCCAGACACATTGCCGGCCAGCAGCGCAGTCGTGCATGCCGGCACCACTCGCGACGCCGACGGGACCATCCGCACCGCTGGTGGTCGCGTATTAGGCGTCAGCGGGCAAGCACCGACACTGCAAGCTGCAGTCGAGCTCGCCTACTCCGTATGCGACCAAGTAGAGTTTGAAGACAAATACCTACGCCGCGACATAGGCCACCGCGAGCTGAACCGATAGCTTTACAAAGCAGTAAAAACATACAGTCTCCAAGAGTCGCTCTTTATCGGAGTTCCTATAAAGAGCGACTCTCTCCCCTCTACACACGAACACTTCGCAAGGATATGGCTGATAAACGAAATTTGATTCTGACCATCTGCACCGGCAACATTTGCCGCAGCCCCATGGCAGAAAAGCTTCTGCAACATGCGCTCGCCGCTGAGGGTGCCCCACTCGACCAACTCGAAGTCGCGTCTGCAGGCGTTGCCGCCTGTTATGGCGACCCCGCATCCAGCAACTCAGTCGCTGCTGTCAAAAAGGTACAATTGGACTTATCCAATCATAAGAGTCAACCGGTGAGCCAGGATCTACTGGACCGCTCCTTTCTCGTGTTAGGCATGACGCAGTCACACATCGACGTCCTACAGCACTACCACGGGCAACTCCCGCCACGCGCACACCTATTCCGAGAATTCATGCCCGCGGGCTCAGATCCCGAGATCCCAGACCCTTACGGCCAAAACCTAGCCGCTTACAGCTCATGCTTCGACTCGATGGCCGAGGCGATCCCCTCAATCATCGCGTATTTAAAGCAGGAATACAAAGGCGAGTAGTTCAGCCTTTCAGCTTCGCTCACGAGCAGATTGTTGCCCCCGCTCTCCCCCAGCACTCAGGGGAGCTTTGGCTTGGATACCCCCCGCCAAGTCTCAATTAAGCACTGCCTCATTTTTATACATACTCCCCTCACCTACCAACTCCCCCTCAGCTTAATGAGTAACGACCCCGAGCATAACGAAGAACTTTCCAGCGTACTAGAATCTTCCCCAGCCGAACAACACTACCGAGTCCAGAAAGACCCTAAACGCGCCGACGACGACCATTCACGCGAATTCGGCATGCGGCAGCGTGTCGGCCTAGTCGTGGGCCCCTTGGCATTTTTGATCATGCTGCTGATCCCAACGCCCGACGGCATGTCGCTGGAAGCCCAGCGTGTCGCCGCGGTGACTTTATTGATGGCCACCTGGTGGATCAGCGAAGCCATCCCGATCCCAGCAACAAGCCTACTACCGATCGTACTTTTTCCGCTGTTAGGTGTCATGTCGACTTCGCAAGCGACGACTCCCTACGCCAACCATCTAATCTTTCTCTTCATGGGCGGCTTCATCATCGCCCTCGCGATGCAGCGCTGGGATCTCCATCGGCGCATTGCCTTAAAGGTCATCCGCTTCACAGGCTTTTCAGCAGGGCGCTTAGTATTCGGCTTTATGCTCGCGACTGCGGTACTTTCTGCCTTCGTTTCGAATACAGCGACCACCGTAATGATGCTCCCCATCGGCATGGCTGTAGTCACGCAAATCGCCGACCGCATGCAACAAAGCGGCGCAAACTCGGCGAATAAGCACATCGAAACCCTGTCTTTAAATTTAATGCTTGGCATCGCCTACGCAGCCTCGATCGGAGGCGTGGCCACTCTCATAGGCACCCCGCCCAACACCGTGCTCGCCAGCTACTTATCTAAGACATACGATTACGAAATTACCTTTGCCAAATGGCTCACGGTCGGTGCGCCTTTAGTCTGTATTTTCTTACCTTTAACTTGGTTGTGGTTGACTAAAGTGATCAACCCCATGCCGAAGTTGGAATTACCCAACGCCCGAAACATAATCGACGACGAACTCAAGAAAATGGGGAAAATGCAGCCAGGTGAGCGCTGGACGGGCATCGTCTTTTTGCTGACTTCATTGTCTTGGATCTGCCGCCCACAGCTCGCCTCACTCTTTCCAGAGCCTGGCATGATCAAGGATGCTACCATCGCCATGACGGGCGCAATCCTACTATTTATTATACCGATCAACTTCCGCAAGCGACTATTTGTCATGGATTGGGAATGGGCCGCCAAACTGCCATGGGGGGTATTAATCCTCTTTGGTGGCGGGCTCGCCCTCGCGGGTGGTTTCCAAAGTTCCGGCCTGGCCACTTGGGTGGTGAGCTATGTCAGCTTTCTTGATAGCTTACCGCTCTTCTGGATCGTGCTCGGTGTGACCGCACTCGTGATTTTCCTCACCGAGCTCACCTCTAATACGGCAACCGCCACCATGCTGATGCCGGTGCTGGCTGGCATCGCAATTGGCTTAAATCAAAACCCATTGGTCTTGCTCGCGCCCGCCGCACTCGCCGCATCCTGTGCTTTCATGTTGCCCGTAGCCACACCGCCCAACGCGATTGTATTTGGCTCAGGCCGCGTCACGATCCCACAAATGGTACGTGCTGGCTTTGGTGCCAATATACTTGGCATTATCATTATACCGCTCGCGCTCTATCTACTCTTAGTGCCCATCTTCGGGATCAGCCTCGGCGAACTCCCAGCTTGGGCTAAGTGAAGCGCGACAAATAACAGCCCTGGCTCAGGCCTTAGCTGAGAAATAGAACTGCTAGGCATTTTCAAATTGCAGAGTTTTTCTGAGCGCGATTGGCTGTATGTTGTGAAGAAAATTTGTATCATTGGTTCAGGAATCACTGCGCTTGCGCGTGCCTGGCAGCTCAAACAGCGCGGTTTCGACTGTGAGGTATTGGAGTGTTCACAACACATTGGCGGGGCGATTCAAAGCTTTCGCTCGGGCCCCTACTTAGCGGAAGAAGGGCCCAACTCGATTCAAGTTAACAGCCACCAAGTAGATGCCTTTTTACGCAGCGTGCCAGGGCTCGAAGCACGCACATTGGTGGCTGACGATACCGCCAAAAAACGCTTCATCCTACGCAATGGCCAAGCTGTAGCAGTCCCCATGGGCCCGCTCTCCGCACTCACCACCCCGCTCTGGTCTTTCGCAGGCAAATTGCGTGTATTGAAGGAGCCCTTCGTAAAATCGCTGCCCCCAGACATTGAAGAAAGCGCAGCGGACTTCGTGCGGCGGCGCCTAGGTGACGAGCTCTACCGCTACGCCATCAACCCGCTAATCGGCGGGATCTACGCAGGCGATCCGGAACAACTCTCGCTTCGCTATGGCTTCCCTAAACTTTACGCCTTAGAACAAAATCATGGTGGCATGATTCGCGGAGCACTGGCCAAGATGCGTGCAGCACGTCAAAACGATGCGCCCCCAATTAATAAGCGCATCATTTCTTTTAAAGATGGTCTTGCAGAACTTCCGCAGCTACTAGCACAAGCTATAGGCAAAGCAGTCCACACTGGAGTATCCATAAAATCCATACGTCGTACGCAAGATGGCTGGCAGCTTGATTGGAATGGACATTCGCATGCATATGACGAACTGATTCTGACCACACCCGCGCATGCACTGCCCAAGTTACCCCTGGAACCAGCGCTGCAATCGGCTCTGCAAGCCCTGCAAACGATCGACTATCCTCCGGTATCGGTGCTCAGTCTGGCTTTCAAGCGCGCCCAGATCGCTCACCCGCTCGATGGATTTGGTGTATTGGTGCCCGAATGCGAAGGTCGGAAAATACTCGGAGCCCTCTTTCCATCCAGTTTATTTTCAGAACGTGCCCCCGAGGATGAAGCTTTGTTGACGGTTTTCATCGGTGGCGAACGTCAACCCGAACTCGCAGTGCCCGACACTCAAGCCTTACTCGCCCAGGTGCTCCCTGAATTACAAGCCATTTTGGGCGTCTCAGGTGACCCGAGCTTTGTGCACCACAAGCATTGGCCACGCGCGATCCCTCAATACAAGCTCGGCTACGGCCAAACGCTCGAACAGATGGATCGTATCGAAGCCGATCATCCAGGCCTCAAGCTCGCCGGCAATTATCGTAACGGCATCTCACTCAGCTACTGTATCGAAGCAGCATTGGCCTGACGTAGACGAAAGCCCGAAACGAACCCAAAAAAGCCCCGCATCCTGACGGATACGGGGCTGGAGGAAATAGATTCAAGATGCGGGTTATTTAGCCGCGCAGCATGACATCTTTGGCATTGGCAATGCAGCTGGCTTGCAGGGCTTTTCGCCGCAATCGGCTTTTTTATCGCCACAGTCTGCTTTTTTATCGCCGCAGTCTGCTTTGTTATCGCCGCAATCGGCTTTCTTGTCGCCACAGTCTGCTTTTTTATCAGCGCAATCGGCTTTCTTGGGCATATCGCAAGGTAGCGATTTGGCGTCTGCTTTGACTGCATGACCTTCGCTTGCGCATTCAGCACCAGCTTGGGCAGTCATGACTGCTGCTAAGAATAGGAATGGAATTAGTAACTGTTTCATATTATTTTGGATAGGATAGATAAGTAGCGTAGCCCGCGGGGCCACAAAAGACAGATCATTAAATAAAAATATTATTCCCAACTATTTTGCAAGTTCAACACGTTGAAAACTTAGACTGAGTCCTGTGCCTGCATCGACTTCAATCAGACAGCCAGCAATCCGCACATCGTCTTCGGCCACGGGAAAGCGCCGCTTCATGCCATCGAGGAAAGTCGCCACAACTTGGTCGACTTCACGGCCGAGAACCGACGTATAGGGGCCACACATGCCCGCATCAGTCAAATAAGCTGTTCCTGCGGGCAAAACGCGTCCATCCGCAGTGGGCACATGAGTGTGGGTGCCCACAACCGCGGCGGCTCGTCCATCGAGGTACCAGCCCAGCGCAATTTTTTCGGAGGTAGCCTCCATATGGGCTTCCACAAAAACGGCGTCGCACTGCGATTTAAGTTCTTCGAGCTTGGCATCGGCCATGCGAAAGGGGCAGCTGGACTTGAGCGCCAAATAATTGCGGCCTAAAACAGTGAAAATACCGAGGCGAAAGCCGTCTTTTTCTACGATTAAATGGGTACTACCTGGGTTTTGCTCTGGAAGGTTCGCGGGGCGGCAGACACGCTCAAGTTGATCGATTTCGTTCTCAAAATTCTTCTGGTCCCAAACATGGTCTCCCAAGGTAATGGCATCCACCCCCGCAGCGATCAAGGAGTCGGCGATCTTTTTGGTCATTCCAGCACCTCCAGCGGAGTTTTCGGCGTTTGCGATCACGATATCCGCCCCATAGTCTTCGCGCAACGAAGCGACGCGCTCGATCACAAAGTTGCGGCCAGGCCGCCCGACAATATCTCCTAAAAATAGAATTTTTGGCATAGTGCTCTGTATTGCTGGATGTCTCGCATGCGCGCAAGGCCGTAAGATTGAGAAATATAAATTTGAAAAAGCTCCCTTGGGGGTTCAGCTAATCAACATTCACCATGAAAGCACAGTCATCTTCGATTCAATATCCACTCTTATCTGTTCAAAAACTGAAAGTCTGCCGCGGCGATGTCGAGATTCTGAAGGGGATACAATGGGAGGTGAAAGCCGGTGAGAACTGGGCGATATTGGGGGCCAACGGCTGCGGTAAGACCACCCTACTCTCTGCCATTACAGCCTACCGCGCGCCCTCTGCCGGAGAAATCCACGTGGTGGGCGAAACCTATGGCGAGAGTGATTGGAATGCGATTCGACAACAACTGGGCATTGTCAGTAGCGCCTTAACTCAACGCGTGCCCGCCGATGAATTTGCCATCGAAACTGTGCTCAGTGGCCAAAACGCACAACTGGGCTACTGGACACGCGAAAAGAAGGTCGACAGTCAGAAAGCACTGCGCTGCTTAAGTAAAATGGGCGTGCGTGCGCTGGCAGAGCGACCATGGGGCGTGCTCAGTCAAGGTGAACGACAGAAGGTATTCATCGCACGTGCTTTGATCAACGACCCAAAATTACTTATACTCGACGAACCTTGTGCTGGACTGGATCCCGTGGCCCGTGAGCGCTTTCTCAAAAGCTTGCAAAAATTAGCCCGTGTGAAAACCGGGCCCGCCATCCTATTAGTCAGCCACCACGTGGAGGAAATTATACCCGAAATCACACACGTGCTCTTACTCAAAAAAGGGAGAGTATTTGCCGCTGGCCCCAAGCGTGAAGTACTCTTGGACCGAGAAAAAATGATCAAAGCCTTTGGCGCCAGCCTACAGGTAGAGCAAGATGAGCACACTCAACGATTCCGTATGACATTTTAAGCACGCTTACGTGCTTGATTCGAGCGCGATTTACTGTCTTCTTCCTAGCCCTTTCACATGGGCACTTTGCCCGCAAACTCTAAACACAACGCAAAAACACCACACACACATGAAAACCGATAAAGCAATCGACTTCCCTGAACAGGACGAAATTGGCCCCGAAATGAAGGGTGCCGATGTCTTGGTCGCCTCTCTTGAGCGCGAGGGTGTGGATGTGGTGTATGCCTATCCTGGCGGCGCTTCAATGGAGCTGCACCAAGCCCTCACCAAAAGCAAAAAGATCCGCACGATTCTGCCCCGCATGGAGCAAGGTGGCGGTTTCATGGCTCACGGGCACGCTCGCACGACTGGAAAAGCCAGCGTATGTATGGCCACATCGGGACCGGGTGCGACAAATTTAGTCACCTGTATCGCGGATGCGTTCATGGACAGTATTCCCCTGATTGCGATTACAGGCCAAGTGTATCAGCAATTCATCGGCAAAACCGCTTTTCAGGAAACTGACTTTTTTGGAATGACGCTTCCGATCGTGAAGCACAGTTTCCTCGTCCTGGACAAAGAAGACCTGCCACGCGTGGTCAAAGAAGCCTTCCACATTGCCACATCGGGCCGTCCTGGCCCCGTCGTGATCGACATCCCTAAAGATGTGCAACAAGCGATTTTCAAACCAACTTTTCCTGCAAAAATTGATATCCCTGGCTACAAAATTGCATCCACCAAGCCTCACGCTAGCGATGAGGAGCTACTGAATGTTTTAGAGTTAATCAGCGGCGCAGAGCGTCCGGTACTCTACATTGGGGGCGGCATCATCTCGGCCGAAGCACACTTGGAACTTCGCGAGCTCGCGGAGCTAACCGGCGTGCCCGTGGCTTCCACACTAATGGGGCTTGGAGCCTTTGACGCAGAACACCCACAATCTCTCTACTGGTTTGGCATGCACGGCACCGTCGCCGGCAACTGGGCCGTTTGCGACAGCGATGTGCTCGTATGCGCCGGTGCACGTTTCGACGACCGCATCACAGGTGTCGTCTCTAAATTCGCGCCTGATGCAGAGATCGTCCATATCGACATCGACGTATCCGAGCATAATAAAAACAAGCGCGTGCAGCACCCGATCCACTCGGATGTAAAATACGCTCTCAAGCGCATGATCGAACTCGTCAAAGAAGGCAAATTCAACAAGCCCGACCTGACCGCTTGGTTCAAAACAATCAACGCTTGGAAAGCAGAGTATCCTTTCTCTTACGACAAGAGCGGCCACATCACGCAGCAAGAAGCCATCGAAACTCTCTACGAAGTTACTCAAGGCGACGCGATCATCACCACTGGTGTCGGACAGCACCAAATGTGGACCGCCCAGTTCTTCAAGTTCCGCGAGCCTCGCAGCTACATCAGCTCGCTCGGCTTGGGCACGATGGGCTTTGGCTTACCCGCAGCGATCGGTGCCAAGGTTGCCTGCCCGGACAAGTTGGTAGTGAACATCGACGGCGACGGCTGCTTCATGATGAACATTCAGGAACTGGCCACCGCTAAGATCGAGAAAATCAACGCCAAGACCATCATCCTCAACAATCAACACCTCGGCATGGTGGTGCAATGGGAAGACCTGCTGTATGAAAGCGTGCGTGGGCAAACGATCCTCTGCGACAAGGACAATATTGGCGGCCCCGATAATCTCGACGCCATCTATCCTGACTTCGTAAAGATTTCCGAGGGCTTCGGCGTAGCTGGCAAGCGTGTCGTCAAGCGCGAAGAATTGCGCCCCGCCATCGAAGAGATGATCGCCCACGACGGCCCTTACGTCCTCGAAGTCATCGTGCCTTATACCGAGCACGTATTGCCAATGATCAAGCAAGGCCTATCAGCTAAAGAAATCTTAATTAAATCCGAATAAGGCTCAAAATTTGCTCTTTTTATGCGGCCTTCCAACGCTTGGAAGGCCGCATTCTTTTTTAGATATGAAACCAACGACACTAGTCCTTCTCTCCAGCATACTCATCGGTTCGGTCGCCAGTGCCGACATTGTGCACACCACTGACGGCGCGCAACTCATCGGCACCATCCAACTGATTGATAAAGGCGTGATCCACTTAGAAACCGCGTACGCTGGCGTACTGAAAATCAAGCAAGACCAAGTAGAGAGCTTCCAATCGGATGCACCTCGCGTAGTACGCTTAGCCAGTGGCACAGTGATGTCTGGCCCGATCGCCAGTAACGGCGGCGACAGCATTCGCATACAATCCAAAGACGGCGTGCTGGAAACCAGCACCACCAAAGTAGCCGCCGCATGGGCACCGACAGCTGAGGATCCCGAAATAGTCCGCAACCGCCGCGAATGGCGTTATGAGGCCAGTGTTGATCTAACTGGTAAAAAAGGTAACAGCGACAAGTTCCGCCTCGGCACCAGCTTCGATGCAGAGTTAAAGGGCCCCAACGACACCCTCGCCTTCTTCTTCGACTATGAGCAAGCAGAAGACAACGGGGACAAAACAGAAGACCGCACAGCCGGTGGTGCCTCCTACGAGTCCTTCTTCAGCGAAGTGCTTGGTTGGTATGTTCGCACAGAGTTGGAAAATGACCCAATCGATAACATCAAGCTCCGCTCCACCAATGCAGCGGGCCTATCTTACCGCTTGATTAACAAAGACCATCAAACACTGGTCGCTCGCTCAGGTTTGGGTTACCGCTACACAGCTTACGAAAACGACCAAGAAGACGAATCCAGCGCCACCATCGACTTCGGACTCGCGCACACATATCAGTTCATAAATCACTTCAAGATGAAGAACGACCTCACCTTCGTTCCATCGATCGACGACTTTAGCGCCTACCGCGTCGTTCACGACAGTGGTTTTGAAGTCCCAGTCGGCAGCGGCGACAACTGGAAAGTCCGCATGGGGATCAAAAACGAATACGAAAGCGACACCACAGCTGAAGAAAAGATGGACACCACTTACTACACAAAAATGGTGTATTCTTGGGATTAATCATTTCTGCTTCAGCGAGGCGCACAGCTAGTCCAATCAGAAGTTTTTCAGTAGCCGAAGTCGTTAAGACTTCGGCTACTTTTGTTTGTGGCCCAGGCCCAACGCAGACACGCATATACAAGCAATATAGAACGCGGAAAGCAGCCCTGTTTCCATCGGCCTAGTAAACGTCACGCAGGTAACGCTTGGACTTCTTGAGTGCCTCCACGTAGGCCTTGGCCTCTGCCTCGCTTTTGCCTCCGGCGAGCTCTACGGCCTGATGGATCGCGGCATCCACATCTTTGGCCATGCGGCTAGCATCGCCGCAAATATAGATATAGCCGCCCTCTTCCAACCAAGCATAGAACTCCTCCGCATGCTCGACGATACGATTCTGCACATACACCTTTTCGGCTTGGTCGCGAGAAAACGCGGTGTCGAATCGAGTTAAGAGACCACTTTTCATCCATGCGGTGATTTGATCTTCATACAGAAAATCGGTCGCTTGGTGCTGATCACCGAAAAGTAACCAGTTTTTCCCCTGCGCCCCACGCACTTCGCGCTCTTCCAGGAAAGCGCGGAAAGGAGCAATCCCAGTGCCCGGACCGATCATTATCGCAGGCGCATCATTATCCTCCGTTAGACGAAAAGCCTTATTGGAGTGCATATATACTTTTACCGGACGATCACATTTGTGATCGGACAAATAGCTCGAGCAGACTCCTAAGCGCTTGCGACCATGGCTATCGTAGCTCACTTTCCCCACAGTTAAGTGCACCTCGCCGGGGTGCGCACGGGGACTCGATGAGATAGAATAGAGCCGTGCATTCAACGCCTTTAAAGGAGCCACGAGGTATTCCGTAGTTGGGAATTTGACTTCGAAATCAACAATCGGATCCACCAAGCCGCGCCCGGCAATATATGCTTTGCTCTTTGCTTCGTCGGCTGCGATTGCCTTCAGCTCTAAATGCTGACTTAAGCGGGCACAAGCCATTAGGAATGGTATGGTGAGCACGCTAACATCATAATGAAAGCGCAAAGCTTCAAAGAGTTGCTGATCGGGCCCTTGTGGCACGGGAGCAAGTTCATCGGGCGTGAAACCTGCAGCTTCAATGATCTCGTCCACCAACTTTACATTGTTCTCGGGGAAAACACCGAGCGCATCGCCGACTTCGTATTCGATACCGGAACCTTCCAGAGAAATTTCGATATGATGGGTCGCCTTGGAAGAACCTAGCTTATTAAGATTTTCTGTTTTTAATAATTTCGCGGCAAAGGGGTTTTTCTTGGTATACTGCGGCTCGTCCGTTTCAGGCTCCTCGACCACTGCAGAGTCCACGACATTGCTAGCCTCTCCGAGCACTGCTTGCACGCCCGATAGCCACTCTCCAAAGGCATCGTCAGGATCGCCGTCCGCTTCCAGCATGGGGGCCACACGTTGCGCACCGAGTGCTTCCAAGCGTTGGTCAAACTCTTTGCTGCATTGACAAAAGTCGGCATAAGATGAATCCCCGAGCCCAAAGACTGAGTATTTGAGATCTTTTAACGGGGGCGCCCCCTCGGCCATTAAGGCAGCATGCAAAGCTTGCGCATTATCCGGCGGCTCGCCCTCCCCATAGGTGCTGGTGATCAACAACAAATGTTGAATCTCTTTAAGATCCTCGGGCGACAGCTCGCTCATATCACGTATTGTAGGCTCGCAATTCGTAGCCTTAAGCTGCTTCGCCAATTTCTTGCTGAGTGTTTCCGCGGTGCCGGTTTGCGAACCAAATAGAATGGTCACGGGAG
>CEUD01342382.1_pt1 | contig 14334 bp, 16 predicted proteins | sample 356481 | NCBI WGS metagenome assembly CEUD01 (sample SAMEA2623314, study PRJEB7988) | marine metagenome | isolation source: saline water (ENVO:00002010), including | reverse complement strand
CTACAAACCGCCTTTGCCCGTAGCTCTGAAATCGCTGACTTGGACTGCGCCCCCCACGAACGCATCGCCCTCACCCGCCTACTGGTCTGCATCACCCTCGCCGCACTCGGTGCTCCCGAAGATGAAGACGAATGGGACGATTTCGGAGCCAACTTTTCCGAAGACATAATCACCTACCTTAAGCGAGACGACATCTACCCACACTTTAATCTACTGGGCGACGGCCCGCGTTTTTTACAGTCTAAAAAAACGACAGCCAAAAGCAGTGAAGGCTATCCACTCTGTAAAATATTTTTCCAACTCGCATCAGGAAACAGCCCGAAACTCATGGATCATTGGGGCGAAGATGCCCGCCCATGGGAACCCGCAGCTGCCGCGCTCGGTTTACTAACCTTACAAAACTTTTTCGTCGGAGGCAGTATGGCATCCAAAGTCAAAGGTAATGGCCCCAGCCTTAAATCATTGCAGATGTTATTACTTGGGGACTCACTCAAAGAAACGCTACTACGCAACTGCATCGACCTCGAAACACTCAAACAAACAGGTGCAGAAATCGGCACTCCCGTTTGGGGATCGCCTGCCGATAATAATTTGCTCGCACGGTTAGCACCTACAGCCTGCGCTTTGTGGCTCTCCGACGACTATGCCACCACTTTGATCGATCAAGGACATCAATACCCTGAGTTTGAAGCCTATCGCGATCCTTTCGCCACTACGTTGACGATTAAAGATAATCGCCGACTGCTACGCGCGAACCTAGAGCAAGGCATTTGGCGTGACCTACACTTAGTGACTAATTTGAAGCATACCGATGAGGCGTCGGGGCCACTCAACCTACAGGCCTTCAATAATAGACACACACTCAAACAACATACGAATTTATGGGTAGGTGAACTGGTGAAAGCCAAGGATGCTAAAATAATTGATTGCACCGAATCCACCTTCACCGTGCCTCAACAATTGTTCAGTGAAGATGGGCGTAAGATCTACGCAAACGGTGTCGATCACGCTGATGTGATTTCCAAGAAGCTCTATGGTGCAATCAAAACCTACTGGGGCGCACTCAAACATGAGAATCCTCCTGTGCCCGCTGCTCAGAAACACTTCTGGCATCAACTCGACCTCAAACATCGCACGCTAATTCAAATGGCCGGAGACCCTGAAAGCCGTCGCGGGCTACCAGCCATTGGTGAAGCCGGCGCTGTTGACGCGTGGACCAGGCTAGTGCAATCCACCGCGCTTGATGCCTTCAACACTGTCTGCCCCCGCAGCACACCACGCCAAATTCAAGCGTATGCCAACGGAATCAAACCTCTAATGAAGGCACTGTACCCCAAACCTCCGAAAGCCCCCAAGCAGCCCAAGAAATCTTCATCTATCCCAAACATTCAATCCGAAATGAAACTCTAAACCATGGAAACCGACACACAGAACACATTCCTAGCGCGACTGCAAAAAATGGTCGCCGACCGAGGCAGTCGAGCAGCCCTTCGCCGCTATTGGAGCCCAGCGACGCGCCACCAAGCTTATCCATTACTCGGCCAACTCGGAGCACTGAAAGACGACCGAAAAACAATCCTAGCCGCGCTTTACGCCGAACACCCCGAACATCAGGCAGGACAAAGCGTGGGTAAAGCCGCACTGCGCCTAGGCGAGCGAAAAGACGGCAACCACCCCTATGACAGCCATTTCCGTCGTCTGCTCGCCTGTGATGATCTCGATGATCTCGCGAAGCAACTCCATCGTTTAGTCAAACGATTACAACGCGAAGGCATCGCTCTTGATTACGAGGAACTTCACAAAAATCTGAACTACTGGGCCAACTACAGTGAGAACGTGAAAGTCGATTGGGCGGCCGGTTTCTGGCAAGCACCGATGGCTCCAAAGCAAACGGAGGCCGCTGAAGTATGATTCTTACACAAGCACAGATCCCCTACGATATTGCCGCGCGTGAATGGAAGCATGGTGGCTTTCGCGATAGCTACGCCTGGCACAAGCGCATATGGGAAGCCTTTCCCGGCCAACCCGAAGCCGAGCGCAGCTTCCTGACTCGGGTCGATGACACCGGTCACGGTTTTCGGCTATTGATCCAATCTCCAGAACCGCCCACGCGGCCAGACTGGTGCCCAAGCGACAACTGGCACTCTAAGACCATCCCAGACAGTTTTTTCCAACACAGTCAGTACCGGTTTTCACTGCTTGCCAACCCAACCAGGAAATTGGTGGTGCGCGATGCGAATGGCGTCAAAAAAAAGAACGGTAAACGCATCGCACTCGGCAAACGTGAAGACCTGATTGCATGGATCGAGCGCAAGGGCACCCAGCATGGCTTTAGCATTGATATGACGTCACTCAAAACGGTGCCGCGCCCACGTCAGCAATTTCTAAAACAAGGCAAGAGTGGCACTCACACCGCTACCGAATTTACAGGCAGCCTACAGGTCACAGATCCAACGGCGTTTTTGAATGCCGCCCAATCTGGTATCGGTTCCGCCAAAGCCTTCGGCTTCGGTATGCTCTGTCTCGTTCCGATTACAAACGACTAAATTTCACAACAAATCTAATCACAAAATTCTATAAACAATATTAAAACACCATGAAACTCATCGAACTCCACATCCTCCAGTCTTTCCCCGTCTCTTGCCTCAATCGTGACGACGTCGGCTCTCCTAAATCAGCCGTCTTCGGCGGCGTGCAACGTGCCCGCATTTCCAGCCAATGCTTGAAACGCGCCAGTCGTGTACTCGCGCACGAAAACCATGCTGGTTTTGAGGGCATTCGCTCACGCCATCTATTGCTTCCCTTCACTGAAGCCTTGAGTGCTGCGGGGCTCGATGCGGACGCAGCCGTCAAACAAGCCGAAGCCCTCTGTGTGCTCTTTAGTAAAAAAGACAGCAAGCATCCCGAACAAGTGACGACTGCCGTCTACCTGTCGCCAGGCGAGATTCAACAAATCGCGACAGCAATCGCAGGTGGCGAAGATGCCAAAAAAGCTATCAAAAATGCTACCCGCACGGATGCCGCTGACATTGCTCTCTTTGGTCGTATGATCGCGAACGATCCGAATCTAAATGTCGAAGGTGCCTCGATGTTTTCGCACGCGCTCTCCACACATAAGACCAACAACGAAGTCGACTTTTTCTCTGCAGTCGATGACCGTAAAGGGGACGCGGAAGATGCCGGCGCGGGCATGATCGGCAGCCTCGAATTCAATTCCGCCACCTACTACCGCTATGTGGCCATTAACCTCGACTTGCTTGCCGCGCCCACGCACCTCGGAGGCCTCAGTGAGGACGAGCGTAAAGACATCCTACGCGCTTTCATTAAATCTGCGCTGACCGCGGTGCCTAATGCTCGTAAAAACTCGATGAATGCTGGCACGTTGCCACACGAAGTGCTCGGCATTCGCAAAGATAAAGGCCAACCATTGCAGCTCATCAATGCCTTCGAAAAGCCAGTCAGCAGCCGCGGTCAAGGCTTCGCAGCCGCCTCGCTCGACGAAATGAAAGCACACCTCGCATCCATCGAGAAAGTTTGGGGGGCACAGGGCGAGCAACATTTCCTCACCGAAACCGACGGTGGCTTAGACGCCTTCATCGATCAATTGCTCAAGGACTAAGTATTATGTCAGCCTTAGCATTTTACATCGACGCCCCGCTACAATCGTGGGGGGCGTCCTCCAAATTCCAATACCGCGAGACCAATGCTTTTCCAACCAAGAGCGCATTGGTTGGCTTAATCGCCGCCGCGCTTGGCATTGACAAACATGCAAGCGACGAAGCCGAGCATCTGAAAGCGCTCAGCGACTTAAAGTTGACTGTCGTTCGAATAGAACTAGCACAGCGCACCCCTTCGCGCCTGACTGACTTCCATACTGTGGGAGGCGGATATGATAAAAAAGCACCACTCTGGGAAAAAATGAGTATCCCGAAAAAGGCTTCTGGCGCAGCGTTCGGCACAGTCATCACCCGTCGCTCCTACCTATGTGACACGTCTTTCGTCGCCATTTGGGAAGGCGACGCCGCTACGCTCGCCCGCGTTCAGGCGGCGCTGCTCGATCCTGTTTGGGGTGTCTGGTTTGGGCGCAAAACTTGCCTGCCGGCGAGCCCGCTTACGCCCACTCTGGGAGAGGACCGTCAAAAAGCCTTCGATGCCCTACTCGAAAGACTCCCGGAGCAAACACCGACTTCACTCGAAGCATTCGAGTATCAAGAAGAATTACAAAGCGACTCGGAGCAGGATAGTAGTTTCTATCAAAGCGACCAAGCCATTGCCTTCGGTCAACATCACGGAGCCGTTCCCGCCGCCTATCGTGCGCGTAACATCCGTCAACATCGCCCTGTCAAAGAATCATGATCGTCTGACGTAGCGCGCAGCTTCAGCAAGCGACCAGATGCAGACTGAACGTTTGCTGAAGCAGCACGCGACGCAGAACCAACACCTCCAACAAACTGCCCCATGCCTCTGTTTCAACGCCCACCCCTCGATACGCTCACGCCAGCCAAAGACCGCTGGACCCCCATCTATCTCGAGCATGGACGTATCGAGGTGGACGACGCGGCGATCAAATGGATCGATTCCAAAGGGAAGGTCTGCCCCATTCCCGTGGCGACGGTCTCTGCAATTATCTTAGGCCCTGGCACGACGATTACACATGCCGCCGTGAAAGCAGCCGCACAATGTAACTGCCCGCTACTTTGGCTGGGCGAGGACGGCCTGCGCTTTTACGCCTACGGCATCACACCGAACCATGACAATTCCATGGCACGCATCCATGCCGAAGCTTGGGCGGCTCCACGCAAACGTAACGAAGTCGCTCGACGTATGTTTCGCTACCGCTTCCCCGATGTGCCTACCAGTGGCGTGTCCATCGAACAACTACGCGGCATGGAAGGGCGACGCGTCAAAAAGATCTATGAAGAACTCGGCAAGCAATATGGCGTGACTTGGAAAGGACGCAATTACTCGCCCTCTAATTGGAATATAGCAGACAACATCAACCGCGCACTCTCCGCCGCCACGGCCTCGCACTACGCATTGATTGCCGCAGTCTGCTGCTCAATGGGCTTCATTCCACAATTAGGCTTTGTCCACAAAGCCGGCACACTCCCCTTCATCTACGACGCTGCCGATTTGTATAAACACGAAACCTCTTGGCCTGCCGCATTTGAAGCAATATCCATCAACCCTAAAGATGATGGTAAACTGGTGCGCAAGATTCTCAAACGTAATGTCGAACAAAGCCGCATGCTACAACGCGCGCCCAAGGAATTAAAAGCTCTGTTTAAAGATCTCAGTAGCCTGCAAGAGCCAAAACCACATCCACTCCAACCCAAAGCGGAAGCATGACTGTAATCATCGCCAATGACGTGCCAGCCTTTATACGCGGCCACTTAAAACGCTGGTTTATCGAACCGCGCCCAAACGTATTTGTGGGAACCCTCAACGTGCGCACCCATGACAAAGTGATGCAGTTCATCGTCAAACACGCGCCCCCCGAATTCGGATTCCTAAGCATTACTTCCTGGCCCAACTGCCAAGGCTACAAAATGGAACGCTTCGGACCACAAGGTGCCAGTGGACAACAAGAAATGGAGCTTTCTGGAATATCTCTAATCGAAGCACTAAGCAGCCAGACGAAAAAGTAAGCATGCATTTGATCATCGATACAGAAACCACAGGTCTGACGCCACTCAGTTTTGTCACTGAGCGCAACTACAAGCAGTGGCCACGTATGATACAGATAGCCTGGCGACTGGCAGACGAAGCCTCCATAAAAGTCGATCACAGCGCCCTGATCCGTCCAATCGGCTTTCAAATCCCTTATCGCGCCATGCGTATCCACGGCATTACACAACAACAGGCCGAAAAGGAAGGTAAAGACCTCCAAAAACAACTCGAAGCATTGAACAAGGACATGCATGACGCCGACAGCATTATCGCACATAATCTAAATTTCGACCTAGGAATCCTCCAAAGCGAAGCCATACGTATCGACTGCCCCCTCACATTTCCAAAAAAGCGTTACTGCACGGCATACATGGGGCAAGCTTACCTGCGCAAAGAGAAAAAAGAACGACTCGCTGACTTCCCAAGCTTAAGCGCAGTACATAAGGAATTGTTAGGTTCTGACTACGAACCCAAACATGACGCACTACACGACGTCATCGCTTGTGCAAAGGTCTTTGAAGAGCTACGTCGCCTCGGCTACGCAAAATAGCATCTACCCTTGCACTTTAGCTGATTTTAGCATTTCTAGTTATGTAAGTTGCTCGTAATACGAGAGCATTCCCCACTCGCGTGGGGATGAACCGGCTGTCAGCAGGCTTGTAGGCACGATATAGAGGCATTCCCCACTCGCGTGGGGATGAACCGACGCATACGGAGACTAAATGAAATGCTGAATTGCATTCCCCACTCGCGTGGGGATGAACCGAGGTTACATTTGGTTTACATTTACTTATAAAAGCATTCCCCACTCGCGTGGGGATGAACCGGCTTGGGTTGAGTGTGCGGAAAATTGTATTTAGCATTCCCCACTCGCGTGGGGATGAACCGACACTTCGTTGCTTGTAAATCAGATCTTAGAGGCATTCCCCACTCGCGTGGGGATGAACCGTAACCGGCCTAGGCCGCACAGTCCTCGACCTAGCATTCCCCACTCGCGTGGGGATGAACCGGGGGCCTATGTCATCAAGTCGCTGACCGGTGGGCATTCCCCACTCGCGTGGGGATGAACCGATTAAATGCTCATTGCCATCAATCGTGCCGCGGCATTCCCCACTCGCGTGGGGATGAACCGCATCGCCTACGGTAGTGCGATCATTTAACCTAGCATTCCCCACTCGCGTGGGGATGAACCGATGCCCACCCGAGAGCGCATTGCCGCCCTAAAGCATTCCCCACTCGCGTGGGGATGAACCGCTCGAAAAAGGTAAGCGCATGACCATGGAGCAGCATTCCCCACTCGCGTGGGGATGAACCGTTGAGGTGACGAGCGGGACAGCAACTAATTGTGCATTCCCCACTCGCGTGGGGATGAACCGAAGACCTATCGTGCATACTGGGATGCCGTGAAGCATTCCCCACTCGCGTGGGGATGAACCGTTGTCTACGTGTTTGATTGCGATATACGCTTGGCATTCCCCACTCGCGTGGGGATGAACCGTATACGAGAAAAGCAGCTATTCGGGCCGTGTCGCATTCCCCACTCGCGTGGGGATGAACCGATCGAAACGCCTCACGGCGTCTCATGCTCACTGCATTCCCCACTCGCGTGGGGATGAACCGCTTACTTTGAATTCTGCGAAGAGCGCGGCTGGGCATTCCCCACTCGCGTGGGGATGAACCGAGTTTCACGCCCTCCTAGACGAATACGTCATGGCATTCCCCACTCGCGTGGGGATGAACCGTAGAGGACTCCCTCTGACCTCATACACGTCATGCATTCCCCACTCGCGTGGGGATAAACCGTCGTCTAAATGATGCCCCTCCTGTCAGTAGTGGCATTCCCCACTCGCGTGGGGATGAACCGAGGAGGAAAAGGCGAATCGTCCGCCGCCGGTTGCATTCCCCACTCGCGTGGGGATGAACCGGTGCCTGTGCTGGCTGTGACCTGTGCGAACCGGCATTCCCCACTCGCGTGGGGATGAACCGCCATGACGGGGCTGCTCGTCCGCGCTATGCGGGCATTCCCCACTCGCGTGGGGATGAACCGGGGAGGAGGTTTTTGTGGCTCATGTTAGTGCAGCATTCCCCACTCGCGTGGGGATGAACCGTTGAGGTGACAAGCGGGACAGCAACAAACTGTGCATTCCCCACTCGCGTGGGGATGAACCGGCATCAAGGGAACTATTTCCGAGCGCTGGGGAGCATTCCCCACTCGCGTGGGGATGAACCGACCTCTGAGAAGGTCCCTAGGTGGGTGTAATTGCATTCCCCACTCGCGTGGGGATGAACCGGCATGAGCGTAACTACATGGTTACGGGATCTAGCATTCCCCACTCGCGTGGGGATGAACCGATTTTTGGGGATTAATAGTCGTCTTCGTCGGAGCATTCCCCACTCGCGTGGGGATGAATCATGGAAAACAAGTGAGACCTTACGCGGACGAGGCGGAGCCGCCCCTCCCAATCTATTAGCAGCAATCCTCGCGGATGTCGAAGTCATCGAGCGCATCCAACCCTTCCGTCTCGCCAGCCTCACCTGTGGCAAGTTCTCATAATAGCTCCCGCCCCCAAATATCCCAATCTTTATATTGCTACTTGAGCTTTTACGTAGCAAGCTATGACTGTTCTTAACCCCGACGTCCTATGCAAGAAGTTTACAGACATCATGACAGTTCATCGATCGGCTTGATCGATGGTATTTTGCGAGAATCTGGCATTCCTACTTTGGTGAAAAATTGGACTGGGGGCAACATTACGGAAATCCCGATTCCGAGCCTCTACCCGAGCATCCATGTGCTGGAGGATGCCCAGGCGGATGAGGCGAAACGAATTATCGAGGAGTATTTGCATCAAGACACGAAAGAGCTGCCGGAATGGACTTGCCCGAACTGTCACAACACGGTGGACGGCTATCTCTCGGAATGCTGGTCCTGCCAGACTGAAAGATAAAGCTACATAATCCGATTCTGTAAGGGCTGGCCGGATTCGAAGGCCTGCAAGTTTTTCAAGAAGTGTCGTATGACGCTGAGCGATTCACCCAAATGCCCGCCCGCAGTGTGTGGCGTAATGTGGCAGTTTGGCAAATCCCGCAAGGGATGCTCCTCCGGCAGTGGTTCCGGATCGGTCACATCCAACCAGGCGGAATGCAAGTGTTGACTGCGCAGCGCATCGGCCAAGTCTGCCTGATTCACGGTGGTGCCGCGACCGATATTATAAAAAGCAGCCCCCGCTTTGACCTCGGCCAAGAACTTGGCGTCGACAAAGTTCAACGTTTGCGCGCTTTCAGGCAAGATGCTGATGATGTGGTCCGCCTGCCCCAAAACGCCCGGCAAGGCATCCAACGCGACGGTCGGCACCCGTTCGCTCCCGGTGGGCGAGCGCCGCACCGCAGTGACATTCATATTAAAGGGGGCCAGCAGTTGCACAAACATTTCGGCGATCGCACCATAGCCCAAGATCAAGACCGACTGGCCGGCCAAGGGCCGACAGCCCGCGCGCAGCGCATTCCATTCCGCGCTGCCACTGGCACAGGAATTCTCCGAAAGCGCAGCTGGCAAATTGCGGCTTTGTGCTAACATGAAGGCCATCAAATGCTCCGCGCAGGGCAGGTCATACACGCCCGAACTATTCGCAACCGTAATATTGCGCGCTTGCACGCCCGCACGAAAGCTCGGCGTATCATAGCGCGCGTATCCCGCGCTTGTGATCTGCAAGTATTTAAGTTTGGGCGCCTGGAGCACGTCCTGCGGGGCCGGTTGGCCCAAGGCCACATCGACCTCGTTTAGAAGCGGATCACTCTCCGCCTCCGCAAGAACTGAGCTTGCCCCGACCTCGGACTCAATCAGTTCATGACCGTGCAGACCGTCTAGCAAAAGCTTTCGCTCTACATCCCCAAGAGCAAGATTACACCAAATTTTCATTTTCATAGTATTCGCGGCTGAGCACGAGTCATGCCTAATAGACTAATAGTGAAAGACTGAATGGATCGGCAACTGGGGCAGCTTTTCGCGCCCTTTTAAGTCATCGAGTTCGATCAGAAATGCCAGCTCTTCAATGCTGACTGCAAAGTGTTCGCTCAGTAGCTGGACCGCCGCGCCGATTGTGCCGCCAGTGGCCAGCACATCGTCGACCACCAAAACGCGTTGCCCCGCCTGCAAGGCATCGCAGCTGATTTCCAAGACACTGGAACCATATTCGAGCTCATATTCTTGCGCATGCGTGGCGTGCGGCAACTTGCCAGCTTTTCGGATCAATACCGTGCCGGCGCCCAAAGCGTAGGCCAAGGCGGATGCTAAGACGAAGCCGCGCGCCTCGATCCCCACCACCACATCGATTGCTTTGCCCGCATAGCGGGCGCTAAGCTGATCAATCAAAGCCTTAAAAGCCGGGCCATCGGCGAGTAAAGGCGTAAAATCACGGAAGATGATACCAGGCTTAGGAAAGTCTGGAGTCACGCGGATGTAGGATTCGATATTCATATTAATCTCTGTAGAAAAACGGAGCACACTAGTCAGATCCCTGAGGCGATAAAGAACGAAGTCTATTTAATGCACTCAGAGCTCGAGACGATTGAATTAATCGTGATCAAATGTCTCCAATAGGCTTATTTCTAAAACATACATCGAGGATTAACCGAAGCGATGTAGCGACAACTCCGCCCCGAGACAAAAGCTGAGTCGCCACAAGGACGAGCTGCTTTAGCTGCCTCCACGTCTGTTTTGTTTATGCACCACTAGGCTGATTCTTAGCTTCGCTGAACTACCTAGTCCTGTAATCTTCGCCAGCGCTCGCTGAGCAATTCGAAATAGGCCTGCTGGCTCGCTTTCGAGAGACCACTGCCAAGAATTCTTGGCTCCCATGGCACCGCCTCGACTTGATGCAGCACGCGATCTATCATTCGTAGATTCAGCCCGCAAACTTCCTTCCCCAAATACTCCAACAAGCTGTCGCGATCCCAGCCTGCGCGCCGCCCAGCAAGCGATAAGGCGCTCTCGCTAGCATCCTTTCGGGTAATCGCGTGATTCATCATGCCATAAGCGGGTGATAACTCGATGAGGTTCCCATTCTGTAAAAGTGCCCATTTCTTTAAGTGGAGGCCGCCATTCCCCGACAGCCAGCCAAACAACACACGATGGAAGAAGCGCATTAACTGAATCTTAGGATTTGTGCAGTATTGACGTATCAATTCAGCAATCGCCTCCAGCGAGCCCTCATATTTAGCGATGCGAGCTTTCCCCAGTAGTTGGCAGGCAGATTCCACTCGTAAACGCTGACTATTAGAGGCGCCCGTGCGGTCGAAACGCTCGGCCCACAGAACGGCCCGTCCATCCGTCGTCCGCAGCCGCCCCACCGAAGCCACCGCCAGCCCCGCGTCCTGCGCCAATTGGGTCGTCAACAGCTGATTTTCTACCTGCCCAACAGTGTCCGGAGACTCCGGTGTCAGTCGATAGCTGCCATTAAGCTTCACCAGCTTAAACGCCGATTGCTTGCGCGAATACACCGCACTCGCACTGGCTCCAGAACTCGCCAGTGAATGGGGGAAACCCGCCGCCGAATTAAACTCAGCCAGTTCACTCTCGCAGTATGGCAAGGCGTCTAATTCAGGCTGTATCCGTGCCCGGTTCAAGGATTTGAGGCCCTCAGCCGTACGCCCGAAGGGCAGCGACTCAGAGCCACTCGGCAAGACTGAAATCAGCCCCGGCAGATCCGCCCCCACCGCAGCCAGCAGCCCCCATTCACTCGAATCCGTAACGGGCGCAGCACGCCATTGCTCAAGCTGCATACCTTCAGGTAGTAAGCCACTCAACTCGGGCGGCAAGGTCTCCCAAGAAAGCCCCTCAGACGCCACCGGCCAATTCAAGAATACTGGAGCCCCCTGGTAGCCATCCGCATAAGAAAAACGGATGCCGACTGCATCACGTTGCAACGCTCCCGCATAGACCTGCCCGACAAATAATCGCAAACTATCCATTCAGCTGCACCTCGACGCCTAAGGGACTTTTTGCCTGCAACTGAATCCTCAGGGCATCCAAAACCGCCACCAGATTACGCAAGCTGAAATCGTCGCGACCTGATTCTATTTTATAAATCACAGATGCGCTCACACCGCACAAATCCTGCAATTCGAGCTGTGTCAAACCCTGCGCCTTACGCGCCGCCGACACTATCTTTCCAAAATTATTATTTTTCATTTTCATTAAAAGGATTAAACCTGATTTAATTGAGCATAGTGCAAGGCAAGATAGCTAGAAATCAATGATTCATTTTAAAAGAACTGAATTCTAATATCTCAATCCAGCGAAGATGCCAGTCATATACAAATAGGCAATAATCATTTCAATTAAACAGATTAAAGCAAATCCAATAGAGAAATTAAGCTACATAAAGCCTCTAAAAACCCCTTATTTATATTCACACAAGGTGAAATACTCACCGCTGTGCAAGTGTAGTTTACGATCGTCTTTAACAAAGCGCTCAAGCAGCGCATCCCGCCCTGCCAGTGACTTTAATTCGCAATCATGCTGCTGAATGAAGTCTGCCATTCGCTCGCTGCCGATGCTCCAAGCGATCGGCTCTCCAATCAGTTTTAGATGATAATACAACAAACTTGGGATGGTATTTCTCGGGCTATTCCGCGGCTCCAGGGTCGAGAATAGAAACAGGCTGCCAGCCCCGGTCAGCGCTCGGATGGATTGAAACAGAACATGCACCGCCTGCTCGGGCAAATACATCATCACCCCTTCGCAGATAAATAAGGTCTTACGCTCTGGCTCAAATCCGGCGAAATGACTCAGTTCGTGCTGCAGGGTCTGGTGAGCGAAGTCGACACTCAGAAAGTGCATATTAGACGCGCCCCCCGGATTCAGCCCCGCGACTTTGGCCTTCTGAGTGGCAGGATGGTCGATTTCAATGAAATTGACATGTGGATACCTTTTGTGAAATCGCCACGACAAGGTGTCGAAGCCTGCGCCGAGCATGACCACTTGGGTGACGCCATCCTCTTCAATCGCCTGTTGGCTAATCGCTTCCACGTGCCGTTTGCGCAAAATATAATGCAGCGTAATGCCTGGCAAAACCAAGCGCTCACGAAACTTGACCGACCATGTAAACATCGGCGTAGCCAACTGTTTCAGACGCTTGCGGCCCTCTTCAGTGCCCTGCAAGATTTGCTGTCCCAGCTCGACCACCTCATCTTCAACTAAATAGCTATAAGGCGAGGCTTGGGCCACGTGTAAAATGCCCTGTAGCACGGTATATGCGGTGGAACTGGCTTGATCATTCTTCACTGTGTCTGTTCTCCATAAAAGGTGATGCTTGTATCCGTATACTTGAGCTTACCTTCAAGCTGTAATTGATCCAAAAATGCAAGGGCCTCCTCCAGACGGGTGCTGGCCATATAAGCAAATGCAGTGGTACTTATTTTTGCCTTAGAATCTTGTGGGGATTTATTCAAAGGCAGCGCATGTGCTTTAACTTTATTGAGGAAAAAATTTAGCCGATAATCAGTGGAGCCATGGGCATAGGCAAAGGCGCGGTCATCGACATCACGCAGACGTTTACTTAAGATCGAAAGCAAGCTGCGCAGGTATTCCGGATCATCGTGAGCCTTGTCCCAAAAGGTCTTACGGTTGAGCACCACCAGTTCTGTATTCTTCGCGGCCGTGGCATCCGCCGATCTGCTTTGCTCATCTATCAAGGACAATTCGCCAAACAGAGAGCCCGTGCTCAATGTAGCCAGATTCAGCTGATCGTCCCCTTCCTTGCGGGAAATATCCACCGCACCTGCGCTGACAATATAAGCTTCGTCCCCCTGATCACCTTCGCAAAAAATTGAATCCCCGGCGCTGAAGAGTAGGTACTGAAAACAGCCACTGAATCGTTCCAGCAAGTCGCTTTTGCCCACCATACCGCCAAAGGCCCATTGATAAATTCGCTCCAGCTCGCTGACCATCGGCACGATGTGCGCGCCTGCCGGCTCATACCAAAGCTCATCTTCGAGCGCTTCAAAGCCCATACGGCGGTACATACTCTGCGCCTCACTCCTTGCGGTTACAATAATATGGCTCACGCCCCACGAATGCCCGACATCACAACTTAGCTTAAACAAAGCTCGAAACAGATCCCTACGATTACGCCACTTTTTAGCGATCGCCAGCATACCAGAACAGCCCAACAAAGCCCGATCGAGTCCCTGCGCCTGAGCTTGCTCGTTCGCACGTTCACGGTATTCACTAAAGTCGTAACTTTCGTCCGCAGGCAACAATACCTCGCTATCAAAGTTAGTACGCATAGTGCCCACAGGGGTCGCGCCCTCGTAAGCAATAATATTAGCGGTATTCGGCAGGGCATCAAATTGATCAATAATGATGTCTCCGCTCACACTGCCATAAAGCCCTTCTTCGACCACATAAACCTGATAGCGCAGGCGATAGACATCACTGAGTTCTTTGGCAGTAGTCGCCACTTTGATTCGAATAGACATAAAATATAGCTGATGCAGACAAAATGTGCCGAGAGCTGCTATTAGCAGCTGGACTGGGGGCTAAAAGGCAAAGGAATAAGACTATTGAAGGATGCATACAAAAAAGTAAAAGATGAAACGCAAAATATATAGGGTCGCGCAAGGTAACTTTATTTAGATCGCTCATGTCAGTTATCCGCTGGC
>CEUD01125606.1_pt1 | contig 14384 bp, 10 predicted proteins | sample 356481 | NCBI WGS metagenome assembly CEUD01 (sample SAMEA2623314, study PRJEB7988) | marine metagenome | isolation source: saline water (ENVO:00002010), including | reverse complement strand
GGACGCGAAGTCGTAAATTTTGCACAATTTGAAATAAGCCCTTGATTTGTCACTTGTTCGAATACTATGCCAAAGAATGTCCGAATCTTGGAAAATAGCTGCTTTCTACCATTTTACTGATCTGCCGGATCGCGATGCCTGGGCGGAGCGTATGGTGGATCATGGCCTGCAAGTGGGCTTGCGTGGCACACTTATCTTTGCGCCGGAGGGAGTGAATTCAACGTGCGCTGGCTCGCATGAGGCGATTGATGCGACGATCGCCTTGTTGAAGTCCGATCCTCGTTTTGAGGACATGGAGGTGAAGTATTCCTATGCGGACTTTAATCCTTTTCCGAAGTTTAAGGTCAAAAAGAAGCCTGAGATTGTAACTTTTCGCCAGGAGGGGGCCGATCCGCGTGAGGATGTGGGGACCTATTTGGAGCCTGAGGAGTGGAACGATCTCATTATGGATCCCGATGTGATTACGATTGATACGCGTAACGACTACGAGGTCGAGGTGGGGCAGTTTAAAGGGGCCATCAATCCTAAGACGGGTGATTTTACAGAGTTTGCCAAGTTTGTAGATGAACACCTTGAGTCGCAAAAGGGGAAGAAAATCGCCATGTATTGTACGGGGGGCATCCGTTGTGAGCGCTCGACCGCTTATTTGAAGAAAAAGGGCTTTTCTGAAGTCTACCACTTGAAGGGTGGGATTTTGCGCTATTTAGAAGAGATGCCTAAGGATCAGAGCCTTTGGGAGGGGGATTGCTTCGTTTTTGATTATCGCGTCGCTGTGGATCATGATTTGAAGCCTGCAAAGTGGAAAATTGACCCGGCAACCAGTCATCCAAAGCGTATGTCGGAAGATGAAATTGAGAAGATTGCCGAGCGTCGCCGTAGTGGAGCGATTTTTAAGAAGCCCTATACTGTATAGTATATAGTATCGGTGCCCTGTTGCTTGTGTCGGCGTTAAGGATGCTCTAAGTGCTGCGGTCATGCTTGGGGTGAGGGCGCCGGCTGTCGCTGGGGTAGCCCTTTCGGGAGAACGCTTGCGGTCGGAGCTCATTTGGAGGGAGTTTTTCCGAGTTTAGCTGTGCAGCCTGGCTCGGTTTGATTTGTAAATTCTGGCGCCTGTGGTCGCTGTGACGCTTCGCTGATGTTGCTGCAATACAGTAGCTTTTAAAGTGCAGTATTTTTTTGAATTAAGTATTGACTGAGTCGGGGACGGGGGGCACTTTCGCGGGCTTTCCAAAATTCAACCCTTCTGTGTTTTGGATCTCCGGCTCTTTACAATCTAAATCATCATTTGCGATGTGCCCTTGTAGCTCAGTGGTAGAGCGCATCCTTGGTAAGGATGAGGTCGGCGGTTCGATCCCGCTCGAGGGCTCCATTTCGGAATTAACAAACAACTCAAGTAAACAATCTCTCAACACTAAATAACATCAATCATGGCTAAGGAAACATTCGAAAGAACAAAACCACACGTCAATGTCGGCACTATCGGTCACATTGACCATGGCAAGACAACTACAACTACTGCGATCCTGAAGGTTCAAGCAGACAAGGGCTTGGCTCAGTTCAAGTCTTATGCTGATATTGCTAAGGGTGGTACTGTTCGTGACGCGACTAAGACAGTGACTATCGCTGTGGCACACGTTGAGTACGAAACTCCGACTCGCCACTATGCGCACGTTGACTGCCCAGGTCACGCTGACTTCGTTAAGAACATGATTACTGGTGCCGCTCAAATGGACGGTGCAATCCTTGTTGTTTCCGCTGCGGATGGCCCTATGCCACAAACTCGCGAGCACATCCTCTTGGCTCGTCAGGTTGGTGTTCCAACAATCGTTGTATGGCTCAACAAAGTTGACCTTCTTGATGACGAAGAGCTTCTTGAGCTTGTTGAGATGGAAGTGCGTGATCTTCTTTCCAAGTATGAGTATCCTGGCGATGATATCACAATTGTTCGTGGTTCCGCAACAGCTGCTCTTGAGGACAAGCCAGGTGGTGCTGATGCAATCACTGCGCTTATGGATGCAATTGACAACGATATCGCTGAGCCTGCTCGCGAAATCGACAAGCCTCTCCTTATGTCTGTTGAAGACGTTTTCTCCATTACAGGTCGTGGCACAGTAGCAACTGGCCGTATCGAGCGTGGTGTTGTTAAGGTTGGTGAAGAAATCGAAATCGTCGGTATGGGCGACACTCAGAAGACAACTGTTACTGGTGTTGAAATGTTCCGTAAGCAACTCGATCAAGGTATGGCCGGCGACAATGTTGGTATCCTTCTTCGTGGTATCGATAAGGACGCTATCGAGCGTGGCCAAGTTATTGCTAAGCCTGGTTCGATCACTCCTCACACAACTGCTAAGGCTGAGCTTTACGTCCTTTCTAAGGATGAAGGTGGCCGTCACACTCCTTTCTTCGATGGCTACCGTCCACAGTTCTTCTTCGGAACAGCTGACGTTACTGGTATTATCAAGTGCCCAGAGGGTGTTGAGATGGTTATGCCTGGCGACAATCTTACGGTCGAAATCGAGCTCGGTAAGAAGATCGCTATGGAAGCCGGACAGCGTTTCGCTATTCGCGAGGGTGGCCGCACAATTGGTGCCGGTCGTATCGCTGAAGTGATCAAGTAGATCGCTTCGACTTTATAGTTCCAGTTTTTGCCGAGGGCTCTCCGTGGGCCCTCGGCTTCACTGTTATTTTGTAGAATACAGGTATACCTATTACAGGAGAGTAGTTCAATTGGTAGAGCAACGGTCTCCAAAACCGTAAGTTGTGGGTTCGAGTCCCTCCTCTCCTGCCATTTTATAATTCATGAAAAATCCATTCACAAGCATCCGTCTCTTTTATAAGGAGACTTTGACAGAGCTGAAGAAAGCCTCTTGGCCCTCCAAGATTGAGCTGCGTGATTCGACCTGTGTCGTTTTGATCGCCACTGTCATCCTTGGCTCTTATGTCGCATTGATCGACTTCTCGCTTATGAATGGTGTCGAATTGCTCACCTCTTGGGTGCGCTAGTAGAGCCAGCGGCTCGGGGACTCGGCGGCTCTGGACTGCTTGGTCCTTTGAATACTTCAGCCATTCACGCGAGTTAAGCGCTCTTTTCGATTTTACACTTTTAGTTATTCTGCCGCACGCGGCTTCATCTTCCCGTCTTAGACTCTATAATGTCAGATTCCTCTTCCATCACAGGCCCACGCTGGTATGCTGTTCAGACCCTTTCGAATCAAGAGGGTAAGGCAAAGAAATATCTTGATAAGTTCATCGCTGTTGAGGAGATGGAGGAGTTCGTCTTTGACGTGCTCATGCCTACCGAGACTGTGACTGAGGTCAAGGCCGGTAAGAAAAGCACCAAGACTCGTAAGTTTTACCCCGGCTATATTTTTGTCAACATGCGTCTTTATGACGATGATGGCAAGTTGTTGCAAAAGCCTTGGTATTTTGTTCGTGAAGGCCAGGGTGTTATTAATTTTGTCGGAGGCGACCATCCGACGCCGTTGAAGAAAAGCGAGATTGATCGCATTTTGAGTCAGGTCGAAGATGCCGAAGGTAAAGAAAAGCCGAAGATCGAGTATGATATCGGTGAAATGGTCAAAGTTAACGATGGTCCCTTTGCGAATCTCGTTGGCAAAATTGAGGAAATCGACCCAGACCGGGGTAAACTTAAGGTTTCCGTATCTATTTTCGGGCGTTTCACGCCTGTTGAACTTGAATACTGGCAAGTCCAGAGAACAGAAGAAAGCTAATCCGACATGTCTAAGAAAATCACAGGACAAATCCGTCTCCAATTGCCAGCAGGCGCCGCAAATCCAGCCCCTCCCGTTGGACCCGCTCTTGGTGCTCAAGGTGTTAATATCATGGGGTTCTGTAAGGAATTCAATGCGAAGACTAAGGATCAAGCAGGCATGATTTTGCCTTGTGTGATCACTGTCTACGCAGACCGTTCTTTCAGCTTCATCCTCAAGTCGCCCCCGGCTGCAGTTCTTTTGAAGAAGGCTGCTGGTATCGCAAAGGGATCTGGTGTGCCCAATAAAGATAAGGTCGGCCAGATTACTCGTGCACAAGTTCTCGAAATCTGCGAGATCAAAAAGAACGACCTCAATGCTAAAAACGAAGAGGCTGCTTTCAACATTATCGCTGGTACGGCACGCTCCATGGGGCTTGAAGTCGTCGGCTAGGTCTGAAACGAATTTACGTGTCCATCATGTAGATGGCACTTTAACCACAAAAGAGATATAACAATGGCAACCCAGCAAATTAAGGGAAGCAAACGCTATCGTAGCGCAGTCGAAATGGCTGATCTTACGAAGACTTACTCGGTCGAAGAAGCGTCTGCGTTACTAAACAAACTACCTAAGGCTAAGTTCGACGAAACCGTCGAAATTTATGCCCATCTCACGGTTGATCCTCGCAAGAGTGATCAAATGGTTCGTGGCACTCTCCAGCTCCCTCACGGTAGCGGTAAAACAGTGCGCGTGATCGTTTTCACCGAAAACCCAGAAGAAGCTAAGGCCGCTGGTGCGGACGAAGCAGGCCTCGATGAACTGATCGAAAAGGTCACTGGCGGTTGGACCGATTTTGATGTCGCAATTTCCACAACCAGCGCAATGAAAAGCGTCCGTAAGGTCGCTCGTGTGTTGGGACCCCGTGGCCTTATGCCGAATCCTAAGTCCGGCACAGTGACTGACGATATCGTCGAAGGTATCAAGCAGGTCAAGGCAGGTCGTGTCGAATTCAAGATGGATAAGACTGCAAACGTCGCCATCGTGGTTGGTAAGCGTTCTTTCTCGCCGGAGCAATTGGCAGAAAATGCAGTTGCTGCAGTCAATGCGCTGATCGAGGCGCGTCCGAAGGCAAGCACTGGCAAATACATTAAGAGTCTTGCTTTGAGCTCTACAATGAGCCCCGGACTCGCTGTGGACGTAGCTGCATACAACAAAGCTTAAACAAGGACACATAACATGAGACCAGAAAAACAATATCTCGTTGAAGAGGTGAGCAATCACCTTAACAAGTCCGACTACGTATACCTTACGAACTACGAACGCATCACTGTTGATGAAATTGCTGAGCTTCGTGCTCAACTTTCCGAATTTGATGCAGAGTTCCACGTCATCAAGAACAGTATCTTCGGTGTTGCTGCAGCGGCACAGGAGCTTCCTGACTTAGGTGAGTATCTTAAGGGACAAACCGCGATCGTCGTTGGCGGTGATAACCCATCGGGTGTCGCTAAGGTGATCGGTGAGTTCTTCAAGAAGAAGGACAAGGTCGAAATGAAGGCGGGCATCTTGAATGAGCGCGCACTCACAAAAGAAGAAATCGAAGCCCTTGCAAAGCTACCAGGTCTCGAAGTGCTTCGCGCACAACTTCTCGGCCTACTTACACAGCCTGCGACTGGATTCGTCCGCGTCATCAACGCTGTGCCGCAAGGCCTCGTCAATGTATTGCAAGCCAAAGTTCGCAAAGAAAACGGCGAGTAATCGTTATCCACAAATTTTTAGGCCGTCACTTCTCGCAATTTGTGGGGTGGCGGCCTAATTCACAAAAACAACCATATAAAAATAAGGTTAGAGGGATACTCCCTTTAAATACTCCGACTCTCGGGGTGCTAACCATTGAAAGGTAAAACATCATGGCAGATATCACAAAAGAACAAGTCGTCGAATGGCTCTCCGCACAAACAGTGCTCGAAGTTGCTGATCTCGTTAAAGAACTCGAAGAGAAGTGGGGCGTTAGCGCTGCAGCTCCTGTAGCTGTTGCTGCAGCTGGACCCGCTGCTGCTGCTGAAGCTGTTGAAGAAAAAGACGAATTTGACGTCATCTTCAAGGCTGCTGGCTCTAACAAGATCGCTTCGATTAAGGAAGTCCGCGCTATCACAGGTCTTGGCCTGAAGGAAGCTAAGGACCTCGTCGAAGGTGCACCTAAGCCAATCAAGGAAGGCTGCACAAAGGACGAAGCTGAAGAGATCAAGAAGAAGCTCGAAGCTGCCGGCGCTGAAGTCGAATTGAAGTAATCACGGGAACTCCGAATTATATTCAATAGTTACAAAATTTCACAGTTAGGTGGGCTCACCCAAATCGGGTGAGTCGCGCCTAGCTGTTTTTTGCTTTTCCGCTGAGTCCCACTCAGCAACCTCTCAGAACACACTCATTATACACCGTCACTCGGGACATCCATTATGTCAAAGCGCTTAAATTTCGGTCAACTCAAGGAAGTTATCCAGCCACCCAATCTGATTGAAAATCAGGTCGATTCCTATAAGGAATTCTTACAAATGGACGCGGCTCCCAGCCAACGAAAGATCGTCGGCCTCGAAGCCGTCTTTTCAGAAGTCTTCCCGATCGAAAGTTACGATAGCCGCTGCCACCTTGAATATGTGAGCTATAGTGTTACACCACCTCGCGAGACTGAGATCGAAGCGATCCGCGAGGGTGTCACATATTCTGTATCGCTTTATGTGAAACTTCGCCTGCGTGAAGAGGACCACATCAAAGACGAAGAAATTTATATGGGAGAGCTACCCATGGTGTCCGAGCGTGGCTCGTTCATCATCAATGGCGCTGAGCGCGTCATTGTCAGCCAGCTACACCGTTCGCCTGGTATCGCTTTTGAAGAAAGCGTTCACACCTCGGGTAAGATCTTGCACGCCTTCCGTATCATTCCTGACCGCGGCACATGGCTTGAAGTTCAGTTCGACCAAAACGACCTCCTTTACGTTTACCTCGACCGCCGTCGCCGTCGTCGTAAATTCCTACTCACTACTTTGCTGCGTGCGATGGGCTACGGCTCGGATGCGGATATCTTGAACCTCTTCTACGAGATGGATGAGATCACAGTAGCCGATGCGCTCAAGCTCGACTCTGTATCGAACCTGGTCTTGACAGAAGACATCGTCGATGCGGACAAGGGGATCGTGTTGGCACGTGCTTTTGAGCCGCTTACAAAGACTATCATCCGCTCTTTCGAAAAGGCTGGCCTCAAGAAGGTGGTTGCCATCGATACTACAGTAGATGACGGCGCGATCATTCGCTGCCTCAAAAAAGACCCGACTCAAAACGAAGAAGAAGCGCTCAAGGATATCTACAAGCGCTTGCGTCCGGGCGAGCCCCCCACAACTGCCAATGCCAAGGCATTGCTGAAGCGTCTTTTCCAAGATCCACGCCGCTATGATCTGGGTCGTGTCGGTCGTTATAAGCTCAATCAAAAGCTTAAGATGGATACCGATCTTGAGTTCCGTGTGATCGGTGCTGAAGATGTGGTAGAAGCGACTAAATACCTTACACGCCTGAAGCGCGGTGATGGCACACTTGATGATATTGACCACTTGGGCAGTCGTCGCGTGCGCACGGTAGGTGAGTTGCTTGCGAACCAGTGTCGTGTCGGTCTGGCTCGTACAGAGCGTCTGGTTAAAGAGCGCATGACTCTCTACGATCAAAGCGTCGATTCGATCAGCCCTCAGAAGCTCATCAACCCGAAGGCGCTCAGCACTGTGATCCGCGATTTCTTCGCTCGCAGTCAGCTGTCTCAGTTCATGGACCAAATTAATCCTTTGGCCGAACTGACTCACAAACGTCGTCTCTCCGCACTCGGACCCGGTGGTCTGAATCGTGAGCGTGCCGGTTTCGAGGTGCGTGACGTTCACCCGTCTCACTACGGTCGTATCTGCCCGATTGAGACTCCTGAAGGTCCAAATATCGGTCTGATCAACTCCCTTTCGCTTTACTCGCGCATTAACGAGTTTGGTTTCATCGAGACGCCTTACCGCAAGGTCGTCAATGGTAAGGTGCTCGAAGATGTTGAATACCTCAACGCTGACCAAGAAGAGCCCTACATGATTGCCCAAGCCAACTCTGAGTTGGATGAGAATGGCAATCTGGTCGGGCGTGTGACTTGCCGTAACCAAGACGAGGTGTTGGAGCTTTCCCCAGAGGAAGTGCATTACATGGACGTCTCTCCCAAGCAGTTGATCTCTGTCGCTGCGGGCTTGATTCCGTTCCTCGAGCACGATGATGCCAATCGCGCACTCATGGGCTCGAATATGCAACGTCAAGGTGTGCCGCTGCTCCAGTCCGACTCTCCATTCGTGGGCACGGGTATTGAAGAGCGCGTCGCGATCGACTCGAAGACAGTTGAAGTTGCTGACATCGACGGCATCATTGCCCAAGTCGATGCCAACCGCATCATCCTGACTGTCGATGGCGAACTGCCAACGAAGCCAAAAGACTTCAAGACAGATCCTAAGAAGGGTATTTACATCTACGATTTGCGTAAGTTCATGCGCTCTAATGCGGGCACATGCTTCAACCAAAAGCCAATCGTTCATCGCGGTCAGCCTGTGAAGAAGGGCGACATCCTTGCGGATGGTGCCTCCACTCAAGATGGCGAACTTGCAATCGGTCGTAACATCCTTGTGGCCTTCATGCCATGGAATGGTTATAACTTCGAGGATGCGATCCTGATCTCTGAAAAGATCGTCAAGGACGATATCTTTACTTCGATTCACGTCGACGAGTTCGAAGTCACTGCACGTGATACCAAGCTCGGACCGGAAGAAATCACTCGTGATATTCCAAACGTTGGTGAAGAAGCACTCAAGGACTTGAACCACGACGGTGTCATCCGCGTCGGTGCAGAGGTCAAACCTGGCGATATCCTCGTCGGTAAGATCACTCCTAAGTCTGAAACTGAGCTCGCTCCTGAAGAAAAACTCCTCCGTGCGATTTTCGGTGAGAAGGCTGCCGATGTGAAGGACACCTCTTTGGTTGTCCCATCGGGCGTGCGTGGTATCATCATGGACGTCAAAGTCTCTGCCCGCGTTGATGGTGAGCCTGAGCAAATGTCTGCTTCCGATCGCCGCCGTCAGGTGAAGAAGATCAACGAAGAATACCGCTCACAAAGCGATAAGCTTCGCGAAGATCTCACAGAGGCGCTTTCTAACATCTTGCTTGGTGAAAAGATCCCACTGGATGTGAAGAACGGCGAATCTGGTGAAATTATCATTCCTGCGAATCGCAAGATCACTAAGACTTTGCTCCGCCGCTTGGCAGCCGTCTCCAAAGACATCGAGATCGATCCTTCACCGGTTAAGATCAAGATCATGGAGATCGTCAGCAATTACCAAGGTAAGTTTGATGAGCTTGATTACGATCGTGAACGTAAGATCGAGGGCGTCCAGTCCGGCGAAGATGCGGATCAAGGTGTGGTCAAGAGTGTTAAAGTCTACATCGCTAAGAAGCGTAAGATGCAGGTCGGTGATAAGATGGCCGGTCGTCACGGTAATAAGGGTGTGGTCGCTAAAGTGGTACCTGAAGAGGACATGCCACACCTTCCAGACGGCACTCCGATCGAGATCTGCTTGAATCCTCTCGGGGTTCCCTCTCGTATGAACGTGGGACAGGTCTTGGAGACTCACCTCGGTTGGGCATGTAAGAAGCTCGGCATCAAGGTAGCGACTCCTGTGTTCGATGGTATTTCTGAAGCTAAGGTGCGTCAGTACCTTGAGGAAGCAGGTCTTCCTTCCACTGGTAAGAGCATTCTTTACGATGGTCAGACCGGTGAAGCACTCCACCAAGAGGTCGTGGTTGGCTACATGTATATGTTGAAGCTCAATCACTTGGTTGCTTCGAAGATTCACGCTCGTGCAGTGGGTCCATACTCGCTCATCACCCAGCAGCCGCTTGGTGGTAAGGCACAGTATGGTGGTCAACGTTTCGGGGAGATGGAAGTTTGGGCGCTCGAAGCGTATGGCGCAGCCTATACGCTACAGGAGCTGCTCACCGTCAAGTCCGACGATGTTGCAGGCCGCACACGCATCTACGAATCGCTCGTTAAGGGTGACAACAGTCTACAAGCGGGAACGCCTCAGTCGTTCAACGTTTTGATGAAGGAAATCCAAAGTCTCTGTCTCGATGTTCGACTCGGCACCGAAGGGAAGTTCGAGCTCGACACCGCGATCGACGTCTAAAGGGCGCCATCATCCTTTATTCCGCAACATTTCAAAAAAGGTTTACTAAATGAGCAACGAAGTAGCACGCGACGTCCTAGGCTATGAAGCCACCAAATCATTCGACCGTGTCGGCATTACAGTCGCCGCCCCCGAGGCCATTCGCGAATGGTCCCGTGGTGAGGTGAAAAATCCCGAAACGATTAACTATCGCACATTCAAGCCAGAGCCAGGCGGTCTTTTCTGCCAACGCATCTTCGGCCCTGTGCGCGACTACGAGTGCGCTTGTGGTAAATACAAGCGTATCAAATACAAGGGTGTGATTTGCGACCGCTGTGGCGTTGAAGTCACTGTGTCTCGCGTTCGCCGTGACCGCATGGGCCACATCGAACTCGCTGTCCCTGTCTCTCACATCTGGTTCCTGAAGAGCATGCCTAGCCGCCTTGGCTTGCTGCTTGATATCACTGCACGTAACCTCGAGCGCGTTATCTACTACGAGAACTACCTCGTGATCGATCCAGGCAAGACACCGCTTGAAGAGCGTCAACTCCTGACAGATCGTGAATACCTACAGGCCCAAGAAGAGTATGGCGAAGATTCCTTCGTCGCTCGCATGGGTGCTGAAGCAGTGCGCGACGCACTCGCATTGGTGGACTTGGAGTCTACTGTCGTCGAGTTGCACGAGCAAATGCACGCCACTCGCTCGAAGCAGATCAAGAAGAAGATCTCCAAGCGTTTGAAGACCATTCAAGGCTTCATGGAATCCGGCACTCGCCCAGAGTGGATGGTCCTCGAAGTGCTTCCAGTCATTCCACCAGACCTTCGTCCCTTGGTGCCGCTTGAAGGTGGCCGCTTTGCGACTTCGGATTTGAACGACCTTTACCGTCGTGTCATCAACCGTAACAACCGCCTGAAGAATCTTCTTTCTCTGAAGACTCCAGACGTGATCATTCACAATGAGAAGCGCATGCTGCAAGAAGCTGTGGATGCGCTCTTCGATAATGGTCGTCACGGTCGCGCCGTCACTGGTGCTGGCAACCGTCCGCTCAAGTCGCTCTCTGATATGCTCAAGGGCAAGCAGGGCCGCTTCCGTCAGAATTTGCTCGGTAAGCGCGTTGACTACTCCGGTCGTTCCGTGATTGTTTCCGGTCCATCACTTAAGCTGAACCAATGTGGTCTGCCTAAGAAAATGGCATTGGTTCTCTTCGAGCCATTCATCATCCGTCGCCTCAAAGAGCTCGGCTTCGTACACACCGTTCGCGGCGCACGTAAGATGATCGAAAAGCAGTCGCCAGAAGTTTGGGATATTCTTGAAGAAGTCACAGCAGGCCACCCAGTTCTCTTGAACCGTGCGCCTACATTGCACCGTCTTTCCATTCAGGCCTTCGAGCCTGTGTTGATTGAAGGTGATGCGATTCGTGTGCACCCACTCGTTTGTACTGCATATAATGCTGACTTCGATGGTGACCAAATGGCGGTTCACGTGCCTCTCTCGCTGGAATCAGTGATGGAAGCAAAGACGCTTATGATGGCGACGCACAATATCTTCTCACCATCTTCTGGTAAGCCGATTTTGACTCCATCGCAGGATATCGTTCTCGGTTCCTACTTCCTCACGCTGGACCCACCCGTCAAGCCAAAGGAAGGCGAGCGTCTGCCTATGGTCGTCGATGCCGACGAGCTCGACTCCGCAGTCGTCGATGGTGCTCTCAACGTGCACGATTGGATCAACTACATTAACCCTGACTTCGAAAAGGATGGCAGTGTATTTGGCAATTCCGAGAAGAAGGTCATCCGCACTACAGTGGGCCGTGTCATCTTCAACACCATTTGGCCAGACGAGCTTGGTTTCGTTAACTTCCCAGTGCCTAAAGGCAAGTTGGGTGACCTCATTCTCCAGACCTACAAGACTGTGGGCCGTGAGCGCACCGTCACCACGCTCGACCGCCTCAAGGATACAGGCTTTAAGATCGCAACACGTGCTGGTGTCTCCATCGGTATCGATGATATGATCATTCCTGCTGCGAAGCCTGGCATTGTTAAGGGCTCTCGTAAGAAGATCGACGAAGTCGAAGGTCAGTATAAGAAGGGTATCATCACCGAAGGTGAGCGTTACAATAAGATCATCGATATCTGGACTGGTTGCACGGATGACATCGCTAAGGCGGTATTCGAAGAGCTTAAGTCCAATGGTGGCAAAGAGTCTGTGAATCCCGTTTACTTGATGATGGATTCTGGTGCTCGTGGTAACAAACAACAAGTCCGTCAGCTTTGCGGAACTCGTGGTTTGATGGCCAAGCCATCCGGTGAAATTATCGAACGTCCGATTCTTTCCTCTTTCCGCGAAGGTCTTTCTGTTCTCGAATACTTCATCTCGACACACGGTGCTCGTAAGGGTCTTGCCGATACCGCGCTTAAGACTGCGGATGCTGGTTACCTCACTCGTAAGCTTTGTGACGTGGCTATGGACTGCATCGTTGAAGACTTCGACGATGGCAACCGTGACGGTGTCTGGAAATATGCGATCTACGAAGGTGACGACGAAATCGTTTCTCTTTACGACCGTATTGTCGGCCGTTGCTCCTCCAACGATATCAAGAATCCGCTCAACCCTGACGAGTTCCTCGTCAAGAACGGTGAACTGATTTCAGAGGAAGCAGCCCGCAAGATCGAAGATGTCGGCGTCGAGCGTGTGAAAGTTCTTTCTGCACTCACCACACGTAAGAAGGTCGGTATCACCGCACTTGAATACGGTATCAATCCTGCATACTCGGCTATGGTCGAGCGTGGCTCTTCTGTCGGTATCATCGCGGCTCAGTCGATTGGTGAGCCCGGCACTCAGCTGACCATGCGTACTTTCCACATCGGTGGTATTGCATCGGGTGTGCTTAAGAATCCTGAAATTAAGATCCGCACCGGTGGTAAGGTTGTTTATAAGGGCCTCCGTATCGTGCAGACTGCAGATGGTGCGAACATCGTTCTTAACAAGACTGGTTCTGTGCAAATCCTCGACGAGGACGATCGCGAAATCGAAACCTATAAGATCGTTGTTGGTTCCGTTCTGACTAAGGGCGACGGTGATAGCATCGAGAAGGGCGAAATCCTCTCCATGTGGGATCCGCACAACATTCCAATTCTCTCCGAGAAGGCAGGTCGTATCAGCTTTACGGATATGATCCCGGGTGTGACCATCAAGCGCGAGCTCGATGAGTCCACCGGCCGTATCGCCACTGTGGTGATCGAGCACAAGGAAGACTTGAACCCTGCGGTCAACATCGTCGACGACTCCGGTAAGACCATTGCTACTTATGCAATTCCTACTGGAGCTCAGGTTGCTGTTAATGATGACGACGAAATCGCTCCCGGCACCATGCTTGCCAAGACCCCACGTCAAGCGTCCAAGACGCAAGACATTACCGGTGGTCTGCCACGCGTTGCTGAGCTCTTCGAAGCACGTCGTCCTAAGGACGCCGCGGAGATGGCTAAGATCGATGGTATCGTTTCCTTGGATGGCACTGTTCGTGGTAAGAAGAAGCTTCTAGTGACCGATCCAGAGTCGGGTGATGAAGAAGCACACCTCATCCCACACGGTAAGCACCTCGTCGTGCAAGTTGGCGACCTCGTCCATAAGGGCCAGAACCTGACAGAAGGTGGCGCCGATCCGCACGAAATCCTCGAGATTCTCGGACCCTCCGCTGTGCAAGACTATCTCATCTCTGAGATTCAAAAAGTCTACCGTCTGCAAGGTGTGGAAATTAACGACAAGCACATCGAAGTCATCATCTCGCAAATGCTTAAGAAGATCCGCATCACCGATCCAGGTGACTCCGACTTCTTCTGGGGTGAGCAAGTTGATCGCTTCACGTTCATGTCGGCCAACGAGCACATTGAAGATGCTGGTGGTATGCCTGCTGAAGGTGAGCCGGTGCTACTCGGTATTACCAAGGCATCGCTTGAAACAGAGTCCTTCATCTCTGCCGCGTCCTTCCAAGAAACCACTCGCGTGCTCACCGATGCCTCCACATTGGGCAAGGTCGACATGCTCAAGGGCTTCAAGGAAAACGTCATCATGGGGCACTTGATTCCTGCGGGCACCGGCCTTCCAGCCTACCGCAACTTGCGCATCGACACTCTCGGTGCCGAGATGGAGCAGCTCAGCCCCGAAGAAGCAGCCGAGCGCATCGAAGGTGTGGCCTTGCCAACACCAGAGTTCAATGCAGAAGGCACGCCCGAGCCCGTAGAAGCGGTCGTTCCTGAAGCGGATGCCATCGAGTCTGATGTTGAGACCACTGACTCACCCGATGCCGAAGCCAGCTAATCGCTAGCTAGGATATTATTTACAAAGAGCCGCCCTGCAAAGGGCGGCTCTTTTGCGTTTAGCCCCACGCAGCAAAGGTTGGAGTCCCGTCTTTAGCCCAAGTTTCTTATGACTGTCGTCTATGGTGCATAAACAAGG
>CEUD01125446.1_pt1 | contig 14526 bp, 9 predicted proteins | sample 356481 | NCBI WGS metagenome assembly CEUD01 (sample SAMEA2623314, study PRJEB7988) | marine metagenome | isolation source: saline water (ENVO:00002010), including | reverse complement strand
CGGGACTAGAGGCCTTGGGCTTTGCCACACTTGGAGGGCAGGCGAATTTCGTGCTGACTAATGTGGGCGATGGTGGGGCCTTTTTTCAGGCTCTACAGCAAAGTGGTGTGATTGTGCGTCCCTTGGCTCCTTATGGTATGGCAGCCTATGTTCGGATTACAATTGGAACGGAGGCGGAGAATGTTCGCCTGCTAGAAGCCGCTGGTGTATATGCTGCATCCAATGGAGCTGCTGCTAAATGATTACTGACGCTTGGATTCGTTTCGGGATTTCCGTGGCTTCGGTGGGGCTGATGCTGGTATTGCATGCCTTCCTCGTCATGTGTGAAATTAGCCTGGTCAAGTTTCGCTATCGCAAGCCCAGTGAGGAGCAATTGGAAGCCTTGAAGCAGTTACCTGGCTTGGCCCGCATGATTGATAATAGCGATCAGACCGGCCGCGTGGTGCGCTTTAGTAAGACCTTGTGCACCGTGGCGGTTGGTTTATTGTTGATGCCACTGGTGAGTGACTTCTTTGGCCTCTTCCAGATGGAGGTGGCCCCCGCGCGCTGGATTGTGGTCTTGGTTTCCTTTACCTTGGCTGTTTCGGTGCACTTCTTTTTCGCAGAGATCTTTCCGCGCGGGCTGGCGATGCGCAATCCTTCGGTGGCGATTCGGCGTTCCTACCGGGTCTTGCTCGCTTTTCAGTTTTTGACCTTCCCTGCGATGCTCTTCTTCCGGATGCTGAAGAAGTCGCTCTACCGGCGGATTGGGGTGGATGTCGAGGACGAGTTGAACCCTTTGGATGTGGATGTGCAAATTCGCGCTATGGGTGAAGACAGTAGTCAACTTTCGGGCGTCGTGCGTAAAATCGTGAATCGCACGCTGCAGATGCAAGAGCTGGTGGTGCAGGACATTTTGCTACCTCGTAGCCAGGTCGTGGTCTGTGATTTAGAAACCAGTATTCAGGAGAATTTAGAAACCATGAAGGCTGCGGGGCACACCCGCTTCCCGCTCTGTCGAGGAGATTTGGATGAGTGTCTTGGACTGATTCATATTAAAGATATCTTTCGCTGGCGTGAGCCTGTGTCAGAGATCGATTTAATGAAGTTGAAGCGTAATTTAGCGGTATTTCCTTTAGAGACCCCGTTGGAGGAGGCGATGGAACGAATGCTGCGGGCCAAATTTCATATGGCCTTGGCGGTGGATGAGTTTGGTGGGATCGTCGGTGTGATTACACTCGAAAGTATTTTGGAAGAGTTGGTGGGCGAAATTCAAGATGAGTTTGACAGTGAGGAAGAGCAGATTGTGGCTCTAGGTGAGGGACGTCGTTTCCGTATTTCCGGTCTGACGCCGATTCATGATATTGAAGAAGAGCTCGAGATCGAAATTGATAACGAAGAAGTGTCTACTTTTGGAGGCCTGATCACCGGTGAGCTGGGGCACATTCCCGAACGTGGAGAGAGCTTAAGTTGCTATGGCCTGGATATTACGGTGGACGATGTTGATGACCGCCGAGTGATTGCTGCGACGGTGGTGTTATTGTAGAAGCCTCGGTTCTCTGAACCGGGGAGCGTTGGCCGAGTCGCTGAGCCCCAAAACGGAGTTTTGAGGATACGCTTGGACTCTAGCTTTTGACTTCTACCAGTGACTGCTCGTTTTCACGTAGTATAGAGCTGAGTTGCAGCAGTAAGCTCTCGCGGTCAGGTGTGAAAATGAAGCGATCGCTACCCAGTTTTTGGTAGGCTTCGACGAGTAGTTCCATTTGTGGGCGGCGCATCTCGAGTAAGCGAGCCAGCAGACGGTTCAGGTTTTCTGTGTTGCCGAGGATCAATTCGGAGCGAATTAGCTCCGAGAGGATTTTTTGATTGGTGGGGGTCCTTTGATAGGCGACCATCAAAATCTTACGTGCCTGCTGGTGGCGGTCAATTTTTGTGAAACGTCGAGCCACGGCCAAGTAAGTTTGCGGTTGATTGTTTGCTTCGTCGATGAAGTCTTGTAGGTAAATCTCACCCAAGTCTGGGCGGTTGATCCCGTAAGAAGCCACTGCGCGGAGGCTGTTGAAGATAGCCCAGCGTGCTGTCAGCCAGTCTGGGCGCTCCTTTAGGAGTTCTTCGGAGAATTCCAGTGCACCTTCGTAATCTTTATCCACTAGGTGGGCTTCGATCAGAAGTAGTGCGAAGGCATCGATATTAAATTCGTTCTCAAGTGCTTCTTCATAGGTGCGGCGTGCTAAGTCGACGTTGCCTGTGTCTGCAGCAAAGTTGGCCAGTGCCTGTAGGGCGGCCTCATCTTCGCTGAATTGTTGTAACATGCGTTGTGTCTCGCGTTGTTCGCGCTCGGTGTCGCCCGATTTATTGTAGATATACAGTAACTCCAGGCGTGGTGCGGAGCTCAGCGGGTCGCTGACATTGCGGAGGATGGCGTAACGACGCGCTGCATCTATATTCCCGAGTTCACGGTTGTAGCGACTTAATTGCATCAGTAGGGGTTCTGAGTTGGGGAACGTGCTCACGGCATCCTCCATCTTCGTAATCGCTGCTTCCTGATTGCCACGATCCCAACTGATTTGGGAGGAGAGTAAGACGCCTTCGAGGGATTCGAGTAAGTTGTAAGAGCTTAGGTAGTCGTCCGCACGGTCGTAATTGCCACGCAGATAATTTGCGTTGGCCGCGCCAAATGCGAGTGTGCGATTAATGTCAGTGAGTTCTGGCTCTTTGGGTAAATACTCATCTGCGAGTTCTTGGATTTGTTCGTCCATTTGGTAGCGGAGTAGCACTCGAAGTGTTTGCTTCAGGTAGTCGATGTCATCAATACCACCTTGCGAGAGCCCTTTGAGCAGTTGGTCGGCTGCAATGTCATGGCGCTTCAGTGCGACTTCGTAGAATTCCGCTAAGACCCGACGCCCCTCTAAGTTGGCTGGAGCTCGGGCGACCCCCAGGCGTAGCAGGCGTAAGGCATCGCGGTAGTTGCCTTGCTTAATCTCGTTTAACCCCTTTTGGATGTGATAGTTTCCCATTTCCACCCGATGCTCTTCAATGCCAAAAGGCAGTAAGGTTAACATCTTGCTGTAGGAGACCTCGTCGAATTCTTTATTATATTTGAAATGAAAATACAAGGCGCCCGCCATTGCAAACCAGCCAGCGACAAGCAATAGTAGAGCTGCAGCGAAGAGCCGTCCCCAGCGGATAGAGATTTCTGTGCGTCCATCGATGCCTTTACGTTGTGCCACAAAGCCCAGTAAAATGGACTTTTCGCGGGCGACTGGATGGCGGGTGCTTTGTTTCTTGTTCATACCGTGAAATTCTGATTATGGGATAATTATCGGTTATTAGTTATGCATCTAAGGCTATGAGCCAAGCTCAAATAAAGCAGACTTTCGTATTGCAGTTGTTTTTTTTGTACCTACGGTTTTATGCACAAGTGTGGTTCTCTCTTATCAGTCGCACTGTATTTTGCCTCCTATCCAACTAAACTTACTTTTCTCTCTATGAAAAATAAACAAATTTGCCTGTTCTCGCTTCTTTCATCTGGCCTGCTGCTGCAGTCCGCGACCAGTGTTAGCGCTTCGCCTTTAGTTTCGATCGGCGATAATGCGGCCATATTCTTTAAGGGGTCTTCTAGTCTGCGTTGGGTTTCCAATGTTTTTCGTGATGAAACGGATGAAGTGGAGGATCTGGTTTGGACTGTTTCACCAGGCTTTAAATTGGATCTAGGGCATGGTGCTTCTAATGCAGATTTTTCGGTGACCACGCGTTACGATATTCTTCGTTACGAGGATACCTCTCGTTTGGATGTGGAGCTGTTTCATATTCGAGCGGATGGTTCTTATCGGGGGAGTCGTTTAAGTGTGAATGGTTCGCTTTCCTTTGATGAAAGCAAAACGAGTAGCGGTGAGAACAATGTAATAAATGATTTAATCTCCTTCGACACAACTGCAGCTAAAATTAATAGTGAATATCAGATTTCGCCGAAGTTTAGTTTCGGCTCTGGCTTGCAGTATTCGGAGCAAGAATACACCAGTTTTGAGGATCGATTTGCGGATCGTGAGACCTTTAGTGTGCCTCTAGATGTTTTTTATGAGCTAACGCCTAAGGTTGATTTGAGTCTTGGATATTCTTATACGCATGTAGATATTGAGGGCACTATGATTGAGAATTCCGTCTTGCCTACGCAAGGGGTAGTCTCAGATGGCTATGAATCTACTAGCCATTTCTTTAACGTTGGCGCACGAGGATATTTGTTGCCGAAGTTGTCAGGTTCTTTTAAAATTGGCTATCGTATGCGCAGCTCAGATGATTCAGATCGGCGCAATGTGCTTTTGGCTACTGGTGCTACGGTAGCGCCTGCGGTAGCTCCGGTGTCTCGTGATGATACTGGTATGTTGGGGTTGGATGCTGATCTAACATGGATGGTATTGCCTAAGATGACGGCTGGTTTAGCGCTTTCTCGTGACTTTGGTGTGGGCGGTGAAGGGGAGTCGACTGAAAATTCTTCCGCTAAATTGTATGCCAGCTATGCTATTAGTAGTCACTTTTCTGCTAGCGCCAATTTGGGGTATACCCTACGGGATTACACTGATGGCGATCGCGAGGATGATCAATATAATGCAGGTGTTCGAGTGTCTTATTCACCTAACGAATATTGGAGCTTTAGCACTGGGTATACTTATACCGAAAATGATTCTAATCAAATTGATTCGAGCTACGAGAATAACACTCTAGACCTAACTGCAACGCTTCGCTATTAATTTCTTGCAACCCTTTTCCCTCTTACGGGTCAAAATGCCTCTTGCAGAGGCATTTTTTACGTTATGAAGCAGCTACCAATTTTAATCTCACTGTGTGCATTCTTTTTATCGCTGGTCGCGTCGGCTCAGGAGTCGGGCGGCAGCTCCAGTAGCTCCGTGGACGGCAATGTGGGCTCCTATAGCTCGGGGGGCAACTCATCCGCTGGTGGCGGTGGCGTCGGTATTGTGGTTGGAGAAAATTACGTATTGAAGCCATCCGATGTGGTTTCAGTCGAAGTTTATCAAGAGCCGGACCTAGAAAAAAGTGTGCGTGTTGAAGGTGACGGTTCTATCACACTTGCTCTTGTCGGTAAGGTGAAGGTTGCAGGTATGACAGTTGCGGAGGCGCAGTCTCTGATCACCGACTTGTATAACCGTGACTTCTTGGTCGACCCACAGGTTTCTTTGCTCGTGGTGCAATTTTCGCCTAAGGTAGTGCATATTCTAGGGTCAGTTAATAACCCAGGCCCAGTGGCGATACCACCTGATAGTGATTTGACCTTAACTGAAGCGATTGCAGGTGTGCGGGGAGTCAGCCGCTTGGGCAATCCCAAATCCATTACTATTAAACGGATTGATGCCGACGGACGTGCAAGGCAAATGGAAGTTAATTTCAGCCGAATTATTCAGGATCCTAATTCCAAAGATATTATCCTTCAAGAGGGCGATACGATTTGGGTGCCCGAACGCATTATCTAACCCCTTTAGAATAAAAATATGAAGAACGATTATGTAAGAGGCGGTGCCGATCCTAACACAGGCGGCTACGGCGGCTACGGATACGGCTATGGTTACGGCGGAGGTTATGGCTATGGCGGCTATGGTGCAGGCGGAGGCTACGGCGAAGGAGGTGGCGGTGCGCCACAGCGTTCCTTCAAGGACTATTTCTTAATGTTTCGAGAGCGCATTTGGTATTTAATCGTTGCTTTCTTTATTATCTTTTCCGGCTCGATTTTGTATACTTTTAACAAAACTAAAATATATACGGCCGCAGCACAGGTGCAGCTTTTTCGTGATGATGCGTCCGCCTTGGGTAAAGGCGCAGAAATGGAGCAAAACCAAATTCGTGGTGCTGAAGATCTCAATACACAAATTAGTGTTATGGAGAGCGCTACAATTATTAAGGGGGTGGAGCAGCGGCTACAGGATGAGATGCGGGAGCGTTTTATGGCACCCTACACGGATGCGTTGAGCTTGAGTGGTCCTTTAACACCGCTAGAAATTCTTGGGCGTAACCGTAGCATCATGCCAAAGCGCATGAGTTTAATGATTCACATAGCCTATTCGCATCCTGACCCGATCGTCGCGGCTGAAGTGGCAAATCTCTTTGCTAAGGAGTTTATCGACTATAATCTCAAGCTAAACATCGATGGCTCCATGAAGGCGGTGGAAGACCTGCGCATCCGAGCCGATCAACAGAAAGAACGGGTAGAAGAGCTGGAATTGAAGCTGGCAGAGTACCGTGAAGAAAATAACGCGGTTTCCTTGCAGAGCGATGAGAATATTGCGGGTGCACAGTTGGCGCGTTTAAATGAGATTAAGCTCAGTAATAAGAATTTATATGACCAATTGGAAACGAAGTGGAACTTGATTGAAAGTTACCGCCGTCAAGGCAAAGAGTTGTGGGAACTGTCCTTTATTTCGGAACAGCCGCGTGTTTCGAGTTTGTTGCAGAGGATTTCTGGAACTCGCATTAGTATTTCTTCCTTAAGTAAGCGCTATCGTGAGAAGCACCCTGCTATGATCCAGTTGCTTCAGACACTTCAAGAGTCGGAGCAAGAGTTAGCAATTGCTGTTAAGAATTCAGTCGATAAAATATATGCTTCGTATTCTGAGGCTAAAAGTAATTTTGAATTAGCCAGTCAGCGTTTGGCTGAGAAAGAGCAAGAGTTGATCGATTTGAGTAAAACACGGATTGAGTATAATAGTCTATTGCGAGATTTATCTGTACAGCAAAACTTCTTCCAAGCGCTTAACTCGCGCATGACGACGGAAAAGGCGCAGGTTAATTTGAAGAACCCCAATGCGCGTATTGTCGATGAGGCCTTCCCCCCTTCGGAAGACAATCCCTCTTCGCCGAATGTCACTATGAATTTAGCGGCGGGCTTCTTTGGCGGGATCGCGGTCGGTGTGGGCCTGATCTTTGTCGTCGCATTTTTAGATGACCGCGTGAAGAGTGCCTTTGATATTGAGGGCACGATTGGCTTACCAATGCTTGGCGTGGTGCCTCGTATTAAGAAGTTGGACAGTAATACCAAGGCACAAGCGGTGGCTTCGAATGTGGATCGCCACGTGACCGAGACTTTCCGCACTATCCACTCTGCGCTTAAGCTGAATGATGAAAGTAAGAATGCGAAAATCATACTGACGACCAGTACGGTACCGAGTGAGGGGAAGTCTTTTGTCAGTTCAAATTTGTCGCTGACATTTGCCAATCATGGTGAGAAGACGCTGCTGATTGACTGTGACTTGCGTTTGCCGAATGTGGCACGTTCACTGCAATTGGAGAATGATTTTGGGGTCTTGGACCACATCGATAAGGGAGTTGACCTGGATGAGGTGATCATCAAAGAGGTCTATCCTAATCTGGATGTGCTCCCTACCGGGGGGAAGTCGAAGAATCCTACACAAGTTCTAAACAGTGCGCGATTTGAAGCGATGTTTGCTGATTTGCGTGATCGCTATGATCGTATTGTAGTCGATTCGCCGCCATTGGCTGCTGTGAGTGATGCTTTGAATCTGCTTCCACTGGTGGATGGTATCTTGTATGTGATTAAGTTTAACACAGTGAAGCGTAAGACTGCTGTAGTGAATGTCCGTCGCTTATGGGAATCGAACACGCCTGTATTCGGGGCGATTCTTAATAATATCACGAGCTCGCTCTCTAGTTATTACTATTCGAATTACTCGGATAAGGCGTATCAGGATTACTATATTCACCATGAGGAAGAGCTGGAGGAGGAAATGGCCGGCTCCGTTGAGCCTCAATCCGAGCTAGGACCCAAGGCGTAATTATACAGATTTAATAAGCTTGTATTTTCAATGCCCCGAAGAAATTCGGGGTATTTTTATGCCTTGGTCTAAGCCGAAGAGTTCGCGCTGTTTTTTTTGCCTCCGAATGAGGGGCAGCGGTAGAAGCCTCGGTTCTCAGAACCGGGGAGCGTTGGCCGATCTGCCGAGCCCCCAAACAGAGTTTTGAGCATACGCTGGAGTCGGCTTTGGGGCGCCTCGGTTCTCAGAACTGGGGAGCGTTGGCTGAGCCGCCGAGCCCCCAAACAGAGTTTTGAAGATACGCTGGAGTCGGCGGTGGGTAAGCCTTGGTTCTTTGAACCGGGGGGGATTAATTGCCGACCACTAGGAATACTACAATCGCTAAGGCGATTCGGTACCACGCAAAGAGAGCCAGCCCGTGTTTACTGAGATAGTCGACTAACCACTTGACGGCGAGTGCGGAGGATATGAAAGCCACGATGCACCCAATGATAACGGGGCCTGTGTCGAGGGCTTGAATCATGTTGGAGCCATCGCTGACTACTTTATAGCCGGATGCTGCGCTTAAAGTGATGAGTCCGAGTAGGAAGCTGAATTCGGCTGCGTGCTTGGGGGAGAGCCCCGCGATGTAGCCGCCTACAATGGTGGCCATGGAGCGGCTCGTGCCAGGCCACATGGCTAGGCATTGAAATAAACCAATCATCACTGATTGACGAATGCTGAGCTGATGAATGTCGGGGCCATCGTCGGATTCGATCGCGCCTTTTTGGCCATGTTTACGCCATTTCTCTACGATAAGCATGACGATTGCACCAACAATGAGTGCGCCGGCTACCGCTCTGACATTGTCTCCGAGTGTAGTTTCTATCCAGTCATTGAGTAGCAAGCCTATGATGGCGGCTGGAATGAAAGCGCAGATGAGATTGATGGCAAGCTTGCGCCCTTGTGGATCTTTGCCTAGGCATCCCTTTAGGATTTTTAAGATGGTTTGCCAGTATAGTAGTACGACGGCGGCGATGGCACCCGCTTGTATGACAATCACGTAAGCGTAGGCGGCCTCTCCAATTGTGTAGGGGCGTTTGGCTGCCATTGCATTGTCTTGGACTAGTATCAACTCTCCATTGTCATCTCGGATGGCAGTGTCGCCATCTAAACCAAGCACTGCGTTAGTTAGAATTAGGTGACCGGTGGATGAGATCGGGAGGTATTCGGTGATGCCTTCGACGATGCCAAGTATGACGGCATCAGTATACGTTAAGTTTGTTGATTCGTTGCTTTCTTTAATGGGGGGGGCAGGGGCTTCGCCCTCTATCGCGGATGCCCAAGTAGATGCGGTTAAGAAGCAAAGAATGATTTGGCAGATTCGAAAAGTCATTGCATAGGAGACATAGCGGAAAGCATTGCTATGTGAAGTCGCAAAAATGTATAATTTTAGCCACACTGTGAGTGTGTTGTGCTTTATGCTTGTGCAGATGCTTGGAAAGGTTTGCTTGTAAAAAAATCTTTATGACCGGAATTGAACAACTCACGAGTGCTCTGCTTGAGGGCCAGGATCTTAGCTCTGAAACTGCACGACGCGCGGCATCTATGTTGGCCGCGTCAAATGTTAGTATGGAGGCGAAGCAGGCCTTTTTGATCGCGCTCGCGGAAAAAGGGGAATCGGCGATCGAGGTGGCTGCATTTGCAGCTGAGTTCCGTTCCTTAGCCTTGGATCCAGGCGTCGAGGCTTGGGCTTCGCAGGCGATTGATGTCTGTGGGACGGGCGGCGATGGTTCGAGCACTTTTAATATTTCTACGGCGGTGTCTTTTATTGTCGCCGCTGCCGGAGTGCCGGTCTTCAAGCATGGTAATCGCTCGATTACATCAAAGTGCGGTAGTGCCGACTTGATTGAGGCTTTGGGAATTCGTTTGGATGCGCCGCATGAGGTGCTGCGTCGCTCATTGGAAGAATTGAATTTTTGTTTCTTCTTTGCGCCGGCATTCCATCCTGCTTTTAAGGAGATTATGCCTGTGCGACAGGCTTTAGCTGCTGCAGGGAGACGCTCCATCTTTAATTTACTGGGACCTCTGATTAACCCCGGGCGCCCAGCTTACCAATTGATGGGTGTTTATGCAGAACGCTGGGTCGAGCCGATTGCGGCGGCCTTGGGAGAGATTGGTTTGAAGGCTGGTCTGGTTGCGCACTGCACGCCAGAGCCTGGACTTGCTTTGGATGAGTTGAGCTGCGTCGGGCGCAATCATGTGGCTGGTTTTGGACGACTTGCTTCGCTGCGGGGGGAGCTGTCGCCTGGCCAAGCAGGCTTGGATACCTGTGATCTGGCTTCTTTGCGCGGCGGTGATGTTGAAGCAAATATTCAAACACTTCATCAGCTCTTTGGCGCTGAATCTGGTGCTGCATCGAATTCTGTGCCTGCTGGATTATGGAACAGTGTATTGTTAAATGCGGGGGCGGCGCTTTGGATCGCTGAAAAAGCGCCCGACCTTAAGGCTGGCGTGATTCTGGCGCGTGAGGTGCTGGAGTCTGGCCGAGCGGCTCGTTGGCTGGTACAGGTGCAATCCTTTTATTCTAATATGTAACGATCGATTTGATGACAAAATATTTTGGTACCGATGGTATACGTGGGCGATTCGGATCCCCATTGATGTGTCCTAGCTTTGCGTTTCGTTTAGGCTGCGCGCTGGGCGATTATTTGCAACAGCTTCGTCCAGGAGAGCGGCATTCCGTAGTAATGGGGCGTGACACTCGTTTCAGTGGAGAAGCACTCTGTGCTGCTTTGACCGCAGGGCTGAATCAAGCTCAAGTTGAAGTCTATTTCGCGGGAGTCGTGCCTACGCCCGCAGTTGCGAAAGCGGTCTTGGATTATCAAGCAGATTTAGGCATTGCCGTGACTGCGTCGCATAATCCTTCCTGTGATAACGGTATAAAATTGTTTGATCATCGCGCCTGTAAATTTGAAGAGGCGCAAGAGTTGGGGATTGAAGCTTTGGTGGATCAGCAAGCCGACGCGCCGGCCGAATGGCCGCAGCCGTCTTTTACGAAAATAAATTCTGAGAGTGATTATGTGAGTCATTTGCAATCGCTACTTGCTAAGGATTCTCTGCGTGATTGGGACGTCGTACTTGATTTGGCCAACGGTGCCACGGTCCATACGACGCCAGCTGTTTTTCAGCGCTGGGGCGCTCGTTTGCACCTACTTGGGGATCAACCAGATGGTGTGAACATTAATGACGGGGTGGGGAGTGAATGTCCTGCTCAGCTCGCTCGTGCGGTGCTTGAGCGGGGCGCACGTATTGGTGTCGCTCACGATGGTGACGGCGACCGCTTAGTGGTGTGTGATGAGACTGGCACCATCGTCGATGGGGATGTTTTACTCGCGATATTTGGTCGTTATTACATGGCAGCAGGTGCCTTGAAGGCGAAGGCTTTAGTGGCGACGATTCACAGCAATCTAGGCTTGGACTGCGCGTTGCGAGATGCGGGAGGGCGCGTCGAACGTGTGGGAGTTGGAGATCGTAATGTCGCTTGTCGTATGCGAGAGCTAGGTGCGAATGTTGGAGGAGAGTCTTCTGGGCATATCATTTTTTCTGATTACGCGACGACTGGAGACGGCTTGCTGGCTGCTATTAAGATCATTGAATTAATGTGTCAGACTGGGAAGCCGCTGTCGGAACTTCGGCAGGAGGTTACGCTTTTCCCGCAATGCACGCTTAACTTGCGTGTCGCCGACAAGATCCCTTTGCATGATTTGACTGGTTTGCAGGCTGCGATACAAGAGGTTGAGGCGGCTCTTGGCGAGGAGGGTCGAGTGCTGGTTCGCTATTCAGGTACGGAGCCTAAATTGCGTTTATTGGTCGAAGGTCCGACGTTGTTTGAGGTTGAACAGGCGTTAAAAAGCCTTGAAATCGCGGCGCGGCAGGAGCTCTCTGTAATTGATAGTTGACCCCCCGCACTTTCGCGCGCGTAAATATACTTTTTATATACCATGGAAGAAGTTGCCCTAAAAGATCTCGATACCCGTCTACAAAAGCAGATTGAAAATGCACGTAAAGCGGTTGATAAAAACCCCAGCTACGCAGTCGATATTTTGATTAATATTGTGAGCCGTAATGTGGCATGCTTAGAAGCTCGAAAGATTTTGCGCCAAGCACAGCAACGTGCGACTAAGGGTAAGACGAAGGGCTTGGGTGGCTTGTTGTCGAAAGTGACGAGCATTCCATTTTCGATGGGGAGTGAGTCGAAGATCAAGAAGGATCCTAAGAAGGCGATCGATTCTGCGGAGCAGATGCTAAATTCGAACCCTGACAATGTGGTCGGGCATAAGATTTTGGGAGCTGCCGCCGAGGCCCTGGAGCTCTATTCGACGGCTGTATTTGCTTATGAGTCGGTTCGGAAATTAGAGCCAAATAATACCGAGAATATAAAGTCTTTAATGACTGTTCATATCAAAACCGGTAACAGCGAAGAAGCGATTCGTATTGGTGAGGCTGCTTATCGAGCCAACCCTTCCGATGACGAAGTGCAGACTTTGATTAAAAAAGCCTCGGTTGAACAGACCATGGAAAAGGGCAAGTGGGAGGAAGATAAGAGCTTTCGTGATAAGCTCAAAGATGAAGATGAATCTCAAAAGCTGGAGCAGGCAGGGCGTGCTAAGACTGGTGATGCCGCGCTTCATTCTCTGATCGAAGAGGCAAAGAAGGGAGTCGCGGAGACTCCAGATAACATGAATTTCTATCGTGAGATTGCGGCTAATTACCGTAAGCTTGGCGATTACGACAGCGCCTTGGAGTGGGTCGCAAAGGCTCGCGAGTTGGAAGCGGGGCGTGCAGACGTTACACTTGAGCGCTTGGTCGGCACATTGAAGGGCGAGAAGATGCAAAAGGCGATCGCCGCAGTTGAAGCTCGTTTAGAAGCGGATGTGGAGAATGAAGCTGCGAAGGCAGAGCTTGAGAAGCTTAAAGCCGAAGAGCGCGCATTCCGCCGTGAGCAGTGTGAAGATTTGGTCCAGCGCTACCCGAATGAATATAGCTATCGCTATGAACTGGGTGAACTGTATTTTGAGGATGGTGAAACAGATCTAGCGATTAAGGAGCTTCAGATGGCTCAACGTAGTCCAAAGGTTCGTGTCGGTGCGCTCATTCTTTTGGGCAAGGCTTATCTGGTTAAGGGCTTCCATGACTTGGCGGCTGAGCAACTCACATTAGCCAAATCCGAGATTCCTGGTATGACAGATCAGAAGAAAGATGTGCTTTACGAGCTGGGCTCTGCTTATGAGCAGCAAGGTGATATGGACCGCGCGATGATTGAGTTTAAGGCGCTCTATGGGGCGGATATCTCTTATCGTGACGTCGCTCAGAAGATTGACGATTTTTATTCCAGCAAGTAGCTCCCGAGCAGCTTAATGTCTTGGCTCCGCGCTAGTGGATGATGGGGCTTGTGCTCTATTGTGGGGCCTCATCTCTGGCTGGTTGGGAATCTTGCTTGAAGATGAGTTGCTGGCTAGCTGTGGACTGGGGGCTGTCGTTCGTTCTGTTCTAAGGGGAGCTGAATCTTGGCTCTAGCCTAGGGGCTTCAAGTGGGGCTGGGGGGTATTTGTTTGTAAAGCTTTGATCGCTTATTTGTAAATATCTTTTAATTAAGAGTTTTGAGTTGCATGAGTGAGGCTTTTTACTTGCTCACGTCATTTGGCCACGCAATCTTTCGTTGAGTGTTTTCTTCCCTATTCATTACGAAATTTCTATTGATTGCAGTGTGGGCGCTATCCCTTGGGGGCGGCTTTTATTGCTTCAAATTCACTACACTGTAACAGTATGCTTAACCCCAAGACTAAAGGCCTCTTTGTCGATGTTTCGGAATTTTCGATTTTAGCCGCGAGAACTTCTGGTTATAAGATTCCGATAGTGATTGAAGAATTGGCGGAGTTTCCTCTGAGTGCGGAGGATAGTTCAGTCGAGATACGTGATTTCTTTGAGCAGTTAGTTGATTTTAAGGGCGGAGGCTACTTCGTTTCACGAACTGGGGTTTACCCTGAAGGGCGCTTCGTTCGCTTTTATGAAGCCGAGTCCGCGAATAAGGCTAAGGACTTGAACTTCCTCTCTGGCATCTTGCAGTCTGAGTTTAATGTAGATCCTGCGGTCAACACCGTTGCGATTTTAAATGCGCGCGATGGTTCTGACTATGATCCGCAAACTAGTCTGAGTAAGCGTCTCGTGTTTTGTGGCGCCCCTGCGCAAGCCTTTCAAGATGCTCAGGATCGTTTACTAGACTGCGGTATCTACCCTGAGCGTTTAGAGCTCTCCACCGTCACGACTTTAGGGGGCGTCAGTGATTATGCGCATTTTAATGAAATCAAGTCTCCCATTCTTTGTTTCGAGCTCACCTCGCAAAGTGCTAATATATTCATCATTAATCAAGGTCAGGTGGATGTTGCGCGTCCAGTGCCCTTTGGCTTAGACAGCATTTATCCTTTATTGCAGCGAGAATTGGGCCTTAAAGACGAGACCTCTGCTAGGAAGCTCTTTTTCTCTAACACTTTTGATTTCGCTGAGATGGGCCCAAAGTTGCTACGACGTTTGACTAAAGAATTACAAGCTTCGACGGGTTTTTACGAAGTGCAGACGGGCCAGACGATTGAGAAGGTTTTTATCAGTGTGCTGCCGCAAAATTTGGCTTGGGTCTCTAAAACGGTTTCCGATTCGCTTGGCTTGGACATTTTGCAGCCCAATTTAGAAAAATGGCTCGAAGGGCTTAAGGTCACTTTAGGTGAGGGGG
>CEUD01342384.1_pt1 | contig 14645 bp, 22 predicted proteins | sample 356481 | NCBI WGS metagenome assembly CEUD01 (sample SAMEA2623314, study PRJEB7988) | marine metagenome | isolation source: saline water (ENVO:00002010), including | reverse complement strand
CAGGATGGGATGGCTGCCTTGGCTTGGGTGTTGGGCTTTGTGGGAGTCGTCACCGTGTGGGGCTGTTTTCGGACTGTCTGGGATACGGCAGTGAGCAAAGTTGTGACTCGGATACTGGGTGGGGTGAGCCTGCTGGGCTTTGTGGCGATCTATCAATGGCTGGATGCGTCGTGTATGCCGTCCGAATGGTCGTCGGCGACTGTTGAGGGAGGCTTGACCGCGCTGCTGGCGGTGGCAGCTGTGGGCTTTGTCTATCTTGCGCGCGTGTGGATGTCCTGCCATCAGGGGAGCATGATTGTGGCGGGCTTGGTAGCGCTGCGGGTGGCTTGGCTTCACTTGGCGGATGCGGGGGCGGCGGGGGAGCGTTTCTTCTTCAATGCACTGTTGTTGCAGTTCGGCCTGCCCTTTGCGGCATCCTGTGCCCTGGCATGGCAGAGTGGGGCGGGCGGCAATGAGCGTATGCGCCGTGTGTATCAAGTGGCGGCTATGCTGCTCGGCTTTGTCTGGGCGACTTTTCTAGTGCAGGATTATTATGGCGGCAGTTATCTATGCGGCGATGGGACTTCGACTGCGGAGATCTACACCTATTCGCTTGTTTGGCTCTTGTTGGCGGTGACTTATCAGGCGATCGGCCTGTGGCGTCAGCAGTCAGTGATACATGTTGGCTCCTTGGTTTTACTGCTGATCACTATTGGCAAAGTCTTTCTGGTTGATGCCGCCGAGTTAGAGGGCCTGTTGCGAGTCTTGTCTTTCCTCGGCTTGGGCTTGGCTCTGATCGGAATTGGATTCTTCTATAATAAAGTGGTATTTGCTCCGCAATTGGAGCGCAGGGCTGACTAAGCGCAGGCTTTTGCAAAGTACAGAAAATAATCGGCTTTTTTGAAATCGGGGATTGACGAACGCGCTTCTTCCCTCTTTTTTCCGTCGCTCGCTTCCCAATTGAGGCGATAAACCACATTTTTTTAACTCCTCTAACGCAGGTCTAGGAAACGGAGCCTCTGCTCCACCTGCCTATTAGTATTATGAACGTAGCCCTACTTGGTAAAAAGATAGGAATGACTCAGGTATTTGACGACAACAATCGTCTAGTGCCTGTGACTGTCATTGAAGCAGGACCCTGCCCAGTAACGCAGATTAAGTCCTCCGAAAAAGACGGATATGATGCCGTCCAAATCGGTTTCCGTCCACAAAAAGAGCACCGTCTCTCTAAAGCAGCCCTCGGCCACTTTAAAAAGGCCGGCGTTGAGCCTGTTGCAGAACTCCAAGAGTTCCGCACAAATGGCGATGTCGAGTTGAACCTTGGCGATGTGCTGACTGTAGAGAAGTTTGAGTCGGGCCAAAAGATCGATGTGATCGGCACCTCCAAGGGACGTGGTTTCCAAGGTGTTGTGAAGCGCTACGGTTTTGCGGGTGGTCCCGCCTCTCACGGTTCGATGTTCCACCGCCGTGGTGGTTCATATGGTATGTGCCAATGGCCAGGCCACGTGATCAAGGGTAAAAAGATGCCCGGTCACATGGGCGATGTGCGTCGCACAGTCCAAAACCTTGAAATTGTTAAAGTTATCGCTGAGAAAAACCTGATTTTGGTTAAGGGAAGTATTCCTGGCTCGCGTGGCTCCCTCGTCACTGTTCGCACAGCGGTTAAAACTAAAAAAGCCCAAGCGTAAGCTGAGCGACGAAAGGAAACAATACGATGAAACTTAAAGTTTATACAGCCGATGGATCTTCAAGCTCTGAGAAAGAGTTTGCTCTTCCAGCCTTCGAGGGCGACAAGGGGGTAGCAGCGCTACGTCAAGTCGTGCTCGCACACCAGGCCAACGCTCGCCAAGGAAACGCCTCGACTAAGACCCGTGCAGAAGTTGCCGGTTCTGGTAAGAAGCTTTTCCGTCAAAAAGGTAGCGGCACAGCCCGTCAAGGTTCACGCCGCGTGCCTCACCAACGTCATGGTGGTATCGCTCACGGCCCAAAACCTCGCGACTTCTCGCAAAAGATCAATCGCAAGATGAAGGATCTCGCGTTCAGCCGCGCACTTTTCGAGCGTGCAACTGAAGGTGGCCTTTCCGTGATTGAGTCTGTCGAAGTGAAGGAGCCAAAAACAAAGCTCTTCAATCAAGTGCTCACAGCGGTTCTTCCGACTCGCGGTAAGGTCTTGATCGTTGATGACCAATTTGAAAACAATGCCGCTCTGGCAGCCCGCAATATCGAAGGGGTCTCCCTTTCTGAAGCTGGCAACCTCAGCACTCTGGATGTTGTGCGCTATCGCCACATCATCGTCAGCGCTAAGGGCATCGAAACTATCATCGCACGTGCCAATGGCGCAAAGGGAGGTGAGTCATGATTATTGCCGATAAAATTCTTCTCGAATACCGAGTCACTGAAAAAGCAGCACTCTTGTCTGCGAATTTCAACCAATACACATTTGAGGTCGCTCCTAGCGCCAACCGTATCGAGGTTGCTCGCGCCGTGGCTAAGGTCTTCAATGTCGAGGTGACAAACGTAAACATTCTTAACAAAAAGCCTAAGGTGAAGAACGACCGCTCACGTCGCGGTAAGACTGGCACTTCGGGCGGCCACAAAAAGGCTATCGTGACTCTTAAAGAGGGCGATAAGATCGAACTCGTCTAAGAACGAAGGGACCCAATAACATGCCACTCGTAGATTCCAGACCTTTGACTCCTGGCCAACGTTTCCTCACACGAAACAAGCAGGACGTCTCTAAGAAAAAGCCAGAACGCCGTCTCGTCACACGCGTACACGATAAGCAGGGCCGTAATTGCTATGGTCGTATCACTTCTCGTCGTCGTGGTGGTGGCCACAAGCGTATCTATCGCATCATCGATTTCCGCCGTGAAAAACTCGACATCCCTGCAAAAGTGCAAGCGATCGAGTATGATCCAAATCGTTCTGCCAACCTTGCACTGCTTGCGTATGCGGATGGTGAAAAACGCTACATCCTTGCACCTCGTGGTGTTCAAGCGGGCGACACACTTCTCAGCACCAACGATCGCGTAGAATTCAACCCTGGTTACTGCTTGCCTTTGGCAATCATCCCACCAGCCACTAAAATTCACGCAATTGAACTTCATCCTGGCCGTGGCGCGCAAATCGCACGTTCTGCTGGTCAGTCTGCACAGCTAGTTTCGGTCGATGGTGACCGTGCGACTGTAAAGATGCCTTCCGGTGAAATTCGCTTCCTCAACTCTCGTTGCCGCGCAACGATTGGTGAAGTTGGTAATCTGGAGCATCAAAACCAAAGCTTGGGTAAAGCAGGTCGTAGCCGCTGGCTCGGTCGTCGCCCTCGTGTTCGTGGTGTCGCGATGAATCCTGTGGATCACCCAATGGGTGGTGGTGAAGGCCGCACTTCCGGTGGTGGTCATCCGCAGTCGCCTTGGGGCCAACTCTCGAAGGGCTTCCCAACTCGTAAAAAGTCTAATCCGACCAATTCACAAATTGTTGTCCGTCGCAACGGCCGCCAATTGAAGAAACGCTAAACCGATTTAACTAGCTATGTCTCGTTCCGTAAAAAAAGGTTTCTTTGTTGATCCACACCTCGCTAAAAAGGTGCAGGTTGCACAGGCCAACAACGACCGCAAGCCGATCCAAACATGGTCGCGCCGCTCAACAATCACTCCCGACTTCGTCGGCCTTAACTTCAATGTGCACAACGGTCGCAGCTTCTTGCCCGTCTACGTCACTGAGAATATGGTCGGTCACAAGCTCGGAGAGTTTGCACCCACTCGCACCTTCAAGGGGCATCCCACTGGTAAGTAAACTCTCTCTTTCACGCTAACGCTATGCAATTTCCACGCACAATTCGCACACTTAAGCTGGCTGGCTTATTCCTCCTCGGGGGGATGCTAGCAGCTAGTGCGCTGAGTGCTGGAGTGCCCGCTTTCGTTAAAGAGTCCATTTACAGCCCGAATGCCGCAGCCGTGGCTGAGGTTGTGCCCACACTCGCTGCCGACGTCGTTATTCTCGATGGAGGTCTAGAGCAGGGGATTCGCTTAGGAATGGTTTGCCGCATCACGCGTGGCCTACAATCCATTGGCGAGCTTATCATTATCGAATCACGTAGCGACCATTCCGCAGGGCTCATCCTCGATCTGGTCAAAGACTCCACCATACAAGCGGGCGACATTGCCCGAATTAAAACACTTCAAAACAGCTGAATCTCATGCAGGTCCAAGCCTATACAAAATACGCCCGTATGTCGCCCCGCAAGGTGCGCGAGATCACACAAGCCATCCAAGGTCGCAACGCTGCTGAGGCGGTTGAAGTTCTTCGCTTCATCCCTCGCAAGTCCGCGCGTCTCGTGAGCAAGACTCTTCAGTCGGCTATCGCGAATGCGGAAAACAATAACAATCTCTCTTCGGATGCCCTTAAGGTTGAGTCCGCCACCGTCGAGCAAGGCCCAACGTTCAAGCGTTTCCGCCCTGCTGCTCGTGGTTCCGCTCACCCTTATAAGAAGGCGACTAGCCACATCCGTATCATCCTCTCTGACGAGGCTTAAGCTTTAACGACACCTACGAATTATGGGACAGAAAGTACATCCAACCGGCTTCCGCCTTGCAGTAACCCGCGACTGGGACTCCCGCTGGTACGCAAACAAGGACAAATTCCCTGAGTATATCAAGGAAGACCACACCATCCGCACATTCCTCACAGAGAAGCTTCGCTACGCATCCGTGCCACGCATCTTCATCGAACGTGCTTCGGGTCGTATCCGTGTTAAGATTTTCACCGCACGCCCAGGTGTTGTCATCGGCCGTAAAGGTGCCGAGCTTGATAAGATCAAGGCAACGCTCAATAAGAAGGTCGGCAAGGAAATCATGCTCGACATTCAAGAAGTCAAGCGCCCCGACCTTTCCGCACAACTAGTTGCTGAAAACGTAGCCTTGCAGCTTGAGCGCCGTATCGCATTCCGTCGCGCAATGAAGCGTGCGGTTCAAACCACAATGGGCATGGGTGCTGATGGTATCCGTATCCAGTGTGCAGGTCGCCTCGGTGGTGCTGACATCGCTCGCACAGAGCAACAACGTCAAGGTCGTGTGCCTCTTCAAACACTTCGTGCGAACATTAACTACGGCTTCTCCGAAGCTAGCACTGTGTATGGCATCATCGGCGTTAAATGCTGGATCTGCCTACCTGACGAAGAAAACGCTTAAGGCGAGTCTTCCCTTCGAAACGAATTTTTACTTTTAACATTTTAAACAGAGCGAACCATGGCACTTCTTCCATCACGCACAAAATACCGTAAGGTTCACAAAGGTCGTATTTACGGCACTGCACAATCTTGTAATTCACTCGCTTTTGGCGACTTCGGTATCCAATCACTCACTCGCGGTCGTATGACCTCTCGTCAAATCGAAGCGGCTCGTGTTGCTATGACACGTAGCCTCAAGCGTAAAGGTAAGGTTTGGATCCGCGTCTTCCCTCACAAGCCTGTGACCAAGAAGCCTGCGGAAACTCGTATGGGTAAAGGTAAAGGTTCTGTTGAATACTGGTGTGCGGTCATTAAGCCCGGCACTATGCTCTTCGAAGTTGCTGGTTGTTCCGCAACTGCCGCTCGTGAAGCCCTCCGCCTTGCGGATACAAAGCTTCCATTCCACTGCCGCTTCGTTTCACGCGAAGAAGCATAACACTTTTAGAGATAGGAAACTATTACTATGAACACTAAAGAAATCCGCGAAATGTCCGAAGTCGAAATTGAAAAGTCGCTTCGCGATACACGTGATGCCCGCGTCAACCTCCGTATGCGCAAGCAAACTGGTCAAGTCGAGCACCCACACGAATTCAAAGACATGAGCCGTCAAATCGCTCGTCTCGAAACCATCCTTAAAGAAAAGAAGTTGGCCGCAGCCAGCGCCTAATCTCTTAGCAGCCTACGCATATGGAAGCCACAGCAACACGCAACTCTCGTAAAGTCTTGGTCGGAACCGTTTCAAAACGTTCCGGTGACAAGACAATCAAAGTCACTTACTCTTACAAAGTCCCGCACCCTCTCTATAAGAAGGAAATTAAGCGTAAGACTGTTGTGCACGCACACGACGAAAAAAACGAGTGCGGTCTGGGTGACAAAGTTGAAATTATGGAAACTCGTCCGCTCAGCAAGCTGAAGCGCTGGCGTGTGACCAAGGTGCTCGAAGTCGCTCCAAAGCTGGGCGAAGAATAGGGCGCACTGCAGCCACGAACACGACACAATTTATAAATCCTAATAAGGAGATTTAGCTATGATTCAGATGAACAGCCGCGTTTTTGTCGCGGATAACACCGGCGCCAAATCCGCCGAGATGATCCGCCGCCTTGGCCAAAACAAGGACACTGCCGATGTCGGTGATGTTGTTGTGTGTGCCGTCAAGGAAGCCTCCACCGACTCCTCTGTTAAAAAGGGTGAAGTCGTTCGTGGCGTTGTCGTTCGCACCAAGGCTCCAGTCCGCCGTGCAGATGGCAGCTACCTACGTTTCGATAACAACGCGATTGTTATTATCAATGCCGATGGTAACCCCAAAGGCACACGTATTTTCGGACCGGTTGCTCGTGAGCTCCGCGCAAAATACATGAAAATCATCTCTCTAGCACCGGAGGTTCTCTAATCATGGCACAAGCAATCAAACGCGAACAAGAAGTCGTCGTCATTTCGGGCGCACACAAAGGCAAGCGCGGCAAGGTCCTCTCTGTAAAAGCAGGTGAGCGTGTCCTCGTCGAAGGCGTCAACATGATCACTAAGTTCCAACGCAAGACTCAGGAAAACCCAGAGGGTGGTTCGGTCGAGCGTGAAGCTCCCATTCATTACTCCAACGTGATGAGCGCCGAGAAATTTGACGCGAAGAAAAAGTAAATTTACTTCATAAACATTTTCAAAAGGGCGTGTCGAGAGACACGCCCTTTTTTTGTCGACTCGTCACGATAAATGGGGAGCAGGTATTGTTGATTCAGGTCCAGCCCTGGAACGTATAAAATCATCTCAAGCTCCCAGAAATGGGGTGGGGCGCCTTGGATGTGAGTCGCAGGGGCTGACTCGGGTAACTCGAATTGCGCGCAAGCGTAGCCTGGGCTCGCCTGCAGCTGTGTGCGGTCGGCCTGTTCTTGTGCTTCGTAGAGCACTTCATGCACGAGGCGCTTGCTGCGGTTCTTGCCACTGCCACTGGTGACATAGTATTCTTTGATGCAGCGCAGGTAGAACTTCGCAGAAGACGGTGAGCGTACGCTGGCAGGCAAGCGGACCTTTAGCTGCACGGATTCGCCCAGGTGCATTGGGAAGCGAGGATAGATTAATTGAGTCTTCGCAAATTTTAAGGCGTGACGTAGCTTCTTCACGGTGATCACAAAGCTTGCGATCACGATCAAGTTCATGACGATCGCAGACAGGCGAAGCAGCCACGGGGCGGAATCGTCTTCGTGAAGAATGCAGTTCGGGATCGAGGCGAAGATCGTGATGAAAACAAAGGCAGCCAGGCTCGTTTGGACTGGCCTCCAGCGCGGGGGGCAAAAGCCTTGGCGGTCCCAGGGGTAGTCCGCCATGGCGGGATTGTTGGGATGTTGCTGCGCTAGCTTGCGGCATGTTGCCAATAGGCGAGCTTGCTTGTAGCCCATTTTCCAGATGATGAGGCCTGCCATTAGGAAGACTAAACCGGCAGCGGTGAGCAGCCACATCGGTCCGTTAACTTTGCTTGCATTCAACTCGACGATCCCAAGGCTTCCCAGGGTGAAGTAGAGGCCGAAAGCAACAAAGGGCAGTCCGAATAAAAACATCGATTTCGGAGAGAGGGGCGCATGGATGCCTACGGGGCCTGTATCCCTATTTTTGAGACGATAGGGGACCTTCTCATTTGTGCTGGACATGAGCAATGTTGGAGCTGACTTGTATTTTTACCAGTGTTTTAAAAGGCTAAATGCGCAATCACAGCGTGAATTGGGGGATTTGACTAGTTGGGCGTTCACAAAAATTGAGTCGCTTTATTAGCGCAGCTTGTTACAAGTGTAGGTTATGCTGAAGGATGTAATGGAGTCAATTCTACGCTTAGTTGAAGCGATTTTTGGCTATACCGCAGGGGAGCCAGATTTCAATATCGTACTCGGCGTGTGCATTTTCGCATGGGTTCTCGCAGCACGCATATTCATGGCAATTTTTTCGAGTAAGCGTGGTATTTTCTCTGCGTTTTTTGCCTTCGCCATACCCATGCTGCTTGGCCTGATGGGCTATGCCATGGCGGAATTGTTTATCGTCCCGCTAGTCAGTAAAGGTGCGGGTTGGAGCATCTATGCCATCCCCAGTGCGATCTGGGTGCTATTTATTTTTCTTTCAATTGTTGTCTTTGCGAAGCGAATTTGGGCGCTCCCTTCAGGCGTGAGTTTATTTATCTATATAGTGGCCACTGCGGCTGCCATTGGCGTTTACTTCGGGGCGCAGGTAACCTTGGGAGTCATAGAATATGGTGAAGGTCAACTGGAGCAACGCGATCGTAGCGTAAAGAGCGACCTAGAGTCCTTCATGTAGCCAGCCCTGGAAGGGGGAGGATTTTTCCGTCCACTCAGCTCCGACTTTGACAAAGCGTGTTTGGAGGCGCTTTAGTGAAGCCTGCATATGCCATCACTTTTACCGCCTCAAAAAAAATCATTCGGCTCTGGGCTGAGTTTGTTGCTGGGCTGTGGGGTGGCTTTGATCATTATGTTATTAGTTCCGCTGACTCAGCTCACGCAACCACAGCGGGAGTCCGTGGAGTCCATTGAAGCCGTGGAGCTGGCTGTGCCCCCTCCGCCGCGACGCTTAGAAGAGCCTCCTCCGCCGCGCAAAATGGAAGAGAAGGAGCCGCCGCCCGAACTGGATCAGCCGCCGCCGATGCCCAGCCTGGAGCAACTAGAGATCGCGCTCAATCCCGGCACTGGGGGGGATATGAGTTTAGACATAGGGTTAGGAGTCGATTTCTCCACTGAGTCTGCTGTGCAGTTAGAAAAAATCTTCGGCTTTGGAGAGCTCGACGAAGTGCCGCGCCTAGTGAGGGAAGGGCGGTTCCGATATCCGCCCAATTCTCCACGTGGCCGTGGGGAGGCATTTGTCAATTTGCTGATTTATGTTGAGGCCGATGGACGCATCTCGGTGCAACGTGTGGTCGATTACTCGCACAAAGAATTCATCGAGGCCGCCAAACGAATGGCTGAAGGTTCTCGCTTCTCGCCCCCATTGCGAAATGGCCTAGCCGTGCGCTCACAGTATGAATGGCCCATCCGCATCCCTTTAAGGTAATGGAGCCGTCAAACTTGGTTTTAGTAATAGGCGCAATTTTGGGCTAAAATTGAGTTCGGGCTCCTTGGTTCATTTTTTCTTGGCTTGCATCAACAATTGACTGTATCGCTGCTGCCGATGAGCAGCGAACAGCTCGCTCGCGAGCTTAGATTATGAAGAAATTACTACTTGTCGGATGGGATGCCGCTGATTGGCGAATCATTCGTCCACTACTCGATCTGGAAAAATGCCAAACTTTCAACGGCTAATCAATAATGGCGTTTGGGGGAATCTTGCCACGCTCCAACCTGCCCTCTCTCCCATGCTCTGGACGAGTATCGCAACTGGTAAACGTGCCGAGAAGCACGGCATTCATGGTTTTACCGAAGCAGATCCATCGACCGGTGGAGTCCGACCAATCACTAACCTCAGTCGTAAAGCCAAGGCTATTTGGAAAATTCTCAGCCAAAGAGGAACATGTAAATGCGAGTGAAGCGGTCCTGCGGCGCATTACTCGGGCGCAGCAAAATGGCACCGAGTGCGGGGCTGAGGCTGAGTGATACGATGGTCGATATCACCACCGCGCCAGAGATGGTGAGCGCAAACTGTTGGTAGAATTGACCCGAGATGCCAGGGATGTAGGCGGTCGGCACGAAGATCGCGACCATCACTAAGGAGGTGGCGATTACCGCTCCGGTGACTTCCGACATGGCGGCAAAGGTGCCGATTAGTGAGATCGGGATGGCGAGGAAGGGGATGATGGCGGCGCGCCAGGATTGTAGGAAGATTACGATCACTAAGACCACGAAGAGGATGGCCTGAAGCAGGGTGATTTGCACTTCGTCGATCGACTGCTGAATGAACTGGGTGGGATCGTAAATGATTTTATACTCCAAATCATCTGGGAAATCTTTTTCCAGCTCAGCCATGGTGGCGCGTATTGCGCTCGCAGTCTCCAATGCGTTCGAGCCGGGACGTTGAAAGATCGGCATCGCGAGCGCGGGTGTTTTGCTCGCGCAGTGCTGCGACTACATCGCTGGGGATCATCGACAAGGAGGACAATTTTTCCGGGTTCAACCAGATGCGCATGGAATACTCACGTGCTCCAGATAAGCGTGCGTCACCCACGCCTTGAATGCGGCGCAGCTGCTCGCGCACTTAAGTGATCGCGTAGTTACTGACGTAGAGTTTGTCGTAGGTGCCCCCCGGCGACATCATTTGCACCACCAGTAAGATGTCGGGGCTGTTCTTGGTGACGGTGACACCTGCGCTGCGAACTTCGTCGGGTAAGCGGGGCTCGGCAATGGCGACGCGATTTTGCACCAGCACCTGTGCCTGATCCAAGTCGGTGCCGATCGCTGTATCGGGAATGAGGATACGGTCGGCTTTTTCCGTGGTGGCGGCACGTATGCGGGCGAAGAGCCCCGGTGTGAGGAATTCATCTTCGTTTTGGAACAAGGCACGCACAGTGAGTGTGGCGGTGTTGGGGTTGAGCTGATTACTGGAGAAGTTGATGATGCCCTGGTGTGGATAGCCCTCTTCATCGTCGAGGCCCAGCCAAGCAGGGATTTGCGCATCGGAGTGACGGCCCTCACTTTCGCCATTGAAATAGCGACGCAGGCTGCGCAGGAAGGCACGTTCGTCGACTTCGTAGTAGGCGTAGATGGGGCTGTGCGGCACGATGGTCGTGAGTTCAGTTTCTGAGGCGACCACCAGATTCCCCACTGTGACTTCGCGGCGGTCGGCAATGCCGTCGATTGGTGCGATGACTTGCGTGAACTCGAGGTCCAAGTGAGCGGCTTCCAGCGAGGCGATGGCGGCGGCGACATCGGCTTCCGCCTGCAGTGCTTCACTGTTACGAATGTCGGCCTCCTCTTGGCTGATCGCGTTGACTTCGATCAGCTTTTCAGCGCGCTTCAAGTTTGCTTTGGCGAGTGAACGCGCAGCTTCGGCTTGATTGACCTGTGCTTGCAGGCGGTTGACCTGTGCCTGAAATGGGCGTGCATCGATCACGTAGAGCAGATCGCCGGCCTTTACTTTTTGTCCTTCAGTGAAGTGAATCGATTCGATGTAGCCACTCACACGCGGGCGCACGTCGACGATTTCGACCGCTTCCAGGCGACCGGTGTAGTCGGCATACTCAGCAATGTGTTGTTGCGTGGGGTTGGCGACTGGCACCGGCAGAGCTGCGTTGGCAGCGGGGGAGGCGGGGCGTGGCGGGCTCAGGCTGAGCGAAATCGGGCCCCACCGCGCAGCCGGAAAGCACGAGCGATAGGACAGTCATGGATGTCAAGAGTGGTTGGATCATGGCTTGGTCGTTTGCGAGGTCGGTAGTGGTCGGTCGTCTTGTCGCGTATTATGCGGCGTGGCGCTTTGCGTGCCTGTTGAAACTCAGCGTGCGTGGCTGACCGATGCCGCCCGGGAGCCCGAGCAAATTGTGGCCTGTGTATTGGCGCAAGGGACTCGGCTGCGGGCTGGCTGCTCTGTTACCTTCCGCTGGAGTGCGGTTGGTTCTTTGAACTCCGAAGATGCGATCCGCCAAGCGGTCGTGACGACCGTAGCGCGCGGCGTTGAGTTCGAGGGTGTCTTTGATTCCGATCATAATATAAATTTGTTAGTAGTTGACTGTTTAGTAAAGAATCGGACCTGAGTATCTGCCGACAATTGTGCATCAGCAATGGGTGGAGGCAGCGGGCCAGCGCTCTTAGGCGACTGAGATTTCGGGCAGCTGTTGAATGCGGAGGATACGGGCAGCTGCGACGGGAAGATCCTTGAGTATCTCCGGGTCGTTTTTCATGCGCGCTTGGGTAATCATACCCTCATAGAGGTTAAACAGAATGCGTGTGGCTTCTTTGGTATCCATTTCAGGGATATCTCCATTGGCGACCGCCTCCGTGATGGTCGCTTCGAAGTAGCGCTGGAAGCGGCTTAGCATCTGGTTCACCTTATCGGCTAGCTCCGGCTCGATGGTTGAGATCTCGGCGCCGATGTTAAAGAAGGGGCAGCCCAAGACGCAGCCATGTTCGGCCGCGACTTGCTGGGTGCGCTCGTAAGCTTCCTGGAGTTTACGGGCCAGGCGCTCCAAGGGCGGGCGCGAGGGTGAAAAAGTCGCATCTAGGCGAGGTTGGATCTGAGTCCACACATGGTCCATTGCGGCGATACCGAGATCGAGCTTGGACTTGAAAAAGTAATAAAAGCTGCCCTTTTTGACCTCTGCCTTTTCGCAGATGACATCAATCGTCAACGAGCCATAGCTGCGTTCCCACATCAGGAGCACCATCGCGTCGAGGAGTTGATTTTTGGCATTACTTGTTCGTCCCATAGGATGCACCAATAGATGACTATTTGGTAAAGTAAAGTCGTTCTGCTATTTTTTCTAGCGATTACTCTGCTTCGGTGCGCGGAGTGACGCTATAAAACTCTGAGGTGGCTGCGGCATCGCTGCGGGTAATGATGCTGCTGCCTTCAGAGTCGCTCAATTCAGCCCATGTGCTGGCTGCAGTACCCAGAGTTTGGCTGCTTACGATTTTAAGGTCGTTGCTTCCGTTAAGGGTGAATACGGCTTCACCGTCGACTTGCACCAATCGTAGGTCCACGCTTTCTTCGAAGGTTTCGGGCGTATCGCTACTGATCTTTGTCAGCAGGCTGATGTTTACGCCATTGGTGTCTTGGCTGAAATTGTAGGCAAAGTTCTTAGAGGCATTAATATACAAAGGAGCAAGATCTCCCGAATCGTTGAACAGCAGCGAGTTTTCAGTATTGGCAATACTGAAGCTACCATTGATGGCCCCGCTGGCATTGCCGGAGGAGTCGATGTGAATGTTACCTTGTTTGGTGGAAAATTCGTCCGTGTAGTAGATGTCTACGAGTTCTTCGCTCAAGTCAGTGCTGCCGGCATAGTCGTTAATATCGCCCGTGCGGTTGTTTCCTGTTTGGCTATTATAGTAGCTTTCCTTCATCTCGATAGGGATGAATAGGGAGCTGTAGCGCCAGTTGCCAGACAGCTCTGCCAGGTTTAGGGAAGAGGGGAGCTTGCTGATAATGATGAGTTCCACATATTCGTCTGCTTCCGTTTTGACGTGTACAATCACATCTTTGGCAGCATTGATGTTCATGGTCATCGGGCTGGTATCGTCGCCCGGGGCGATTACGGGGCGAACACCATTGACAGATATGCTGCCTGAAAAGAGTCCACTGAAAGAGCCATCATTGATGGTGAGTGTGCCCCAATTACTTTCGAAATCTTCAATACGGTATAGATCGACCAATCGCTCACCTTCCCGCGCGTAATCGCTAATATCAGAGTGACGTTGATTATTGGTACTCTGATTATAGTAGGTCTCCTGCATCGCAGAGCCAATATAAGCGTTGCCCAGGCCCCATTTGCCGTCGAGTTCACTTAGGCTCAGGCTTGCCGGTTGCCGCAGGACAATGCTGAGCTCTTGGCTGTTGGAGTCCGCAGTGGAATGAGTAATGATGTCTTTCGCTAGATTCACGTAAGCCGGGCTGGCATCGGATAAAGATTCGCCGTCATCTTTGGCCAGTAGGCGCCCCCGGTTATAGTCGAGAATTTGGGCTGCTGCGCCTCCGCTGATATTGCCGGAGGCGTCGATACTCAGGCTGCTGGCCTCGGTGGCAAAATCACTGCTATAGTAAGTATCAACTAAAAGTTCTCCACTCTGCGCATAATCCTGAGAGTCGCTGGATCTGCGTGTTTCGCCTGTGCTCACATTATAGTAAGTTTCGATGAGAGCGGCGGGAGTTTCGAGTCGCAGTTCTCTCCAATTCCCGGAAAGATCGGCTGTGTCGTCCGCGTAGGTCGTGCATGTGACGCTTAGGATTGCGAGTGTGGATGTGAGTTTTTGGTAGGTAGGCATAATTTTCGTAACTATTTCGCTGCAAGTCGTGCAGTCAATGATTAGAATCGCATATCTTAATTATGTGATTGCTATATGGCCTGCTCCAGGCGGCGAATGCTTATTTATTTTGTTTCACGTATTCAACGAAGCGCACGAGCCCTTGCAGTGCTTGTGCGAACATTTGCGGCCGGACTGTTTCACTGTCGTATTGGTGGCCCGTGTAATTTGAGTTGAATTCAAGTTGAATGCAGGGAGTGCCCATGGCCGTGACAAATTTCGTAACGGTCTGGTGTGCAGTGGCCGCGAAGTAATCCATTGAAAAATTCGACATGCCTTCCTGCTGTAGATAGGACATGAGCGAGGTCACAATCCAGCGGTTGCCGCGAATGCTTGCACCATTCATAGTTCCGAAGTCCACATCGTAGGGGCGGTACCAATGCGAGGCGTGGATATCGAGCACCAGTCGAGGCTGTTCCGTTTCGATGAGTTGTGCCAGTGTACGTTTAAAGTCGTTGTCATCGTAGTAGTTTGGATCGGAGGGGCTGGCATAGGTGGTGTAGATC
>CEUD01342386.1_pt1 | contig 14795 bp, 8 predicted proteins | sample 356481 | NCBI WGS metagenome assembly CEUD01 (sample SAMEA2623314, study PRJEB7988) | marine metagenome | isolation source: saline water (ENVO:00002010), including | reverse complement strand
TCGCTGCCGAGGCGGGCGTCAGCCGTATTACTGTTTCGCGGGTGGTGAGGCAAAGCAAACTGGTGAAGGCGTCCACGGCGGCGAAGGTGATGGCGGCTATCGATGCTCTGGGCTACAGGCCGGATCCGATGCTTTCGGCGCTTTCCGCCTACCGGAGTGCGGGGGCGGCCCTAAAGGACGGGGGCACTCTCATCTTCCTTGATTGCGATGGCACGGAGTATAGCCGGGCAGTGTTCCAGGGTGCGTCGGCGGAATCCCAGCGTCTGGGCTATCGGATCGAATCGCAGCGCATGCCGTCGACCTTGAAAGAGCAGAGCCATCTCAGCCGGGTCTATTATCATCGGGGGGTGCGTGGACTTTTATTGGGTCCGTCCTATCATGAGGTGGATTTCAGCGCTTGGGATATGGATGCCTTTTCCAGTGTGTCCCTGGGGGCCTTGACCCATCAGCCTGCGATGAATTCGGTGGCCATGGATTATTTCCAAGGGGCGCACCGAGCTTGTCGGATTTTGAAGGCGAGGGGCTGTCGACGTATTGGTTTCGCTGTAGGGGATGCGTTCGAGACGCGCACGGGGAACCGTTGGCTGGGGGGCTATTTAGCGGGAATTGGTCGGCAGACGCCGCTTGTGTATCCAGGGGAATGGTCCTCGCCGGAGCGATTCAAGCAATGGCGCTTAAAAGCTAAAGTGGATGGGGTGATGACCATTCACCCAGAATTGCTTTCGGGTTGGGGACGCAGGAAGGACCGGTTTATTTTTTTGAATGATTACCTTTTGGAATTAAATCCCTCGTTCAAATCGCTGACCTACCTCTCCCTGGACCGCGGGGCCATCGGTGCGGAAGGAGTGCGCATCCTGCATCATGATTTAATGCGTCAGCAATACGGTATTCCGGATGCACCCAAGCTGTCGATGTTGCAGGGGCATTGGTTGAATTTGTAGATTTCTTAGAGAAGCTCAGAGTTTTGCCTGGCGACTGGATTGGCGGTATTCGGTCGGGGGCACGCCGGTCTCCCTTTTGAATAGATAGCTCATATAGTTGTAGGTCGAGTAGCCGCAGGCTTCGGCAATTTCCTGCATCGTCATGTCGGTGTCCGCTAAGAGCCGGCGAGCCTTGCTGATCCGTAAACGTGTGACTTCGGCCATGGGGGAGCGCCCGAGCTGTTTTCGGAATTTTTGTTCCAGTAGGCGTCGGGACATGGGGACATGCGCCAGGATGTCATCCATTGTGATCGCTTGGTATGCATAATCCCTGATAAATTGAAGCGCTTGAATGAGCTGTTTATCACGAATCGCCAAAGTGTCGGTGGAAAGTTGGCTCGATATTTTGGTCGGAGGGAAGAGCACTCGATGCTCTTTCAGCGGCAGCCCTTGAAACAGCCGGTCCAGCATTTCGGCCGCTGTCCATCCGATCTGATAACTGGGCGTTTGAATACAGGAGAGGGAAGGGTGGCTGGCTTTGTCCAGAGGCTTGTTGGTATCGGTTCCGAGCACTGCGACGTCGTGTGGAACGAGAATGTTCTTCCGGTTGCAGGCATCAATAATCTCCCGTCCGGCATCATTGCCCCAGGAGACAATGGCGATTGGTTTGGGTAGCTGGATGAGCCAGTCCTGCAGTTTTTTGGTGCGTATGTCCAGGTTCCGCCGATCCTCGTAGTTATAGGGCAGGTCAAAGCTGAGGCATGTCTGCTTATGGGCGGCTAGTTCCGCTTTGAAATATGTATAGTAGTCGTTGACGACCTGGTGCTTCAGCGGTCCGACGTAAGCGAAGTTTTGAAACCCGCGGTTCAAGTAGTATTGGCAGGCTATTGCCGCGGAGGCCTTGTAGTCGGTGGTGACGCAGGGAAAGTTGGACCGGGGGAGCTGAATCGCAGAAATATTGATGACCGGTAGCTTGGTGTCGTTCAACCACTGCACGATCTTAGGGTCCGATGCACGGGCAATGATACCATCGCCGTCCCAGCCTGGAGGCGGAAGTCTGGACTCCATCGTGCCGCTGGATTCGACCTGCAGGTGCCAGGGCGTGTGTTGATCGACAAAGTCGATCACGCCTTCGATGAGGTTCCGTCCCCAAGTGGTCGCTGTGTCGACGATGAGCGCGACATTCGGGGTCTCTGCTTTTCCGGGGGATTTCATGGGTTGTCTGCTTGCCTGGGAGACGGAGGTCTTTGACTGCTTGTGCGCAATTACATACATTAAATGCTTCATTGCGTATAGACCGCAATTTTTTTTCTGCTAAAATCTGTCACGATCAAGAAATCCCAAAGCACTGGTGACCATTGATCATTGAATTCAATCCACCCAAAAACCACCCCAGTGAAAATACGTCTTATGAAAAAATCAGATATCAAATCATTCCTGTTTCCCGTCATCCTGGCTGCCCTGATCGGGCCCTTGTCCGCGAATGCTGTCAGTCTTCCGTATTCCAATGACTTTTCTTCGGATGTGGATGACTTTACTGCAGCGACGAGCGGTAACTATAAGATGCTGGATGGCGCGTATCGATATGACGACGGCTATGGAGGTGCGTCTCGAGTGGCATTGCTCGACATTCCCGAGATCGGAGGCACCATAACTGATTTTACGATGAGTACCACTTTGAGTGCTACGGATGTCGATGGGGACGGATCATTCGGATTCGCGTTGTTTAGTGAGAATGTAATCACCACTACTGAGAATATTATCGCTGACTGGTCGCCAAACAACTTGCTTCGCATTCATAACGCTTATGGTAGCGGTGAGGATTTGGAAACACTGACCACCACGGATGTCACCTTCGCTGATGATGCAGAATACACCTTGACCGCTACTGGCCATATCTCCGGAACGAGCCTGGATCTGACACTTGATATCTCAGACGGAAGCGACACGGAAAGTATCTCCGTCTCCGGGATTGATGTGTCGACATATCTGAGTAATCCGTATTTCGGGTATCGCACGTATTCTCCTGCCGCGCACGAGTTGATTGTCGATTACGACAACCTGAGCATCATTCCCGAGCCTTCCACTGCAGCTGCTTTATTGGGCGGTTTGTCTTTGGGCATGGTGCTGTTGCGTCGCCGGAAAAACGCTTAGTAGGGATCGTGTCAGCTGACTCATTCGGCGAGTCCCGGCACAGCCTTCGGATTGTCTTGCTCGGCCGGTTTACATTTCTATGCAGGCAGCTTACATGTCTAAACCCCTTTATCCATCTTATGAAAAAACAGTTCTCTTTTCTCTTTCTTGCCGCCCTGGTTGCAGCTCCCTTTGTCTCCGCGCAACAAGCGCACATCTCGTCAGAGGGTATTCTCACCGCAGGCAATACTTCCTGGCGCACCTTGTTTATGGATAAGCAATGGCGTGCCATTACCCAGGACCGGCACTTTGTAGTCGAGACGGCTGCCGATCAAAATTATAAGGGAGTCTTCCAGCTTTCTTCCGGCGAGTATCTTTTCGATTATGATATTAGCTTCACGCCGACTGCCGGCGGTTATGCCATCGACAGTCATGTTTCGAATACAGACACGATCCAAGTGAACATACTGGCTTATCAAGGGACGCTGACTGTTGAGGATTTTGCCGGTAAAACGATTCAATTGGACGGGGAGCCGGTTGTGCTTCCGGAGCTGTATGCCGGTCAATCCAATCTAATCATGCGCTATGCCAATACGGTGACGATTCCCAGCAGTGCCGGGCCGCTGGTGTTCAAGGGCGAGTTTGATGTCATGATCATTGATGCGCGTGAATACAATGACCCCAAATACTTCGTTCGCTTGATGTATAAACCACATAAAGGGACGATTCAGAACAGTGCTTTTAAGGCAAAGCTCACGATCGGACAGTAATGCCTGATCCGGGATACTCCGGCATTTGCCTCGATTCGTAGGTGAAATGAGGATACACGTTCAGAGGCCGCACACGCGAAGTCGCTCCACACGGGGTGGCTTTGCGCTGGTGATTGCGTTGAGCCTGATGGCTTTTGTCCTCTTGCTGCTGCTCGGCATGGTTGCGCTGACTCAAGTGGAAACGCAGACCGCGTCGTCGACGCTTCGAATGAATGAGGCCCGCGCAAACGCGATTCTGGGGTTGCAGGTGGGACTGGGGGAGCTTCAGCGCCTGTCCGGCCCGGACACACGTGTGACCGCCCGCGCTGAAATCTTAGGCTTGGATGATTCCAGTCCCTACCGCTATTGGACCGGTGTTTGGGATAGCCGGGACGCGGATCCGGATACTGCGCGCATGGACCACAGCGCGCGTCGCGCCTACGATCCATCGGATCGAAAGACCGGCGTCGCTTGGTTGGTCTCCGGACTGGATGGGGAGCGGCCGGAAGAAATCGATCCGGAACTGATAAAAATTCCGGCCGATCAACAGGTCGAGCTCATGTCCGGTGACAGTGACGAGAATATCCCCGAGGTGATTGCGGGGAAGCAGACCATCGCAAACGCGCCGACTCAGAATTCGGGCAGCTATGCCTGGTGGGTCGGAGACGAGGGAGTGAAGGCGCGGATCAATTTACGCGATCCGCTGCAACGCGGGCAAGCGGCCTTTGAGGATCTGGTGGGTGTCGGTTTCTCTTTCGGGAACGATGCGGAGAAGCGGCAACTGCTTTCGGCCTCATTGGCGCAGAAACATGGTGTCGAGCATGTGGATGCGCTGAGTCAGGCGCTGCAGGACGATACGGTTCGGGATGCACTTTCGCGTATTATCTCCGACGAATCGCTCGAAACCTTGCTTGAGTCGAGCGGGGTTGTGGACGACGTGCCCTATGCAGCCATTCGCCATGATCTGACGACCAACTCACGGGGCTTGTTGACGGATGTGCGCAAGGGAGGCTTTAAGAAGGACCTGACCTTAGCTTTTAATGATGCGGATGTCTTCGAGCAATATTTCGGGATGCGGCCATCGCCGGCCTCGGTTTCCCCGAATAGTCTGCAGCCGTTGTATGCGCAGTCTTACAACTTCTCGGGAATCGAGGACCATTTCTATCTGACACCGGAAATTGCGGCGGTCAATGATCCGTCCACGAGTGTTGAATCGCTTTGGGGCAACCTATATGGTGTCGGGCCGAATTGGGGCACTTTATTTCACTTTTATCATCTCTACGAATTGCCGGGGATCTCGGCGGGCGGGATTCCGCCCATCGCGCCATGGCCTTATGCGGACCGCCGCTCTCCGGTCCGCTTGTCCAGCTACCCGCCTTACAGCAATTTCCAGGATCCTAACTTCGAATGGGAGCAGGATGGACAGCATTTTAATAACCCGATTGGTCCCGTGCTGGAGCGGATCAAGTTTATCGTCCGGGTGGGGGCGGTCGAGAGCACCGATGCGGACACGGGTGAAACCCGATACAAATTGCGCTTTTACATGCAACCGCTGGTCGGATTGTGGAATCCTTATAACATCAAATTGACGCAGGCATTCAGCAATTACTACCGTTATCGTATCGATTGTGAAGCCGCGCCGGAATTTGTCATTTCCGGCACCTATGCGGACGGCACCGAGTTTACCGAGACCGTCAATTTGGCCAGAGGCTACGGGCATAGTGATTATCAGGGGACCGAAGGTTTCTGGTCGTTGCTGTTTCCGGATGATGTCGATCTGGAGCCTGGAGAGATCCGTTTGTTTTCCACGACCAGCTCCGGAAGCAGCGAAATTGAAGTCATCGGCAGCGGTCTCGATTACGGATGGGAGGAGTCCGAAGGCTTCTATGTCGATTGGCCATACGATCCCCTGGCGGATGGTAATATCTATAATGACGATGATCCGGCGTATTTGTCCAACGCGGAGGTGACGATTCACAGTGTGACCTTCAAGGATCGAACGGACAGTTCGTCTTCCAGCAATTATGCGGGCGCTTTCTTCGTCCTGAAGCATACCCTTCCCGGCAATGATGCCGATACAGGGCATTTTCAGCGTATTGGTGCGATCTGGAAAGACTCCTTATACAATGGAGGGACCAACGAGCCCGGTGGGGTGACTGACGGCACCATTGCCCCTTTTCAACCAACTTCGGTTTTGGGCGGGAATTATCAGGATATCGGGGCATGGTTATTTCATTTGCGTACCACTCAGGAAGACACGCAGGGGATCCGTAATGTGGTGGACTCCAATCTACGATCCTTGGCCGGTTCCGCCCGATGGGATGGCCCTGAGTTGTTTGCCATGGCTCCCTTTGCGGCTTCAGAAGATCATGGTTATTTGGCCCCGGGGTCTGCCGTCGCCCCTGTTTTTGGAGAATACGAGCCCCGTTTTACCGGGATCAACGGAGCCTCGATTGATTATTACGGTGAGGGCATATCCAATATTGCCCTGTTCGATGTGCCGCGTGCGCCTCTGGTTTCGGTCGGGCAGTTCCAGCATGCGCATCTGGCTCGTTACAGCTTTGAACCCACCTATCTGGTGGGGAATTCCTATGCCAATCCGCGGGTGCCGTTGGATGCAGTCGTCCGCATGGATTTCGATGGTCAGTCGGACGTGAACCTTTTCGATACCGCCTATTTGGTCAATGACGCGATTTTTGATGAATATTTCTTTTCGACCTTCGATCCTGGCTCAAGCGATGCGGATCTGCTCGATTTGAGGCAACACGCGAAGCAGCTCTACAATACCCGGTATCAGTTGGTGATGCCCTTCGACTCCGACTTGGAGGGTATGCTCGACAGCGAAGAAAAAGTGGATGCCTGGGGCGGCCGATTCATGGTCGAGGGGGCATTTAATGTGAATTCGACGTCCGTCAACGCATGGAAGGCGGTCTTGGGCAGTATGGATCAGCCCTTCCTTCGGACAGAACTTGACGGAGCGTTGACCGAGGAAGTGCCGGACGGCGTCTATGTTTCACGCATGAGTCTCCCTATTTTCGACTCCCACTATATGGGGGATACGACCTTGCGTGAATTATTTCAGGGAGCCCGCAAGCTGTCGAACGACGAGTTGCAGGCCCTGGCCGAGGCGATCGTCGAGGAGGTTCGGGTGCGTGGGCCATTCCTGTCGATGGCTGATTTCGTGAACCGCCGACTGGAGGGAAGTCGTGCGCAGCAGCAACGGGGCGCCTTGCAGGCCGCTTTGGATCGAACTATAAATCAAAATATTGCCCAATCCTTAACTGGCGAGCCTGCGGATTTGACCGGCTCGGAGTATTCCGACGCGTTTCAGACGAGCGGGGCTTGGACTGACCGGCAGGCGGCGGGGGCGCCCGGCTACACCCAGCAGGGAGACTTGCTGCAGGTTCTGGCACCTGTTCTCTCGGTGCGGTCGGACACCTTTGTCATACGTTCCTATGGTAGTGTGGAGTCGCTCACCGGTGAAAGCACCGAGGTGTGGTGTGAGGCCGTTGTCCAGCGTGTGCCGGATATGGTTGGCACGGGCAATGACATGAGCGACCTGTCCGTGGCTGAGATGGGACGTGAGGCCAGGGATTTAAGCAATGAGTTCAATCAGGAGTTTGGTCGTTCTTACCGTATCGTCGGGTTCCGTTGGCTGAACAAAGATGAGATTTAGTTCCTATGTTATGAAGCGCCTGTCCTGTATTTTTTGTGTCTGTTTGCTGTCGCTTGTGCCTCTTTCCGGGGAAGTGCTCCCAGACCTTGTGCAGGTCGAAATCACGACACTGGCGTGGCAGAAGCCTGTCTCGGAATTGTATTTTTTGAATGACGGCGCAATTCAGGAAATAAAGGCCTATACCGGTGGGTTTAGTATGCCGTTTGCCTACAAGGGCCCCGTCACCCTACAGCTTTACGCGGATCGCTCGGTTTTTTCGCTGGAGCCAGCCGAACGGCCTCAGCCAGTCGCCGTCGCTCAGCTTCCTTCCGGAATCAAAGAGGCCATGCTCGTTTTTATTCCAAGCGGAGCCGGTCAATACAAAGTGATGGTTTGGGATGCCTCCTTAGATGGTTTTCCCGCCCAGAGTTACCGAGTGTATAACCTATCGTCGACACGTGTGGCCTTTGCGATCGGGGATACACCCAAGGTGTATACGATCGAGCCCCGCGCGATGCAGTTGGTGCGACAAGCTGGATTGATCCAGGACCGGCAAATGGTGAAGGTACAAATTGCCCAGGATGCGCAAGGGGGGATGAGCTTGGCTTATCGTTCTTTGTGGAGTGTGGGGGCGGACACTCGTTCGACCGTTTTTATTTTACCGAGGTCGGAAGGTCGAAAAGGTGTGAAGATTCTGAAGTATACCCAACGTGGCATTGATTGAGTCGGATCCGCTTCTAAATCAATTCGTCATGTTGGAGGGAACGTTTTATAGCTGTAAACTCAAACGAATCCAGACGCTATTATTCAAGTCGCCTGCTTAGGAGAGCCAGACGGATTTAGAAAACTGTGATCTTCTATTTTTCAGGAAGCCTTACATTACTGCTGCCGGTATCCTGTTAAATTATAGAATGGTTGAGGACAAGTTACACTGTGGGTATTTTCCTCGTGGTCATCCAACGGCCCGGGAAATGTAATACGTGAGGGAATTCTGGGATGCCGTATTCGTTGGTGTTGAGTTGGCTTGAAATGAGGTCAACTGCTTTGGCGGCAACCTTATCATAGCATTGGTTGATTCCTTGAGCATATTCTTGGTCCGGTTCCAGATAAAGGCTCGCTACAGGTATCTGGAATGTATCTTCTACTCTACGAATAATACTCTCACCGATGAAATTGCGTGAATTGATGATGAGGCCATCCACTTGTAATCGTTTGATTTCGCGACTTAACTCAACGAATTGCTCAAAGCGACGTGTGAATAAGTATTTTCTTGGATCGTCTTGAGGAGCGTGGCTTAGGAATGCAGCTTGATAGCTGCGTCGACAGCGTTCATTCACTTCCATATCAATGATTGTGGCTGGGCGTTGAGAACCCATTTGCCTCAATTGATGTATACACTCAATCATGCCTCCATAGTGATCATGGGCGGCGCGGTGAAACTCTGGCGTCCACTTTGCGCTGCCAATAATTGCGACTGCGAAGTGGCTCATATCAGCATTGATGACAATAGAATCCTGCTTTCTCGGGGCGGAAAATATAACACCGTTGATTCCACGGGCGTCGATGATTTTACAAATGCGCTCAATGCTCATTCCCTTATCAGAAAGCCAGAATTCCAATAGTGTGTAGCCTAGCTGATTGGCCCGAGTGCGGGCCCCTTCAATCAAATGAGCTAAGAAGGGGGTTGTCTGGCATTCTTCTTTATTTGAATCCATCCATACGAAAGCCAGTGGCTCCACGCCTCCTCTGGATTGCGCTTGGCGAATGTGGGACATTAATCCGGAAACTCTTGCATTCGGACGATATCCCATGCTGCGAGCTAGGTCCTGGACGCGCTGGCAAGTGTCTCGTGAGACTTGCGGGCTGTTTCGTAAAGCATAAGACACTGTGGAGACTGCCAGGCCTGCTTTTGCCGCAATTTGTTTAATGGTAATCGGTGGCTTTTCAGTCATATTCTGAACGATTTCAGATGAACCGGAATTGCCTTGGATGTCAATTGGGTATGGTATGAATGCCATGAAAAATTACCTCACTCCATATTCGAACGCGGGCTCCGCATTTTCTCTCAATGGCAAAGTGGCACTGGCTGCTTTTTCTCTGACTGCTTTCTGTTTCACTCATTCAAGTCATGCCGAAACGGTTGTCGGTACATTTGCAGACGCATATGTTAAAGATGGCGCATCGGCAGGTAGTAATACGGGGAGTAGTAATGTTCTTGAGCTTGCCGCTCGCGGTGTTGGGAATAACCGCAAAATTTACCAAAGCTATGATCTGGGAAGTTTGACGGAGACCGCATTTGACGGGTCGTTTTTGAGCCTTTCAGTTCAATCGGTAGCAGGCACGGTATCTGCCTTAAATGAGGATGATAATATCTCGATCAGTATCTATGGGATCGTGGACAGCACACCCGGCTTCACCGAGGAGAGCATTACCTGGAGTAATGCGCCTAAAAACGATACTAGTAGTTGGACTTCGTTTGTAGAAATTGGAACTAATGTAACTGCTCTTGGCACGATTACAATTGATGCAACGGCGGCAGGGGATGGAACACTGCTGGTTCTTCAAACGGAAGAGTTGGAGAATTACTTAAGTTGGGCGACTGGAAATCTTGGTGACTATTATGGAACCGGAGCGACTGCTGCTGCCGGAAATATTGCGACGATCATGATCGGCATGACGGCGATTGATACGCCCAACGATCCGCTTTTCCGCTTTTATTCATCGGAAGGTGCTCTGGCTGCTGACAATGCGGCATACGCACCATCGCTTACAGTGATTCCGGAAACCAGTACTGCAAATTATGTCTTTGGGCTGCTGGGAACCGGTAGCTTGGCGCTCTGGATTCGTCGACGTCCACGAAAGTAGGCTTAGCTCACTTCGAATCCAGTTTTTGGAGCCCCTACGGGGCATGTGTGTCCCCTTGATCGGGGGCATGGTCTCTCCCTCTATGCCCATTTTAAGGGCTTCCAGCTTCTCTGATGAAGCTATATTGTTAATCGTACTGTCTTTACTATGTTTTATTTTCGGGTAACCGGTTTGTTTTTGGCGAGCCTCTTCGTTTCTACCTTGAGCGCATGCGCGCAATCGAATCCTTCTGAAGTCAGGGAGGTTGACAATGCCTCCTCAAAAATGCTTTGGGCGCATTTCGTGACTTGGCCAGTGGATGCGATTGAAAAATTTGATGATCCGACGACAACATGGCCTCGATACAGTGATCGCACTCTCCTCGGTGAAACTGTTGGCACCCGCCAGGGGTTGACTGTCGCTAATTGCAAGCGGCAAATCGAAGCGGCTCGAAAGTATGGGATTGATGGTTTTGCCGTTGATATCCCCAACTCAAAGCATTATGTTTCTTCTATGCGTCGTGTGTACGAAGCAGCTGAAGGGACGAACTTCAAGGTCGCCTTATGTGTCGACGGCTGGAATCGCGGCGAGCGAAGCGTTGAACAATCTGTTCGGGATTTGGTTCGATTTTTTGAAGCTTATGGCACCCATCCAAACAATTACTATATTGATGGGAAACCGGTTATTTACATCTACAAGACACAAGTCTCGCTTGAGACGAGCCGCCAAATTGTTGAAGGTCTCAAAGCCGAGGGATTTGAAGCTTACTGGTTGGTGCAGCCACAGCGCGAGACTGCTGGCTTTTGGGAAAGTGACCGAAATCTGGATGCGCATCTGGAAGTATTCAACGGTCTATATGACTTTGGATTAAATGGGTATAGTCAGGAGCAAATGACCCTGCGCTTACAAAATGGTCGTCGAGCGATAAAGAGAAATGAAAGTAGCGGTCTATTGGTTGCCGGAATCACGCCCGGCTATGCAGGGGCGCACAACGCCTACTACCGTCCAGCGTATGGAACGGGGACCATGCGTGACAATTGGCGTGCTGCAATTGATGCGGACGCAGACTGGGTCTGTATCACGACCTGGAATGATTACACAGAGAGCACTCAATTTGAACCTGCGGTATGGGGTCGTGATATTCGCCTAGTTATTAATCAAGCCTACATGCGTGAATGGCGGGGGCTTCCTGCGGAAGAGTCTTCAGCTGAGGTCGTTCTTTCTTACAAGCCATTTGTTCGTCTAGGCGATCAATGGACGGTTGAGGTTTTGAATTTGGGATACGAATCGGAGAATGCACGTTGCTTTGTGAAATTGACTGATTTGCAGGGGCAGCCGATTGAATCATTTGAGCCGGTGGAGCTAGTTGCCGGCAATCTCTCCGCTGAGATCCTTCGTGTGAACTTCCCGGGGGTAGAGACGCCTTATGATTTCCAGGTCTGGTCTGCCGTCGTGGAGGGCAGTCAGTTGCCACAGGACGAGGATTGGCAACCGCTTTTCCCTGTTTCGGTGAATGTTGGGGTGATGCCGGAGATGAAGACTCTCCAATTACGGAGTGAACATTGGAAGGGACGGATACACATAGAGATGCAGCCTGATAATGCTGAAGCGAGCATTGTCGTGTCCTTGCCCGATAGTTGGGAGCGAGGTGGGCAGATTGAATTGATTCGCAATGATATGGTAGTTGCGCGAAAACCTTTCACTGAGGGATTGGATCAATGTTCCTTTAGTTTGGAAGAGGCGCGTTCAAACCGTGCTGAAGACCTTTACACTCTAAGATATAGTTTTCCTGACAACTCGTATGGCATATCGCCGTCATTCCAACTGAATACTCCTGATTCGGATATGGTGACGACGCCAGTGTTGTGGCGCGATGGTGATTTTGACGAAACATGGGAGGGCTTTCCTCCGGTCAGTCGCATTGAAGAAATGAGTGTGCCGAAGGGGCGAATTTATCACTTTCAATTCCAAATGGATGGGCTTCGTGATGAGCGGTTGTACAGTAGAGGAACGTGGCCAGTTGTTGCGGTCGCTGGAGGCACCCATTGGGGGCGCTTTAAAGCTGCTTCCCAGCCAAAACAGTCGCGACTGTCTGCTTCGGAAGAGGGAATCCATGCCATGGCTTTTGATGGAGTGAATGACCGGGTGGTGCTGCAAGCCCGCTCCTTGCCGCAGGATGTAATGACTGTAGAGGTTTGCTTCCGTCCTGAGATTCAGTATGCAGAGTCCTACTTACTCTCGGATGCGAGTCGAGCCTTGGATTTGGGAATCACGGCGGATGGAAAGCTCTTTGCCGAACGAGCAGGTGTACGGGTGATAAGTCCAGTTGCTCTGGACTACGACATATGGCATCATGCCGTTGTGAGTTATGATGGGAGGATGTTGCGGTTAAGCTTGAATGGTGAAGTTTTGGCTGAGCGGCCCGTCTCTTCGACGATACGTCCGATTAACTCAGTCCTGGCAGTCGGATGTAGGAACAAGGAGGGGCTTAATTACAGTGCGTATTTTAAAGGGGCAATTTCCGGTGTTGCGGCTGCGGCAAGAGTCTTGTCAGCTGATGCGTATCAATTAAATGTATTTATGGAGCCTAGGCATGAACGTTGATTCAATCAGGCAAATGCCTCATGGGATTCTGGTTGCGGATCTGCATTTGGCTCCGGATGAAAATCAGGATATGTGGACTCTGAACCTGGAACTTCCCGAGTTCACGGATGCACTCTACTATGCGCCCTTTCAAAAGCATGCAATCAATCCTGATTTAGATCTTTGGCCTGAAGCCTACAATCAGTGTCACCCTCTGCCTGTGTCTCCTAGTGACATACATGACCTAAAGCGTGGAGGTATGTTTCTTCTATTGCGGTTAACTTCCGGTTCATTCGTGGCAATTTTGCCAATCGTCTCGACTGAGGTCATGACGTGGTTGCAAGGCACAGATTCAGGGCTGGCTCTGGCGGCGAGTCACTTTGGTCACATGGAACTGAACGTTACGGCTCCACTTTTAGCGGTTGCGGAAAATACCTGTCCCTACGCGGCGGTCCGGGATGTGTGGGGTGCCGCACGTAAACAGCTGGATTCATTTCATCTGCGCGAAGAGAAAGCATTGCCTGAGGTCTTCCGGTATTTGGGATGGTGCACCTGGGAGCAATACCGGGACGATATTTCAGAATCCCTGATTCTTGAGGCGATCGATTCGATTGAGCGCGAGGATTTGCCGATTCGATGGGTACTAATTGATGACGGGCACCTACAAATCTCCGGCGCTTTTACCTCAATAACAGCTGACGGTGGGGCTGAAGCCCCTGATGATGCCCAGGATCGAAAATTGGCTGGCTTTCAACCTGACTTGAATAAGTTTCCGCATGGTTGGGAGCGTATACAAAATCGCATACGACAGTCCAAAAAAATAAAGTGGTCCGGAATTTGGTTAAACTTCAATGGCTATTGGGGAGGGATCGCTTCAGAGAATAACCTTGGGGCGATCAACCAGCATCTCTGTGCGATCTCTGAGGTAACGAAGTTGCCAAAGAGTACCGCTGAGGATGCGGGAGCTTTTTATGATGCGTGGATTCGGCAACAAGCTGAGAGCGGTTTCAATTTCATCAAAGTCGATAATGAGTCCCAAAACGTCCCGCTCTATCGTGGGTCTTCCTCCAATGCAGTACGTGCAGCGAATGTGAATCATCAAGCCCTGGAAGATGCAGTTGAAAAGCACTTGGATGGTATGATCAACTGTATGGCGCATAGTAATCTTTGTGCATTTAATGCAAGGTTCAGCCAAGTGACACGTTGCAGTGAAGATTATGCCAAAGAAGATTTATGGAGAGCGAAGCATCACCTGCATAATTCTTTTGGGAACATGCTCTGGATGGGGCAGACGATCTGGGGGGATCATGACATGTTTCATTCCTCAGATCCTGTCGCAGGGGCGGTCATGGCTCGCAGCAAGGCAATCTCCGGAGGACCTGTTTACCTTTCGGATGCCTCCGGTGATTTCGATCCCGAGCTTGTCCGCCCACTTTGTTTGAGTTCAGGCAGAATACTCATGCCGCTCGCGCCTGCGGTGCCAGTGCCAAGTTCATTGTTTGTAGACCCTTATGAAGCCGACGCGGCTTTTTGTGTGATTGCACCTTTGGTAGACCAGTGTGCGGTGTGGGCCGCCTATAATCTGACTTCGCCGGAAAAAAGTGTCTCTGCCGTGCTGCGTATGGAAGATTACAGTGCGGCCGGAGCGTTGATCGATGAAAACTGGGAGGCACCCGCTGAAGGGCTCATTGTTTGGGATGAGGTGTCCCAAACCTGTGCCCGAATGCTTGCGGCGGATCCAGAAGGGCTCTCTTTTTCTCTGAAGACCTTCAGCGATATATTTTTGCTGCTGTCACCAGTGTTCCATGGATGGGCAGTCATCGGACTTCGAAACAAATATCTGGCCCCTCAAGCGTGCCACGTTCATTCCAGAGGTCACGAATACCTGGAGCTGAGTTGCGAAGATGCGGG
>CEUD01342387.1_pt1 | contig 14830 bp, 13 predicted proteins | sample 356481 | NCBI WGS metagenome assembly CEUD01 (sample SAMEA2623314, study PRJEB7988) | marine metagenome | isolation source: saline water (ENVO:00002010), including | reverse complement strand
GAAAAAGAATCAGTCTCTCTTGCAAGTCTGAGGACTCTGCCGACGCTCCTATTCAATCCTCAGCCCCTAGAAAGAGTAAACCGGGTAAAAGAGCTCCAATGCCTCCAAAAGACATTAAAAACAATGCATTTGCAGGCCTTAAGGGATTAAAGCTTAAATAAGGAAAAACTTTCTTTTTTAAATAGATTATCGGTCAACTTTGATATGATAGTTTCATGAGTAAAAAAGTTTATGAAGTCGCAACCAAAGTTGATCAAGATCTAAAGGCCAAGTTTCAAGAGGCAGAAAAAAGAAATGTCTCAATACAAGACTTTATCCAAGACTTCATTCAGCAATTCGTGTCAGACCAGACTAAGAAGGCCTACATCACGGATTTAAAAAACTTTTTTGATTTTTTAAAAAAAGGTGACGTCCACGTTCATCATCCTGACCAAATCAAAGGTCATCACTTTCAATTCTATAGAGATGAACTCATTGAAAACGGCTACTCAAGCGCCACTATAAACAGACGTTTGGTAGCCATAAGATCATTTATTAAATGGGCCATGGCCTGCAAGCTCATAGACTACAATCCACTGGATGTCGTAAAACTTCCAAAAGTTCAAACAGAGTCCCCAACTCTTGCCTTTGATGATGATGAAGTCATAAAAATGATCAATTCCCCAGATGACTCCACCATGACTGGGGCCACACATAAGCTTGTGATGATTCTCTTGTTCTCCCTAGGACTAAGACGCTCAGAGCTTGTAAACATAACTGTTGATGATCTCAGAAAAGAAAGAAAGCATTGGGCAATTAGAATCAAAGGAAAGGGAGGTAAAGAGAGACATCTCCCTTTGGCATCTCCGGTGTTGGAAGCAATAAAAGAGTATACTGACAAGATGGCCACTTTTGGAGTTCAATACTCCCCAGGCGACTACTTATTGTGTACCCAAAAGACTCGTTACAAAAACACGCCAATGTCTGGCACCACCGTGTATAGAATCATCGAGAAGTATGCCAAGGCATGTGGTATCAATAAAAAAGTTTCACCACACTCTTGCAGAGCGACCGCGATTTCTCACCTTCTGGACACCCAAAAAACACCAATAAGAGATGTGGCCATTTTTGCGGGACATTCTAAAATAACCACAACGGAAAGATACGATAAGCGTCGTGAAGGCCTGGATAATTCTGCGGCCTATGACATCGACTATAAATCGGAAAAAGTCTCTTAAACAATCTTTCTTATATTTCCAATGAATGATTGGTTTTCTTTTTTAAAGAAACTGAAAGAAAAATAACTAAATACACTGGCCACGAGATAAGGCACTAAAAAAGAGCTGACCAAACCAAAGGCTGTTATTTTAACAGGCATGGACCTCTCTACAAAAAACTCGGGCATAACATTGATTTGATTACTTGATAAAAAAGAAAGAACTCCAAGTCCCACCACAAGGCCCAAAGCACAAAAAAGAAAGCTTAAAAACTGGGTAAAGACAAATGACAACCTCATAACCTGGCCCTTACTTTTTCCAAGGACCCACAAACTCATAAGATCGATTTTGATTTTATCAAAGAATATTAAAAAACCGCTCGTGATACACAACGCAACTAACAGTGTCATACTCACAAACAAAAAAAGCATTACATTCGTCTCTAGAGACAACGCCCATACTAGTGATTGATTTTTCTGCACCCAACTTACAAATGTCCTATCTGGAAACAGCTCTTGTGCCTTGAGATAATCATGCTTGTTATGGAACAGAATTTTGTTGTACTGCCTTTTTCGAATAAGATTTTGAACCAAAGAAGCTCTGGTCCAAGCATTAACCGAGTCCACCTCCGTAAGCTCACTCATATAAAAATCACTAACGTCTTCACTTACATACCTTGGAATATCACCAAATAAACGGTCCAGGTGAGAAGGTGAGATAAATTGTATGGTTGATCCAAAATATGAATTAAGCAAACTAGAAAGATCCGCACCCAAAATAATGCCCGAGGTATCCTTCTTCGCTAGAAATGGTGGAGTACCGTACTTAAAATCCACACCATGCAGGACAACAGGTGAAACGAAATTCCCCTTTTTGGCCATAAGCTCGATCTCATATTCTGGGTAGAATGCGAGGCTTTCACCTCGAAGCGTAGTAAAAATCTCTTCGTAATTGTCTTCAGGGCCTAAGGCCATCTCTCCCTGCCCTAGAACATTTTTACTTCTGGCGATCAATCCAGATTGAAGTCCCCCCATGATCGATTGAATTACCAACAAGGAGAACGAAGAAAGAAACAGGCCGGCAACTGCTATAAAAAGCAATCGCTGGCGTGTTTTAGATTTAAAAATATAGCCAAAAAAGTATTTATAAAAATAAATATTCATTAAAGATCGTAGAACTTCTTTTTATCAGAAACTAAATCCTTTAAAAGCTTTGATGGGCCATAACGGTGTTCATCTACACTTTGGGTGAACTTCTCCAAAGATTCTAAAATACGATCAAGGCCTTCGCTATCTGCATACTTACACAGGCCACCTCTAAACGGAGGAAATCCTATGCCAAAGATCAATCCGAGATCAATAGTAGCAGCATCTTCAACAATCTTGTCCTCAAGAATGTATGCGGCCTCATTGATCATTGGCAGGAACATTCTCATCTGGAGCTCAGTCTCACTCATTGACTTGTTTTCTTTAGGTAACAATTCAAGCATCTCAGGGTTTACACCTTCTTGTTTGCCATTTTCGTCGTAAGTGTAAAAACCTTTGAAATTCTTCTTACCAAACAGTTGCTTTTCCACGGCCTTAAACGATAAAGAACTTGCCTTATGTCTTTGACCAAGTCCTTGCTCCATGATCTCCCCAACGTGTGCTCCGACATCAAGTCCAACTTCATCCATTAGTCTGCATGCCCCCATAGGCATTCCAAAATTCAAAGACGCCTTATCAATTGCCTCAATAGAAACGCCTTCTTCAAGTAGATATGCAGCTTCATTTAAAAATGGTGCAAGAATTCTATTAACCAGAAAGCCTGGGCCGTCATTTACAACAACGGGAGTTTTCTTAACATCCAAAGTCCACTTGTACAGCTTTTTAATTGTCTCTTCTGAAACACCAGAGTGTCTTATGATTTCAACGAGTGGCATTTTATTTACTGGATTAAAAAAGTGAAGCCCTGCAAATCGTTCAGATCTCTTCAATGCTTTCGCCATCTCTTCCACGCTAAGAGAAGATGTGTTTGAAGTGAGAAGGCAATCTTCACTAACTTCTTTTTCCACCTCAGCAAAGACCTTCTTCTTCACTTCCATATTCTCAACAACGGCCTCAACAAGCAAATCAACACTTTTAAAGCCATTGTAGTTTAGAGTTGGCTCTATTGATCTTTGTGCTCTTTGAAAGTCATCTTCGCTCATCCTACGTCGCTTAACGGCTTTTCTAAAAACACTTGACGCTTGTTTGAGTCCAAGCTTTAGACCCTGCTCGCTGACATCTTTCATAATAGGTGCCTGATTATTTTTTGCAAATAGCCATGCAATTCCACCTCCCATAGTGCCGGCCCCAAGGACTGCACCTTTTTTAATAGAAGGGATGTTTTCTTTTCCTTCAAGTTTTTTAGCATTGTCCTGCAAGAAGAAAACATGTTGAAGGTTTTTAGATTGTGAGGTTTGAGACAACTCTCCAAAAGCTTTTGCTTCCATAGAAAGATAACTCGAGCGTTTTTTACCGTGATTATTTTCCAAATGGTCTAAGATTTTAAGTGGAGCGGGATAAAAGCCCTTTGTTGTTTCCAAAACCTTCTCACGAGCTTTTTGAAAAATAACTCTTCTAGCAATAAAATTGTCAGAGGCCTTATGAGTTAGTGTTTCAGATAGGGACATCTTATGGCCCCCTTCTTTAAATAAAAACTCACCAGCAAGAAGTAACAATCTCTCTTTAGGCATAACAAACTCAACAAGACCAAGCTTCAAAGCTTTTTTGGCCCTCACTTGCTTTCCAGTAAGGATCAAATCAAGTGAGTTTGGAAGTCCAATCTTTTTGGGCATTCGATAAGTGCCGCCAAACCCAGGCAGAACACCAAGCATAACCTCAGGAAGGCCAAAGGAAGTTTTAGAGTCATCACTTGCAGCAATTTTGTCACAAGCAAGTGCCAGCTCCATACCGCCACCTAAACATAGCCCGTGAACAACTGCCATTGAAGGAATATTTAAATCTTCTATTTTATTAAAAACCGATTGGCCCTTCTCACAACCTTCAACTGCCTCAGCCTCGCTTGAAAGTCCTTGAATAACTGAAACATCCATTCCCGCCAAAAAGCACTCTGACTTATGCGAAAATAAAACTAATCCCTTTGCCTCTTTGTCAGAGGCCACTTCATCAAGGGCCTCATCAAGCTCAGTAAGGCTTGTTTCAGTTAGGACTGTCATAGACTTTTCTTCATTTAGTCCAAAACCAATGTAGACAATATTTTCTTTTTTCTCGTAACTTATCTTAGTGTAACTCATGCCTTATCTCCCGCTTGCAAATTCTCAACTATAACTGCACCACCTTGGCCACCTCCAATACAAAGGGAGGCGATCCCATACTTGCCACCCCTTCTTTTCAGTTCGTGAGCAAGTGTGACTACAAGCCTAGAGCCAGTGGACCCCACAGGGTGCCCAAGAGCAATCGCACCACCATTTACATTCAATTTATTAAGATCAATCTCGCCAAGAGCATCAATTCCCCATTTAGAGGCAAGCTCTTTATTTTTTGCGACCTGTAGACAAGCAAGAACCTGAGCAGCAAAGGCCTCGTTTATTTCAATTAAGTCCATGTCTGCCAGACTCATATTTGTTCGTTTAAGAACTCCTTCCATAGCAAGCACTGGACCTAGGCCCATTCTTTCAGGCTCTAATCCGTGAAAGTGAAAATCTATCATTTTAGCCATTGGTTTAAGGTTGTATTTCTCAACAGCTTCCTCAGAACACATTAACCACATGCTTCCACCATCTGTTATCGGACATGCATTTCCTACAGTAACGGTACCAGTTCCCTTTTCAAAATAAGGCCTAAGCTTTCCAAGTTTTTCAATTGTTGAGTTTGCTCTTGGCCCAACGTCTTCGGATACAAGATCATCAAGTTTCTCGCCACCAATGATAGGCAGTATCTCATCTTTAAATCGGCCCTCTTCTTGTGCTTTTAACGCTCTATTGTGGGACTCGTTTGCGAATTCATCTTGCTCAAGACGTGAGATTCCAAATTCCCTTGCAAGCTTTTCAGCTGTTTGCCCCATATTAAGACCACAGAATGGGTCTGTTAGTCCCTGTTCAATTGCTATAACTGGGCTTAGGTGGGGTATTCTAAAAGTTGTTGCGACTTTTATTTTATCTTTTGGAGTTTTTGCTTTCATCATTTCAAAGAAGAACTCAGTCATCTCTTTTTTGTAAAGGAGAGGCATCTGCGACATGTTTTCCACTCCACCGGCAAAAATCACGTCGGATCTGCCGCTGGCGATTTTAACAAAAGCTTGAGAAAGGGCTTCCATACCTGATGCACAGTTTCTATGAACGGTGTATCCACTAGTTTTTTTATCTAAACCCGCTTCAAGGGCAATAACACGGCCAACATTTGGAAACTTTGCCGGGTTCCCAGTATTTCCCACAATAACTTCATCCACTTCATCTGGAGCGATATTGTGCTTCTCAACAAGATGACGAATTAGTCCGTGTCCTAAATATGGGACAGGTACTTCTTTAAGAGCGGTCCCACTTTTGGCCTGAGGAGTTCGAATCCCCTCAACTAGATAAACAGGTTTCATATTTACTCCAATGATAATTATCAACTTTAACTATTTTAAATGATTTAGCTGATTTTACAATGAACCTTTTTTAACATTTGTTCAAACTGGAGTGGAGATGTCAGACATAAAAAAACCCTCCACAAAGGGAGGGTCTTATTTTCGAGGTTGGTATTTGAATCAATTAAAATTGAAACAACATACCCGCAAATACACTAAACATGTTCGCCGAAATAAGCTCGTTGTTAAGCTCTTCCAGTCTTCTCTGATCCGGCCCGCTTGTTGCAGACTCGCTAGACAGATTTCCGCCCAGGCCTCTTGCATATTGTAGCTCAAGGTTCATACCAATATTCTTAGTAAAAATAACCTCTGAACCACCAACTAGTTGTGCTTTAACGTGACTTGAAATTACTTCCTCGTCACCAAACCTCATAACATTTTGCTCCATGCCATTTTGGTAAGTATAGCTTTGGTTTGTGTTGTTCAGATAATTCATTGATGAACGGTTATATGAAAGTCCGCCACCAACGTAAGGTCTAAATCTATTAGTCTTTGTTACAAAGAACTTTGAGTAAAGCTCAAACCCCATGTTGGAGTACTCAACTTCACGTCCGCCTGCATAAGCATTTGTGTAGTCGCCTCTATCCCAACCTGATTGGTAGTAGCCTTTATAAGCATTGGCAAAGTCAGTAGTCTTAAGACTTGTATAACCAAATCCAAGCCCAATACTTAACCTTTCAGTAACGTTGGATTCTACTCTAATACCCGCACCAATGTTTGCCTCAAGGCTTTCGTTTTCAGAGCTAATCGCAGTCATCCCCGAGTAAGGCAAAACCTTTATAGTGTCACCCATTTTTCCAGGAACTGAAACACTTGCTTCCACTTTCTGTGGTGCGGCCTGTCCAGTGCTAACTCTATCATCTCTGTGCCTTCCTCTAACAAACTCATCACAATCTGGGTCCGTTGCATTTTCTTTCATGAGGCAGTCTATTTTCTTGTTATATCTATCGATTGTTTCCTGAGACTCTTTTCTCTCGTCAATCATCTCTTCAGTCACATCCGCCAACTTCTCTGTAGTTCGGGAAAGCTCTTTATATTTCTTTCCTTTCTCTTTGTTGACTTGAATGGCCTGTTTTTGTTTCCTAAGCTCATTCTTTACAGTTTCAAGTTCATGATCTGTTGCAGGCACTTCTTGCACATACCCATTGATATCAATTGGGTCAGAATTTAAAATGGCATCATTGGCCATAGCTCCCGTAAGTGTACAAGCAGCTGTTGCCAACGCTAATAATACATTGCGTGTTTTGCTGTTGTTCGTTTTCATAGTTTTTTGCTCCTCGAAATTTTAGTTTTGCCATTAAAGCATAACGAGAGGATGCGACGCACAACACATTTTTCACACTATAGAGAAATAATTACACTAGGTGTACAGACTTTTTACACTTCAAAATCAATAAAATCAGAGACTTAGCGTTTAATTGTGAAGCGTTTATATTGACCATTGTAATTTCCGTCCTCGAACATTTCACTAAACTCCCCTAAATAAGAATTAATTAGTCCATTTGGTCCAGAAACTAGGGACTCCTCGAGAGTCTTGAAAAGAGACACTGTGATTGCGGCAACTACCGCCAAAAGAAGAATATACTCGACCATTGTCTGTCCGAGTTCATCGAGATTTCTCATGTTTCAATTATCTCAAAAAGAGCTGCACATTTGAAGCAAGGGTAAAGGATTTCCCCTTAGCGATTAAAAATATTGAGAAGGTAACCAAAGAGACCTAAAAATCTGCTTCTTAAGGGCCCGCAATAAATTAATTTTTTAACGGCACCTCCATTTTGATAGCATTGGGCCCCAAGTTCTGAATAAAGCTTTTGTCGTTTGCTCTCCGATTTCGCATCGATATTTTCGAGCCAGACATCTGTGCCTTCTTCAAATTGGATCTGAGATTCCCAATCAGTTCTATTTAGGCCAGGAAAAATACTGTTTAAGGAGTTAAAAAGGTCTTCGCTTGCCTTTTTGTAAAAAAAGCTAGGCTTGGCCCCTTCATAGTTTGCATAAACGTATAAGGCCTTAGCAATGCTTTTTCCGTCAATAACAACTTCCCAATGTGGGAAGTCCGTCCCCATCCGTGCAGCACTTGAAAAAATGATTCTCTTTCCAATGAATCTCTGGGCAAACTTATGCTCTATAGGGCAGCTGATATTAATGCTTTTATACAGTGTGGAGTCTATAGAACACTCAAATGGAGCGCCTTTTTCAAAGTGTCCAAACAAATAAACTTCATCTGTTTTTATTGCTCCTTCAAAACTATCTAAAAGTATGTAATCAAGCTTATTTTTATAGAGTTCAAATCTTTGAACTTTTGCTCTTTTGGATCTCCCTCCCAAACTCTTATATGAAAACATGAGCTCTTCTTGCAACCTTTTAGTGTCGACCCGATACCTAGGTGAAAGAATGGAGGCCAGTAAATAACGGGACTCTGCCTGCGATAAAACATTTGATAAAAGAGTTTGAAACAAGGCCTGCAGGATATATTGAAGCTGACTTGTAACCAGCTTGTCGCTCTCTAGATACTTTAGAAATCGAACAAAGACACCCTCCAAAGGTTCAGAGTCGCCCAAAAATATTTTCTTCTCATCTAGTTGCTTCTCTTCTACAGCATCAGTGGCAACCTTGTTAAAAAAACTGTCTACTTGGGCATCAAAGTTTTCTGGCACGATTTGCTCAAGACCTTCAATAAATTCATTCGAGAAACACTGGGGCAGCTTTCTAGCTAGCTCTTTTATGTTTGAGAATGCGGAGGAGCCAAGCTCAATCATTTTTTCATTTAAAAATATTAGTGTATTGTTCTGTTCCACAAACTCGTCTATTCGACAGAGAGGCTCGATATTGTATCTCGAGCCAAGTTTTTGAAGAGTTTTCTTCTCTATCTCTCCAATGTTGGTGTTCCACTTGTCACCCAGCTGAAAGCTTTCATCATCCAACACCAGGTTCTCTATTCCAAACTTGTTTTTTTGCAAGATGGCAAAGGCAATGGAAATATATGATTTTCCAACAATGACACTATTGTATGAATTAGAAAGCTCCATTGGTCTCCTCATTGCCGATCTCAAGCCAAGAAAGAACCTCACTGCGTCTAAACTTGGCATCTTCTATAAACTTTGTGATATCCGACAACTGCGTGGAGATATCACTTTTGAAATTTTCAACCACATTTTCCAATCTGTCCACGATCCTTAAGCGATCGGGGTGCTTCTGAATAATCAAATCATATTCTGTTGAGCGGTGAACCCTTGGACCACAGTACACCATACAACCGGCCATAAATGGCTCCAAGAGACTATGAACAGAGACACCATGTCCCCCACCCACAAATGCTGCACCAAAAATAGTGTACAACTCGCAAAGAACACCCTTCAAATTTATAATGATAGGGCCTGGTTTTTTAACAAACTTGCGAATCACTTCTGCATTGTTGTTGGAATCATGATTCCACTCATACACAGGGTGGTTTGGAAGACTTTGTTGAACCTTTGTTGTCATCTCAGCCAAAGATTGCTTATCGAGTTTGTGGGGAACCATGCAAATAAGATTATTGTTGAAATCAAAAGTTTCCAAAACGGCCTCGGTTTCGTAGTCCCAAAAACTTCCAAAGACCAAGCGATTTCTTTTATCAAAATTTTGTGAGAGTGAAAGGAACAAATCAAAGTCTGGAAACTTATCACTTAAAACACTAAACGCTTTAGATTGCCTACTCTCAATTACAAGCGGTCTGAAATCAAAACTTTTAACTTCCAGGCCTAACTTGTCTCGAAACCTCTCCTGGTCAAGATCTGTGGCCGCTACAATTTTATCAAAGCTCTTATATGAGAAAGAATAGAATTTTTTAACCAAGCTGGCCTTGGCATCAAAATTTTTAAGACTTGCAGACAATAAAATAAAATCAACTCCTGTGCTTCTACCATACCTTAAAAGCTCAGGGAAAAAATCATACCGACATAACACAAGCTTTTTAGCACTTATCCAGCTTAAAGGATCGGACCAACTTCTTCCGGGAAAATAAGTAAGCAAAGGATACCGGTAAATCCTAAGGTTTTGAGGATACTCTTTGCACAATGCCTTACATTGTTTATCTACCGAGTCTGAAGCGTAAACTAACTCCACAAGGGAGCCGCATCTAAGCGCTTTCATTAGAACAGGACGAACCTGTTCAAGTTCACCTTCACTGCTGACTTCAAAACAAACTTCGGCCACTTGTGAAGTATTTTTGAACGACTTTGAATACTCACATGTTTTATTATGTCTCTCAAACTCCAGTCTAGACCTAATTTTTGGAAGAATTGCAAACAACCAATTAAAAAAGGGATAATAAAATAGCCTAAGAAGTTGATATAACCTAAACATGCTTTCCTTCGAGATATTCCAATGCTGCGTTAGCAACCAATTGAGAGCTCACCATAGTCATACAATATTGTTTTTTTCTAAAACAAGCTTTTGAGCCTGTCGTGGAGCAAGGTCTACACCAAAGATCAACTGAGAACGTTTTTGAATTTTCTAGCCTTGGAGAAAACCCAAAAGACTGGGAGGTTGGCCCAAAGATTGAAAAGACTGGAATTGAGCAAGACTCTGCGACATGTGCCATCAGGGAATCATTGCCAATCAAAAGAGAACTCTTTGCAACAACTTCCATAGATTCATAAAGTCCAAGCTTTCCTTGAAGATTTCTAAATCTGTTTGGATACTTCTCTTCAAGTTCGTCAAAGATTGAGCAAAAGTTGTCTTCAGGCCCTCCAACGACAACACAATTGGCCTGGCCTTGACTTAAAACTTCCAAGGCAACTTCATAAAACTTCTCAACCGGCCACCGTTTAGGTTTAAAGCTAGCACCCGGAGCAATCACAACAGTATTTTCTTTTTTAAACTTTCCAGTAACAGAGCTTGTGGTTAAAGAGCGAGAACCAGGAAAGCTCTTGTTGATAAAATCTAGGAGTTCTTCTTCATTGTATGTTCTATTAAATGCCCATGAAAGATCGGAAATATTACGATCATGAAGGGTTTGTTCCTCTTTAAGAAGATCGATCTTTGCATTTACCAATAAGGATCGCTCGAATCTGCGCTTATCCATTGGCAAGGCGTGCACCTCGGGAAGAAAGCATCTCGTTAAAAAAGAGCGAGTTGTGCCATGTAGATCGACTAAGATATCAAAACCTTTTGATTTTAACTCTTGCCTTGCAAACCTATATAAGTTTTTAAAGTCCTGTGCCCCTGATCTTTTTTCATAAACCAGAAGCTCATCAATGTGAGGGTGCCCTGAAATGAGTGCTTCATTACCTTTAAGAGTTAGAAAGCTTATATGGCAATCTGGATACTTGGACTTCAGCCAAGAAGCAAATGAGGTCTGTAGCACAATATCGCCCAGGCTTGAGAACCTGATTAAAAGAAAACGCATAAGCTAAAGCTTAATGATTTTTCAAAAACTTGGCCATCTCTTGTGCAAAATAGGTGAGAATTATATCCGCTCCGGCCCTTTTAAAGGAAGTTAAGGTCTCAACCATAATCATTTCCCCATCCAGCCAGCCTTTTTCTTCAGCAGCCTTTACCATGGCATACTCTCCACTAACATTGTACGCTGCTACCGGAAGATGGCAGTGCTGCTTTAAGTCGCTAATGATGTCTAAATAACTAAGCCCTGGCTTGACCATTACAATATCTGCACCTTCATTAATATCAAGCTCGAGCTCTTTTAAGGCCTCCCTTCTATTAGCGAAGTTCATTTGATAAGTTTTCTTGTCTCCGGCCTTTGGTGCCGAGTCCAGTGCATCTCGAAATGGCCCATAAAAATGACTCGCGTACTTGGCGGTGTAAGACATAATGAGCACATTGGTAAAACCTTCAGAGTCTAATGCTTCTCTAATGGCACCCACTCTCCCATCCATCATGTCACTTGGTCCCACGATATCGCTTCCCGCCCTGGCCTGTGCCAATGCCATTTTGCAAAGCACTTCCAAAGTTGGGTCATTTAAGATTTCGCCTGTTTTGGGATCAACAAGTCCATCGTGTCCATCACTTGAATAAGGGTCCAAAGCAACATCTGTCATGATAGTCATCTCGGGAACTCTTTCTTTAACCGCCCTAACGGCCCTTTGATTAAGGCCGTCGTCGTTGTAGGACTCCTTGGCATCTTTACTTTTCAAAGACTCGTCTATTGCTGGAAAAAGAGCAACAGTGTCAACACCAAGATCTTGGAGTTTTAAAACTTCATCAACAAGAAGATCCACGCTAAAGCGAGACTGTCCAGGCATCGATTCTATGTCGACCTTCTTAGAATTTCCTTCTATAAAGAACAATGGAGCAATTAGGTCTTTAGCACTTACGCTATTTTCCTCCACCATCGCTCTGATGGCATCGTTTCTTCTTAGTCTTCTAGGTCTAGAGTGTTGGAACATTGTTAATTCCCTTTGCTACAAGTGATTGAAAGGCCATGGCATACATCTTTATCTGCTTAACCATATTTGCAAGGCCATTGGTTCTATTCATGGAAAGATGCTCAGTGATGCCTATCTCTCTTAAAAAACCTGTGTCCTGGGCAGTGATTTCTTCGGGTGTAAGACCAGAATAGGCCTCAACAAGCAAGGCAACAATCCCTTTAACAAGAACTGCGTCGCTATCGGCTTTAAAAAGAACTTTTCCATCTTTTAGCTCGGGTACAAGCCACACTTGAGATTGGCAGCCTCTAACTTTGAACTTGTCTATCTTTTGGGATTCATCAAGATCAGTTAACGACTTACCTGTTTTTATAAGCTCTCTGTATCTATCTTCCCAGTCTGAATACTTATTAAATCGATCTATTATCTGCTCTACAGCATTGTTTTTGCTAGATTCCTGCATCGTGTTATACCTTTTCTGTTTAAGGCATTTTTTTAACACATCAGGCAAATATTTCCAATCACTAATTGCCTATCAAAGGTTTCGATCCTTTCCGTCCGAATAAGTCTATGAAGAAAAAGCACCGGAGAATGCTATGGATGGAAATGATCAAACATTTAGTTTAAGGCCAATGACAAATGAAGAAATCGAGTCTTCTGGACTTTCGAAATCTGACCTTTGGATGGTTCAATTTGATGAAGGCGATGTATATGGCCCATTTTCAACAGAGATGCTCAGAAGCGACTCCTCTGTAAACGAAGAACTCTACGAGTCTTGTAAGGCCTTTAATGTCGTTTCTGAAAAATGGAAGGCTTTCTACACCATCTCCGAATTCCAACGAAGAAGGCCTAAACTTGTACCGGCACAGGGTCTGGTTAATAGCGAAAATTTTTGGGTTTTAACCAACGGTCAAAAAGTAGGTCCATACACTCTGGATGAATTAAAAAGCAGAGTTGCGAAGAAAGAGGTCGTTCTTAATCAAGAAGTAAGCATTGATGATGGAAAGACTTGGATAAAGCTATACGAGCATAACGCTTTTGACAGACGTCTTAGGCAAAATCAGGAAGAGCTGCCATTTCAGCCTGAACCTGAGATATTTTCGAAAGCTGAAGAGAAAATGTATTCCAAAGTGGTTTCATTAGCTCAAAAGAAAGAAGATAAGTCTGCAATCTCTGGACTTGCTTTCATTGGTAGAGGCAATGACAGAGGACAAACAATCACTAAGAACGCACCACAAAAAGAGCAGGACCTAGCAAGTGTTAGCCAGTTTCCAGATATTCGAAAGAAGAAAAGTTTTTCTTGGAAAAAGATATCCGTGGCAATGGGTCTAGTTCTAGCTGTCAGTGCAGTGTTTAACACCTTAAATACATCCTCTGTTGATGACTTGCCACAGCTTGGTGAGACTTTTGAAGATGATACCAAGCGAATAAACAATACAGACAGGGCAACAAGAATTAGAAAGCCTGCCTCTGTATCTAAAAAATTAAAAAATCGTCCAGAAAGAGTAAAGAGGGCCAAAAGATACGAAGATAGAAGCGACAGGCCGAATCGTGTGGCTCCAAGAGAAGAACGATTTAGAGAAGAAGAAAGAATATCTCACACCTATGAAGACTTTGAGAATCTTGACATCGAAGATCCAAGAGTAAGAGAAGAATTAACTAGGGAGCTTGCAGGTGAGATTCTAAACCAAAATGAAGAGAATCCTCCAATGGATGAGAATGGAGAATACACTGACAGTCCAGTGTACAATGAATACCAGGATTATCCTGAAAACGCTGCTCCAGTGGATATGCCAGCTCAAGAGCCTGAATATGTGGAAGAGCCGGCATATGAGGAATACTCCGACTTTGAATAAGCTTGAAGAAGCTTCTTAGTCCATGATATCTATAGGGCAATATGATAGATCAAAATCTTGTTGCCCGCTTTCAACCCTATAGACCTACGAATTCTTCATTCATAAGCTTTGAAGGCATTGAAGGATCGGGCAAAACAACACAAATTCAAAAGTTAAAATCCTCTCTAGAGGCACAAGGCCTTAAGGTTACCCTAATGCGAGAGCCCGGCGGCACAGCCTTTGGCGAAAAGATGCGTGAGGCCATTCTTACTTCAGAAGAAAAGATTTCACCAGTTGCCGAAGCATGTTTAATGGCCGCTTCAAGAGCTCAACTCTTGGAACAAAGGATAATTCCCCTACTAGAAAAAAGAGACAATATCGTAATAGTGGATCGATACCTGGACAGCTCTCTTGCTTATCAGGGAAGTGCCAGAGGGCTTGGGGCCCAGAGCGTTTTGGAAATACATAACCGACACCCCCTAACAATTGTGCCGTCTTTGACTTTTTACTTAAAGATTGACCTTGAGACCTCTATGAGAAGACAAGATCACAGAGGATCCAAAAAAGACTACTTTGAAAAAGAGAACTCTCTTTTTTACTCAAAACTTATAGAGGGTTACGACGAGGCCTGTTCGATTTTCCCAGAAAGGTTTCAAGTAATTGATGGAAAGAGAACACAAAAAGAAGTGTCTGCTGATATTTTAGACAGAGCACAGAAACTAATTAAGGGCTAGCCAGTGGATGAAATACAGAAAAATTTAGTGGAGAAGGCCAGGAAGTCCATGATTGGTCACTTTTTCATTGTGAATCCCCCAGGCCGTGC